>JACCDQ010952120.1_pt1 | contig 15941 bp, 12 predicted proteins | sample 7446031 | NCBI WGS metagenome assembly JACCDQ01 (sample SAMN15323442, study PRJNA562643) | freshwater metagenome | isolation source: river surface water | place: USA:Blue River Watershed | collected 2017-08-17
CGCATTTCCGTGGTCGGGGCAAGGGGCTCTGCCACGGAGGTTGTGGTGACCTGTTGTGTGGGTAGGTACTTTCGTTAAAGTGGTACCCTTGGCGTGTGCGGCCTGGCTGTCACACCCGGGCCTTTTTTTCTCAACCAGAAAAAACGCCTACTCAGGTTGAACGCACGAAGACAACCACAACGCAAGCGAGAACAGCGTGCAATTGAACAAAGAGGCATCAGAGATATTTGCCGACTACACCTTGAGCCGTATACCGCCCGACGTGCGTGCTGGCTTTGCGCCCGAACAAATCGCCGAAATCCGGAAAGCGCTTGTGGCACAAACCTCGATGAGCGGCAAGGTTTTTGATCTTCGGTTCACGGTCCCCCTTTTTTTTCGCAAGTACTATTTTGTGCTGATGGTGGGCCGCGACCGGCGAAGAAGCACCTACGAGCGCGAGCACGACCGAATCGAGGGAACGCCCAAGCCGATACGGTCGTTTTTGATGGCAACTGTTGCCTCGGTGGTGTTTTTCAGCTTCGGTTTGTTGGTTCTGACCGGCCTGTATGTGCTCAAAAGTGCACTTGGGATCGATATATTCCCCGATTTCCATTTGCGTGATTTGGTTTCTGGTTTTGTCCTTGGGATCGATCCGGTAAGATGAGCTTTTTTGATACTCCCGATATGGCACGATCACGCATGCGCTTGACGTTGGGCTTTGTTGCGGCATGGGTGGCTGCCTGCCTGTCGGGTTGCTCCGCCCCTGAGATGCTGGTGCGCCTTGCAACGCACCCCCGCGGTGCCACCATCAACGAATATGACTTCAGGCTGCACCAGCCGCCCGTGCACACGTTCGATCAAGTGGACGTTGCTGCCATGGTCAAATCGGAGCAAAGGTCCCCCAAGGTTGACAATTTGCTCGTCGTGCTCGACACCGAGGGCCTGAAAGGGCGCACGTACCGGGGAATTCCTGCCGACCAATACGGCCGCGAGGTTTTGCGCCGATTCCACCGCACCTTGCCCGACGCCAATTGGAGGGGGGACCTGTTCGTTACCCAAGCTGCCGTCAAGGGAACCGCTTTGAACCCGGACCAGCCTTACGCGGCCCTGCAGCGTGAATTGGAAATGGACAAAGGCGTGAGCATGTCTGGCTTGTCTGGCACCAGCTTGGGCACTGCGTTGGATCAACTGGCTGACGAGTCTGTACGGCGGTCGGGCCGGGTGGCCGTTGTGGTGATTACAGGGTGGGACCGAATCGACCAGGCTGCGGAAAATGCGGTGATGCGCTTGCGCCAGCGGCATGAGTCCGCCAAGGGTTTGAAAGTGGCCGGTGCCGCGAGCGCCCCCTGGGAGGGCAAAGCGCAACCGGGGGTGTGTTTTTATGCCGTGGGCGTGGGCAACGCGCACTCGCGCGAGCGCCTCTACACGCCAGAGTCATGCGGCTCTTTCTGGGCCGGAGATGCGCTGATGCAGCCGGCCGAAATGGCCGGTATGGTGCTCGATGTGTTGTACGGTCTGCCGGTGGATGACGATGGGGATGGTGTTCCCAACTACCTGGATCATTGCAGCCAGACGCCGCCAGGCAGAACTGTGACCAGTCAGGGGTGTCTCAGGTTCCCATCACCCGACGACCGCCAAGGAGAACGTCAGAAATGACTGCCGTCGTGAAAAGTTTGTGTCGTATGTCCAGGTCTCTGAAGTCCGGGGCTTTGGGTGCCCTGCTGTTGTGCGCTTTGCTGCCGGGGGCCCAGGCAGCGGGTTTGAGCGGTCGGGTGGGTGTGTTGCTGCCCGACGCTCAGCAAAGACAGGCCGCTGTAAAGGCGGCGCCCAAGGGGCAGGACACGCCGTTGATGGTGACCGTGACAGCGCCACCAGCAGAAGACAAAGCTGACAGCGCCGAGAAAGAAGAGCCTTCGGCGCTTCAAGAAAAAGCCAAAGAGGCGCTGGCCCCCGTTACTTTGGATGAGCGCATTCAAAACCAGGCGTTGAGAGGGGAACTCAAGCAATTTGGCTATGACTGGTTTTCCAGCACCCCCAGTTCTTTTACTGCGGTGGAAAGCATACCGGTGCCCACGGACTATGTGATCAGCTCAGGTGACACCTTCGTGGTCCAGGTGTTTGGCGCCACCGATGTGGAATACCGCTTGGTGGTCACACGCGAGGGACGTTTGTTGGTGCCCGAGGTGGGCGAGCTGAACGTGGGTGGCCTGACCTTTCTGGAAGCCAAACTGGCGATTCAACAAAACATCGACAAGGTTCGCATCGGCGTCAAAACGGTGGTCACACTGGCCGATCTTCACTCCATACAAATCATCGTGATGGGTGAATTTGACAAGCCCGGAACCTACACCGTGAGCGGCTTGTCGTCTTTGTTCAACGCCTTGTTTGTGACCGGAGGCATCAAAAAAACCGGCAGTTTGCGCAACATCCAGGTGCGGCGTCAAAACGGCCTGGTCGCCAAAATGGACCTGTACGACGTGTTGCTCAAAGGGCAATCGCAGAACAATATGTACCTGCGGCACGGCGACATTATTTTTGTTCCAACCATTGGCACCACGGTAGGTATAGCCGGTGAGGTAACCCGACCCGCTATTTACGAGCTTAAAAACGAAACAACCGTGGCCGATGTGATTGCACTTGCCGGCGGTTTGCTGCCCACAGCAGCGCAAGACAAGCCCCAAATTCGCCGCGTGACCAACAACAACGGCTACACATTGGTCCAGGCCAACCTCAGCAAGGGCGGGGGGCAGCTCCAGGTGCGAGCAGGTGACTTGATCCGTGTTTTTCCGGTGTCGTCCAAAGTTGACGATGTGGTGATGCTGTCAGGCAATGTGGCGTTCCCGGGCGGATACCAATGGAAGCAAGGCATGCGCCTGGCTGACTTGGTGGGCTCTGTGGAGTCGTTGCGCTTGCGCACCGAATTTGATGTGGCGGTTTTGGTGCGGGAGCGTCGTTTCTCCAAACGCATCGAGGTGATGTACGTTAACTTGGGCAAGGCCTTGGAGCAGCCTGACGGCCCTTCCAACCTGGAGTTGCGGCCGCGAGACGAGTTGATTGTTTTTGAGACCAACTCACCCCGCGACAACCAATTGGCCGACACGGTAAGGCAGATGCGGGCGCAGGCGACTGTGCTCGAACCCGCTTTGGTGGTGGAGCTCAAAGGCTACTTTTTGAACCCAGGTCTGTATCCCATCGAACAAGGCATCCGCTTGCTGGATGTGATCAACGTCAGCGGCGGTTTTCAGTCAGGAACCGACACGCAATACTCTCTTATCGCTCGTCGTTCGGGTACAGGGCGCCTGGAATTGATACACGTTCGGCTGGAGGATGCTCTTCAAAATCGTGTGGGTGACAACAACCCGCTGATTCTGGCCGGTGACAGAATCTACGTTTTTGACAACCAGATGGACCGCGCGCAAATGCTGCGGGGCGAAGTGGATGTGCTCAAAAAACAAGCCCGCTACGGTGAGCCGGTACCTATTGTTCAGATCAGCGGCAAGGTGGTGCGCCCAGGCACCTACCCCTTGACGCCCGGCATGCGTGCCAAGGACCTGGTGGCGGCTGCCGGTGGTTTGCTGGAAGAGGCCTATGGGCAAACTGCATCGTTGTCTCGGCGCACCGAATTGAGCAACGAACAAAGCAGGCAAGACCATATGGAAATCAATCTGTATGGCCTGCGCCCCATGCTCAATGACAGCAACATACTGCTTTCTGCAAGCGACCACTTGATGATTCGCGAGAAACCAGAGTACATCGACGCACCCAAATTTGTAACGGTGGGCGGCGAAGTGCGCTTCCCGGGCACCTACCCCATTGATCGCCGCGAGACCATGTGCAGCGTGATTCGCCGCGCAGGCGGATTTACCCGCGACGCCTATGTGTTTGGCACCGTGTTCACGCGTGAAAGCGTTCGAGCCAAGGAGCAAGCTGCAATCGATAAGATATTTGACCAACTGGACACCCTTTTGGCAGAGGTGCACACTTCGTCCACGTTTGACAATGACAAGAAATTGCCGGTGAACAACAACGCCAATGAGGTGTATGCGGTGATCAAGGGTTTGAAGGCGCCCAAGGCCGTGGGCCGCATGGTGATTGATGCCAAAGCAGCGGCAGAAAAATGCGAAGAAACCTCGGACGTGGTGCTCGAGTCCGGTGACAAGATCATGGTGCCCAAGTTCAATGATGAAATCTCAGTCATTGGCCAGGTGTACCAGCCGACCTCGCACAAATACCGCCCAGACCGGGCGGCCCTGGATTACATCAATTTGAGCGGTGGCACCAAAGAGTTGGCGGTTCGCGAGCACGCATTTGTGGTGCAGGCCAACGGGGAGGTGGTTTCGGTCCGAAGCTCGATGAGCAGTTGGACTTGGCTGTTAGGCCCGAGCAACGTCAAGGTCACGCCTGGCGCCACGGTGGTGGTGCCGTTGAGTGTGGACCGCATCAACGGCCGCGAGTACACCCAGTCTTGGGTTGACACGATTTACAAGGCCGCGGTGGCGGTGGCCAGTTTGGCATTTGTATTCCAATGAGCAAGGAAGGGCCTTTGGCGAACACCGAACCCGAAGCGCCTGCCAACACTGGCAGCGTGGCGGCGTTGCCTGGTGGTATCGACCAAGAGGTGGACCTGCTCGAATACCTGAATGCGGTGCTGCGCCGCAAGTACCGGCTCACGGTGGCGGCTCTGTTTGGCGCAGTCGTGATGTTCGCACTCACTTTTTTGCAGAGCAACATCTTTCTTGCAACCGCTGTTCTGGCCATCAACATTGACGAAAAGCCGGGCGGCGTTGCGCCCAAGGAATACCGCAGCAGCGACACCATAGGCCTGCTGGAGCGCGACTTCGTGATCAGCGGCGCCGCCGCGAACGAACGCGAACGGATCATGGCGCGCATGCGCTCGGCCAGGTTCAGCGAGTTGTTCATCAAAGAGAACAATTTGCTGCCTTATATTTTCTACAAGCAGTGGGATGCCACAACTGCCAAGTGGAAAGAAGATTTTGTGCCCGAAATGCGCGAGGCAATCAAAACCTTCAACGACGAAATACGCGGCATTGAGTACGACGAAAAAACAGGCTTGCTTTTGGTGAGCTTTAAAACGAGAGATCCGGATCTTTCGGCAGAGCTGTCCAACAAGTTTGTGTTGCGTTTCAACGCCTATTCCAGAGGGATATCGCTGGAAGAGCTGGGTGACCGCAGGGAATACCTCGAGAGCAGGCTGCGCGAGGTGAAGAACCTGGAGCTGCATCGCTCGATTTTCAGGTTGCTCGAAACCCAGTTAGCTGCTGAAACACTCATCAATGCACGCAAGTCGTTTCCGCTGGAAGAGATCCAGCCAGCCGTGCCCCCGCTGCTGAAAATGAAACCCAAGCGTCTTTTTACCGCAGCGCTGTCATTTATCGGATTTTTGTTTTTGGGTGTCACAGTCACCATAGGGTCGGTTCTGTTCGGAAAAATCAGCAAAGGACTGGGCAAATACGCTCAAAGTGCGTCTCCGGTGAAAGAAACACCCAAGAAGCAAAATGGTAAAGGTATACTGAGTCGATGGCGAAAACCCAAGCCAGATCCCAATCCGGAAGTGGTCGACGAATGGGTTGACCAATAGCGGACACATTTTCTACTCTGTATGAAGATCCCGAGCCGCATCCAACAAATCCTGTGGGCACTCGCTAATCGCGGGGGCGGCATGGTGCTGCAGTTTGCGAGTGTGTGGGTCATAGCCAAAGCGGTTGGCGTGTCGGGGGTGGGTGTTTATTCGTTCTACACTTCCTGGATGACGGTTTTGGCCGCGTTGTCTGGGTTCGGTTCCGCCACCTACACCATACGCACCGTTGCGGTTTATTCGAAGCATGGCAACCATGCAGCAATTCGCCATTACGTCAAGAAAATGGCGGCGCTTTTGCTGGGCGCTGGGTTGTTGACAGCGGTGCTGATAGCCGGGCCCGGGCGTGCACTGGCCGCTTATTTTGTGGGCGACGCAGAGCTGCTGGACCATCTGGTGTGGGCTGCTGCCGGCTCTGTGGCATTCATGTTTTTGCGCTTGATGTCAGAGACCCTGAAGTCGATGTCCATGCTGAACATATCCATGGTGCTGGAAAGCATGTTGATTCCCGCACTGTTGATTCTGTTGTGTTTGTGGGCGCTGCTTACCTCCAGCACTTTGACGGTGGAGTGGCTGATTGGCGCGCACATTGCGTTCATGATGGTGGCCACCGTGGCCATGTTTTGTTACGTTTGGCGGGGCACCCGGCCCAGCGAAGCGCCTGGCTCAGGGACACGGCAACATGCCCCTGTTTTGAACCGAAGCATGCTCCCCTTGTGGGGCAGTTCCCTCTTGGGCATGTTGTTTTTGAACATGCCGGTGTTGCTTTTGCCCAGTTTTGCTTCCACCGAAGAAATGGGTTTGTTTGCGATTGCGTACCGGTTTATCAACATTTGCGTGACCCTGCTGATGGTGGTGGGCGGCATTTACGGGCCCAGGTTTGCCAAGGAATACGCTGACGCCGATGGCCCAGCTTTGAAGCAAAGCCTGAAGCAAACCCAAATGTTCTCCATGGCGCTGTACGCCCCCTTGTTTGTGTTTTTCGTGGCAACACCTGAATTTGTGATGGGGCTGTTTGGCGAGCCGTTTCGGGTGGGTGGGTCACTGCTGGCCGCCATGGCGGTTGGGCAACTGGTGTATGCATCCACCGGGTTGGTGGGCATGATGATGAACATGATTCACCGCGAACACGAAGAATTTTGGATCACATTGGGCGCGACCATGTTGATGGCTGCGCTGATTGCGGGTTTCGGAAGCCAACTTTCGGTGCTCGGGGTGGCCATCGGTTTTGGTATTGGTTTGGGCCTTAAAAACGTTGCCTCTTGGGTGGCGGTGAGGCGATATTTGGCTTTGATTCACTTGCCCCCCAGCCCGGCGCGTTCCCCTTCTTGAGGAGTATCCTTTGTCAAAAACATATCATCTCGTTGGTGCATTCGACCGTCACAACTACGGAGACATTTTGTTTCCGCTGGTGCACACCGAAAACTTGGCCGCGAATGGAAAAAGCCGCGATCAAATCAAGTACTACGCGATAACCGCTGCGGACCTGACAAAAGACGGGGGGTACGTCACGCAAAGCGTGCGGGAGTTGCTGGAAGCCCCACTGACGCGTGACGACGTGGTGGTTCTGTGCGGTGGGGACATTTTGTCGGCAGATTGGATGCTGATGGTGGCTCATTTGCATTCGCCGCTGTTTCTCAAGGCTGCCCGCGCGGCCCGCAGGCTGCTGGGGGTGGTGCGCACCAACGACATGGCCCGCATGCTGCTGGGCGAAAAAAATGCCTTCCCCTATGTGATTTCCAAAAACGACTGCGGCGCATCGGTGTATTTCACCGCCGTAGGTGGGGCGGGGTTCAAGTCTGATGCCCATGTGCAACGTGTGGCCGCCGAACTGAAGCAAACCGATGGTGTGTCGGTGCGTGACAAAGAGGTTCAACAGCTGTTGTCCAAGGCTGGCGTGTCGGCAGGGCTGATACCCGATACAGCCTTGATCATGTCTGACTTTTTCACGCCAGAGGTGCTGCGGGGCCGGGACTGGAAAACCAAACTCAAGGTGCACGGCGATTTTGACGAGAACAAGTACTTCAGTTTTCAAGGCGCCAAGCGCTTGCTGGAAGGGCACCTGGATGATTTGAGCGCCGAAATTGTCAAAGCCTATGAATTGACAGGGCTTGCTCCCATGTTTGTGCCCATTGGTCGGGCCCCAGACCATGAAGACCATGTGGTGCTGGAAGAGCTGTACAAACGGGCGGTGGCGGCCAACATACCCTGCGCCTACCAAGACAGCGAGCATATTCTCGACATCATGACCAGCTTGGCCTTTGCACGAACCTATGTGGGCACCAGCTTGCACGGCGCCATCACCACGTATTCGTTTGGGCACAAACCAACCGCCCTGTTCTGCAACGAAGTGAAGAAATTGAAAGATTTCCTCAACAGCTGGATGCTGCCAGGCGATTTCGCGCTCCATGAAACCGCGCAGTTTGCGCAACGGCTGAGCCATTTGGTTAAAGATGACTTCAATGTCGCTGGAATTGCCCAACTTTCAGAACACAAGGCGGCCGTAAAAGGCGAGCTCGCCAGGTATATCTAACAAAGGGGCATCAAGCAGGAGGAGCTTGGTTGGTTTTTGCCAAATAATCCTGCTTGAGTTTGTGCCGCCATATGGAAGTCAATGCAATTCCGAATGAACCCGCGGTTATTCCTGGAATGTAGGTGAATGCGGGCGTTAACAAGATATTGAGCGTGAACCCCACATAAACGATCAACAAAGAAAATATGACCGGGTTGATCTTGCCATAGGCTTGTTTGAAAAGCCAGTTGGTTACCACCATGCGGCGTATCAAGTAAATGCTGAACGCCACGTAAACCATGGCCCCAACCGCACCATACTTGAACAAAATGCCGATCAACCCCAAATCGGCCGAGAAAAATTTGTACCAAAATATTTGCTGTTCGGTCAAGGTCGAGTTGCTTTGTTGCCCAAAACCCAGCATGGGGGTGGTCAAGAAAGATTCCCATGCGATCATTCCAGATTTGTACCGAACCCCGTCAGTTTCGGGGTCTTGCTTTGACAGATGATCGATTGCCGATTCAACGCCCACCGTGATGCCAATAATGGCAGCTGGCAGAATCATGAAAAACAAACCCAGCCGCACTTTCTTTGCAAAAAAGAAGTGATAGGCTATAGTGGCCGCAATCAGAGACGCGGCCATTGAGCGTTGCGAAACCAGAATCCAGATGTAAATAATAAATGCGGTCATCAGTATCCATTTGACCTTTTCTGTGATTCCCTTGCGTGTGAAAATGAACATGGGGGCCAGCACCGTCAGCAAATAAAATGCAAAGCTGGGTGTTTTGAGCCTGTACCCACGCCAAGGGTCAAAAGTAACCAAGCCGGCAATGGAGTGGTCCGGTGAAAAGTAAGCGGCGCGCAGGTCCATTCTAAAATAATGGAAAATATAGCTAAATACCAACGACACCAAAGTAATCAGAAATATCTTTTCGATACGCTCCACCTCAAAACCAAGCCGGTACAAAAAGTAAAGCGACGGGCACAGCATTGAAATTAAAAATTCCCGAGACGCAAAAAGGCTGGGAACAATTGCAACGCCCGCATTTGCTGAAAACCGCTGCGCTGGCAAATAAAAGGCATACGCCAAAAAAAGCAGGGTTGAAAAAACCCACCATGACCAGCGAAAATCTGGGCTGCGAACCGTGAATGCGGTCATTACGGCGCCGTAGATGAAGAGCGTCATCGCGCACAAAATGCCCAGTTCTTGCACACGGTTGGCAAGAAAATACCGCCCGCCTTGGAATCCAGTGTAGAGGGCTATGAATATACCGACCGAAATTGCCGTTTTGAGCGTAATTCTCATGCTGAAAATCTACGGCAATCTCGGCCTTCCGAAAATCGCTCTTAGAAGGGTCCAGCCATTTTTGGCGTAACCCTGCCGAACCCTGTTGGCGGCCTGCAGTATGGAAATGCCATAGACCACAGGCAAGGCCCAGGGGTAAAAACGCAGCATAAACAACACTTTGCTGCGGGCCATGTAGTATTCGGCCAGCAAAGAGGGTGCACGCCGAATGGTTTTGGAGCCAATGCTGCTGCCCTCTTTGTGATAAACCACCGAGTCGGGAGCGTAAGTCAAACCGTATCGCTTGTTTGAGCGGCTAACCCAATCAATTTCTTCGTAATAAAGAAAATAACGTTCTTCCATCAGCCCAATGTCTTTCAAGAAGCCAATGGGCAGGAGCCAGGTGCAGCCTGTGATGTAGTCCAAGGTTTGCGCCACCGATTCGTGGTCTATGGGGTCTGAACGCTTTTTGAAACGCCCCAGTGTTTGGCTTGCGATGCCGCTCCAGTGGTTGAAGCGTGAACCCCCCAGGGCTTGAACCACATCGGGGTCGCTGTAAAAGCAGACAAGACTGCCGCAGGTGTTGGGCTGCCCGGCAAGTGCCCGGGTCCCGGACTGGTGCACCATGGCCGAAAGCGCATCGGCCTCAACCACGGTGTCGTTGTTGAGCAGCCAAACGTAATCCGCATCGCCTTGCTGGAGCACAAAACGCAAACCCACGTTGTTGCCACCCGCAAAGCCCAAGTTGCCCCCCGTCTGTATCAAAACCAGAGGGGTGGTGCAAGGTGAAGCCAGTGGAGACTCGGCCTCTGCTCGAGAGTAATCTGTAAACGCAAGGGGTTTGGGTATGTTGGGGCAAGAAAGGCGTTGCAGGGGGTTGGCAGGGTCCACCTCTACAGGGCTTTGGCCTCGTGCCCAAGCGCGAATATGGTCCAAAGAACCGTCTTTGGAGTCGTTGTCACACACCACCACCTGGTAGTTGTCGTGGTGAATCCTGAAAACCGACTCCAAGCATTCGACTGTGTCACGCCAGCCGTTCCAGTTCAATACGACGATATAGACCTTGGGTGAGGTGCGTTGTGCGTCCAAAGGGCTCTCCTGGTTCAGGTGCGTGCAGACAGCGTGTTGATCTGGTCAACCATGTAGCCCAACACCTTTTTCCAGGTGTATTTTTCACGCACAAGCTCGCGCGAGTTGGCTTCCAGCTTGGACCAGTCGGACTCGTTGTCAAGCAAATGCAGAATAGACCGGGCCATGTCTTCTGCGGTGTCGGTGATGGAGAGATGCTCCATGTGCCGAGCGGCCAGCCCTTCGGCACCCACGGGGGTGGTAATGGTGGGCAAGCCACGGCACATGGCGTTCAAAACCTTGACCTTGATGCCAGACCCAAAACGCAAGGGAGCCAGAAAAAGGCGAGAGGTTTGAAACAGGGGTTCCAAGTCCTCGACAAACCCGGTGAATTGAATACGAGGGTCGGCAGCCGCAGCTGCGGTCAGCCTGGGGTCTGGTTTGCTGCCAACCACCTTCAAAGTCAGCTCTGGTTGCGCTGCAGCCACGGCCGGCCAGACCTTGTCAAAGAACCACAGCAGGCCGTCAACGTTGGCTTCCCAGCTCAGGGTGCCTATGTAGAGCAGGGTTTTTTGTGTCTCGTTGAAATGCAGCGAGGGCAACTCGAGTTGGGAATCATCGCCCAAGTGGTAGGTTTCACGGCACTTGGCGCGATCGGCCCCCGCCTCTACCAGCGAGTCGATATCGTTGGGGGAGGCAAACACCAAATCGGCACGACGGCAGAGGTTGACTTCGGTTTGCTTGACCCGCTTGCCCTCGAGCCAGGTGACCGCCCGGTACACCCAGTTGGCATCGGAGTTGGCGTAGCGCTCCCACATCAGGTAGGTGGCGTTGTGCGCATGAAAAACCACATGCCCTTGGTAGTCGGGCGGCAAATATTGCCCCGACTCGTAGTGGTCCAAAACAACCACATCGTATTCATGTATCACTTCGGCGATTTGCCTTTTCAGCTCCACCGAACGAGACCGGAACACATTGATGGGCATGCCGTGCAAATAACTTTGCACCAAGGTTTTGCCGCTGCGAGGGATTTCAACCCGGTCGTTGAGGAAGTGTCTCAGGCTGATTTGAGACAACATCTTCTCTATTTCTTCGGTACCATACTTCACTGGGCAGGCCAGTCCCACCTCATAGTGCTGAGACAGGAATTTCAGCATGTTCCAGCTTTTCATGCGCCCGCCACTGCTGGCAGGGAAAGGCAGTTCAATCGTAATCAACAACAACTTGGCCATTTGTACCCCGGTGTTTACAGGTTAAAGTCTTGGAATCTCGAAATTAGAAGTCAACAATTATGAGAAAGCTGATTGTTATTCTGGGGTACATGTCACTGCTGGGGCCACCGCATGCGATCCGGATTCATTCGGAAGCTCAAGGCGGAGGTGGTGAACTCGATGGCTTGCCGCTGTGGCTTGTGGTTGCTGCAGAGTTTATGGTGCGTGCCGGCATGCTGCTGGTGATTTCTTGGGGTTTGCAAGAAGCGCTGAGCCATGAAACGTTTCGCCGTTTTCAGGTGTTCTTCCTGCTGATGGCTGTTTTTGCTTCTGGGGTGGTTCACACTCTGGTTCACTACTACTGCTTTGGCCTCAAGTGGGGCAAATGGGCCCATGCCCGTTTGCGCAGAACCTACCGTTTGGGGCGCAACCTGGCTTACTCGGTGGTTCCCGCATTCCCGGTGGCTGGCGCGGTGTTGGTTTGGCAGGAACTCAACCAAATTGCCCTGTTTCAGGGCCAGGTGGTGGAGTCGGTGTTCTTTGGAACTTGGCTGATGATGGCCTTGCTGGGCGTCACCGAGGCGCTGGTAGCCAAACGCATGCCGCATGGCATCGTTCATGTCAATTCGGCCGCAAATCACAGCAAAAAGCCTGCGCCATAAAGCGCAAATTGCTGTTTCACAAAAGCCGAGGCACCGGTTACGCGCAGCGTCTGGCCGGTCTGGCGTTGGTGCTTCAGCAACAAGCAAAGCAGGCCCATGAAGGCGGAGTCGGCGTACTGGCACTGGGCCAGGTTGATTTCAATCGACTTTGCACCTTGGCCGCACACCGACTTGAAGGTCTCGCGCACCACAGCCAGATCGGGTTCTGTGGCCCTGCCTTCAAGGCTGATCTGGGTGGACCCGTCCGGGTGGTTCTGTGTTCGTACTGTGACCGGGGACAAGCTGGCAGCGAATGCTGCGTTTTTCTGAGCTTGCCGGCGCACCGGCAGCACGTTGTTCCAAAGCAGGGTCAAATAAGCTTTGCCGTCGGTCCAGTAGCGCTTGAACAGAGAGGGTTCTTCGTACATGCGCCACACCCATTCCAGGCCTGTGCGCTGCATCCAGACGGGGGCTCGGGCCACGGTACCGGCGATGAAGTTCACCACCGCCCCCAGGTGACTGATCACGGGCGCCTCGAGCTGCCCCCGCATTCGCTGAATCCATTGCTGTCCTTTTTTGGCCCCCAATGAAACAATCACCACATCCGGTTGGGCGGCGTTGATTTGGGCCACCACTTCGGGTTGGCACATGTCGTCAACGGTGCCAAAGCCGGGGTAATAGGCCCCCACGCCTGTTAAGCCGCTTTTTTCGGCGGCCAAAATCTGGCTGGCTTTGGCGGCAATGCCCTCGGGCCCACCAAAGAAAAACACCTTCAGCGCCCGACGGCTGCCAAAAGAATGGCGCAGCAGCTCCACCAGTGTGGACCCTGCAACCCGTTCAGGCAGCGGAATACCCATCCACTTGGCGGCCCAAACCAGGGGCATGCCGTCGGCCACCACCAAGTCCGAATCGATCACCGACATGCGAAACGCCGGGTCGATGTGGCTGGCAACCAAGAAATTGAGGTTGGGTGTTGACAGGAAGCAGGGCGTGCGATTGAGCGCGGCTTGTTCCAGCCCTGCAATGGCTTGAGGTGTGTTGACGCAGTCCACCGGCAGCCCCAATAGCATGTACACCGGACGATCAAAATTGAAAGGGTGGGTCATAGGTTGTTGGCTTGTTGGCTGAACGGACAAGCGTTCTTCAATGTGTCAATTGGGTTGAAGTTTGATTTCAACCCGGCGATTGCGGGCGCGCCCCTCGTCGTCAGCGTTGGTGGAGACCGGTTGCTGCAGGCCGTGCCAACCCAGAAACACCTGGTCTTGTGGGGCACCCCATTGCAGCATCCAGCGCTGCACGGTTTCTGCACGGCGTTTGGAAAGGCCTACGTTGTACTCGGCGGTGTGGTTGCTGTCGGTGTGCCCGGTGATTTCAAAGCGCGTTCGGGCGCCGCGATCAATTTGGGCCACGAAGGCGCGCAGACGCTCGAGCTCTTTGGGCGTTAAAACGTCTTGGTCGTTGTCAAAATACACCGTCAAGGCTGGCAACGACGTTGTAGCCTCGGGGGTTGGGGTGGGTTTGCGCAGGGGTTCTGCCACCTGCACCACAGGCACTTGCGACCACACGGTAGGCGACCATTCGTTGGAGGCCGTTTGAACCCGGGTGGGTGGCGCAGCGTGCGAAAACAATATTTCTGCTTCGCTGCTGCTGGCTTTTTGGGCCCCGGGCCAACCCCAACTGAACGACCCCAGCCATGCGCAGCCTGGCAACATGGCTGCCACCGTAAAAAGCCCCAACAGCTTGTGTCTCAAAACGAACCGACCGTGCATGTGAACCCGTGGAATTGTTGTGCTGTCCTGTTTCAGTTCAGTATAGAGCAGGCGAGCAGGAAATTATCAATTTTTAGCTTTGGGTAGGGAAATGCATGACAGGCAGGTCGTTGTTGCAGGGGGCATCAGCAACGGGCTGCGCCTGCAACCAAAATACCGCGCTGCCGCGCCAAGCCGGAAGCTGGATGGCGACTTGGCCTTGGGCATTGGCTGCACCCTGAACCACTTGCGTGTTTGAGGTGTGGGTGGGCATGAATTCGCCGCGCCAAAGCGTGCCCGGCGGGGTGGCTGAGTCGCCTGGGGGCAACAAAAAGCTGAAGTGGGTGATTTCTTCGCCTTCACCAGCTGTAAGCCCAGGCTGCCGCGCCCACCCCACAACGGTTTGGCAGTCGGTGCGCACCCAGCATTCCACTGCGGGGTGGTCAATTGGGGTTTGGGCGGCGCCGTGCTGGGCTGTTCGTTGTGCTGGGGGCAGTTGGCTCAAGTCGATGCCGTGGGCCCGCAAAGTATCGACCCACTTGCGAAAAGGGCGCAGCCAATGCCACTGCTGGGCCGCCTCCAGAAAGTGGTCCCACCACCAGTAAAGTGCTGTGGAGGCGTAGCCCATCATGAAGGGTGCCCACAAGCCGTCGTGGAATTGCCGGGTGTGCAGGGCGATGTCTTCAGCGGTCAAGGGTTGCCGGCTGCGCGCACCGAGCTCGCCGGGCACAACACCCAGGGTTTGGGGCATTTCTCGCCAGGCTTGGGCGGTGCGCTGGTAATGGGTTGCCAGGTCGTTGGGGGTGTAGTCGTGCTGCTGCGCAAAGTCCAAACCAGCGCGGGCCCAAGTGGCTGGAGGCCCCGAGTCTGCCCAGCTGCAAGTGCGCAGGCGGCGGTAGGGGTCAAATTTGTCCAGAGCCGTGGTGGTGCGGTGCAGCCAGGTCAACAGGGCTTCGGCTGGGTGGGGAACCCATGTGACTTCATTCCACAATTCCCAGCTGTGAATAGCGGGGGAGTGGCTCCACCTTGCCATGACGTAACGCAGCCGATTTTGAAAGCAAGCGATGGCAGCTTCGTCGGTGAAAAATGCCTGGGGCTGGAGCAAGGGCCCGCCATTGGCGCCGTTGTACGGGTTGTCTGCCCATTCAGAGTCGGCCTTCAAACTGAATGCGCCGTGGTTCAGCAAACACAGCATGACGCGAATGCCGCGGGCCTGTGCCATGGACAACACGGCGTCCAGCCGGCGTGCATGGTCCTGCCGCGCATGGAAGTTGGCCAGGCCTGTGTTGCTCCATTCGATGCCAAAGCACCAGCTCGACATCCAGATGCGCGCAAAATTCCCGCCGGATTGGGCCAGATCGTCAAACCACTTGCGGTAGCGCTCCAGTACGGAGCCGGTGGCCCAAGCCAGATTGACCCCGACCGGGAAAAACGGTTCGCCGTGGCGGTCTGCAAAATAACCCGGGCGAAAGGCATCCATTTGGATGGTGGACAGCGTGTCTACCGCCTGGACCCCAAAATGCACCGGTGCGCCCAGGCGGCTGTGGGGCTGGCCATCTACCATCAGCATGGCCTCCATTTGCCAGTGGCCCGGCAGCTGCGGCGTCCAGCGCGCCACCCACCCCTGAAACCCCGGCCAGGCGGCCCAGAAACCCTCGCTGTAAGCCACGGATCCATCGGGGGCAATCCATCGCAAAGCCACGCCCAGCCGGTCGGGTTGGTACACCTGCGGGGTGGGTAAGGAGGTGGGCATGGCCAGCAGCCACTCGTGGGGGTCGCCGGGCGCCCGCTCAGAAGCCTGCCAGCGAGCCGAGCTGGCGGCGCGGGCCCAATTTCGACGTGCAGCGGAAGACAATGGCGGGGCCTGCCAAGCGAACGGCGCGATCTGGGCGCTGCTGGCC
>JACCDQ010610233.1_pt1 | contig 15935 bp, 18 predicted proteins | sample 7446031 | NCBI WGS metagenome assembly JACCDQ01 (sample SAMN15323442, study PRJNA562643) | freshwater metagenome | isolation source: river surface water | place: USA:Blue River Watershed | collected 2017-08-17
AGAAGTTGAGCCAGAAGTTGAGCCAGAAGTTGAGCCAGAGTCTGCAAAGATTATTATTTCTATACCAGAACTAGAAAAACCGTTAGGAAATACAAAATTCTGTATTTGCGGCGATGTATACCAACCAGAAGAAATTATTAGAATCAGGTGTCCAAAAGCATCACTTGTGTTTCATGCAGATCCAACTCGACGATATCTAATAGTTGCGAAAGTTAATGCAGACGGTCATGAATCACCAGTAGATCTAATAAAGGGCAATGACTATCCTATCAAGAATGATAATCTATGTGTTTCGATTGAGCCATTAGCACATAAGATAGTTGTAAATTATTGCCACACCAAGAAAACAAAACAATATTCAATTGGCACTGCTAATGCAACGATAACTCTCGCCGATGGTTTGACTTCAGATCAGTGCAATTGCTAATTTCTTCAATAATAGTAATGAACAATACATGGTTATTAATATTATTTAGTCTTCTCGGCTTCTGGTATTTCTTCTTCAATCAATACAGGGGCTTAAAAAAAGAACAGGCAACCCCAACTCAATCTTATTATGTTCTTGACAAGAACAACTCTAATGACGCTAGCAAGTTATTACATAGTATCGTCGAGGATGCAACGAAATTAGTGAAACACCTCCAATTTAACTATCCTAACAATGAAGGCGTTCAATTATTAGTCAAACGTTTCAATCCAAATACTATATCAGAAGGACATCCGCATCACAAAGACTTTACATACACTGAAAACAAAGGCGAAAAAATGGTTATCTGCCTTAGAAATAAAGATATGTCATTTCATGATAAAAATCTAATTATGTTTCCAGTAATTCACGAACTTAGCCATTTGTGTGATCCTAATTACGACAACAACCATGGCAAAACATTTCGATCCTGTTTTAAATTTTTCTTAGATGAAGCACAAAAAATAGGAATTATCAATAAACCTGATTATGATGTTAATCCGAAGCCGTATTGTGGCATGATCATCAAAAGTGTAGTTTGAGTTTACAACAAAACAAGAACTCGGATTATATTAATGAGCAACTGCAAATAAAATAAAACCCAACAATTCGCCATATCCTGTTAATGTTCGAAATTTCCTGTAAACTACATTCCATCGCTTAACATCTCCTGCATTATCGAGATGTTCTACCATCCACTCGCTTTTTGGCATTAGCTCATAGAATGTATTTGCTACGAATGTTGCTAGACCAACAAATGCGCAGATGTGTTTTTTCGGGCTAGGTATATGATTCTTCATTACGAACCAACTTGCAACGATTAAACCAATCGCCAACCCAACTAGGTAGTGCATGCGCCGTTCCTTTTTGATCTCATTATATACATCGGTTTGCTGGGGTGTAAAGCGATCAACCATATTCTTAATTTCTGGCATACCACCGATTTTATATGCAAATATGCCAAGATGTCCCATCATGGCAGCATAGGCTGTGATGCAGTAAAATACAAGTAGCTTATTCATTATTGTATAACAAGAATGAATAAAAATTAAAGTCTAGAGATTATTTGTGTTTAATGAATCCAACCACATTGAGAACTGCGTTGATGTTGACTTCTTCGCTACTCGGCGGCGCGACCATTGGATACCTAACGAACAATATACTAAAGACCACGATAAATCAAAAAGATAATAAACAACCAATACTTACTAAACCACAAAGTAAAGGCGAATGGTATCGCACTTATGGCACGTTGGCTTATTTGATCAATTATGATGATGATAAGAAATATTAAGCAAATAAGGCATCTGACAATTTCATCTGCTGTTTGCTCTTTCGTTTTTTGACGGCGCTGATCAAATGCTTCTGTAAGGGGCGCGCCATCAAGTCTTTATCCAATCCCTCATTGAGGGACGACTTCACAGTCTGTTCCAAATAAGGAATCACTGACTGCACTGGGGGATAAATCACATCGTATACAGTGTTATTCATATAAAATCCACTCCTATACTCGCTAATTGTTAGTTCCCCACCAAACGTATCTATTGCCGTCTTATCTGGCGCATATGTAATATGCTCGCGTTTATTATAGATCTTACGATATAATAGTTCAATCAATTCTGAATAAGTCGTCCAATTATTGAACTGTTTTTCGAAGTTGTATGATAACGCACAGTTAAAACTACAAAAATTCCCAAACACCGTGAATACATTATTCTTGTATTGGATTGGGATAAAACATGGAGGCGTCTGGAATTTATGACAACACCACCAACACGCGTATTTTGTCTGGCGCAACCATTCCCTATTGATATTCATAGTTTCATATTGTTTCATCAAATTCTTACTCTTCTTATCCAATTTATCGTCCTGTGAATAAATTGTATGATAAATCTTCCATGTGTCGTCCTCCTCATACTCAAAATCCATCAGCGCCAATAAATTCTCATTAGACGCCATCTTGTCTATGAACAAACTTTCACTTGCCTCCGGAACCAAAGTTTCGGGCTGAATCTCTTGGTTCATAATTAAATACTCATCATTGTCTTCTTGATTTTCATCCTTGCACAAATTTAAATGGAATATAATAGGATCCTCCATCAACACTAATTTATTCTCAATATTATGTCCTTTTTAACTTGAATACTTATCTTTAGTTATTACAAGAGATGAGTCTAGAACTTGCCCTTTATGCCGCTGCATCTCACGGATTTAACGAAGAACTGACAAGCATCCTACAAAAACACGAAGTAAACATAAATGTGCAGAATAACCAAGGATTCACGCCTTTGATGGTTGCTACTATGAATGGACATATGGACTGCGTCATGACGCTTTTAAGAAATAACGCAAACGTGAATATGCGCAACTTCAATCGCGAAACAGCTTTGATGCTCGCCATCTATGGCGAAAACAAGTACCGCCTGAATATTATCAAAATGCTGATAGTCTGTGGCGCATCTATAAATGCAGTTAATAGTCGCCACGAAAATATTATAATGTTAGCCTGTCAGCGCGGACTACTTTATCTTATCAAACTGTTCCACCATTATAATTGTTCTCTTTTCATTAAAGATATTAATGATAATACGCTGATGCACCACGCCTGCATTAATGGAAACCCTGAAATCGTCGACTTCCTAATTAATAATAACGCACCTATCGATCATATCAACAAATTTAGCGAATCTCCACTTTCACTTGCAGTTGAATACGGTAATCTGGAAATCATAAAAAAACTACTTAAAAACTATGCTCAAGACCATGTCTGCAATAAAAATGGAGACATGCTCTTGCATCAGTCTATTTCAATGGCTGATACCGATGAACGTAAAGAAATTGCCAAAATATTTATTCAAAACAGCATTGACATTAACATTCAAAATGATAAGGGCAAAACAGCGATAATGATTGCATGTCAAAACAATTTTCAAAATCTTGTAGAAGAAATCCTAAAGAGATATCCAGCAACAGAGTTAATAGACATAGATGGCAATACCTGCCTGTCCTATGCATTAATGAATAATAATAACGCCATGATATTATGTTTGCTCGCATACGATCCCAGAATAATTAATCTCCTTAACAAAGAAGGGGAAGACGCATTTATGCAGGCCTGTCGCACAAGCAAATACGCCGTCCAACTTATTTATACTATTGAACAGGAACGTATTGATCTCAATAAAAAAAATATGCATGGAAACACTGCTCTACACATCGCTGTTAAAAGCGAACGCGCAGACATTGTGCAATATCTCTTAACTCTAGAGATTGACCCAACAATTGTCAACGTTCGTGGGGAAACGCCGATGTCTATTTCTCTGGCAAAAGGATGGAGAACAGCCCATTATGAAATCATAAAAGAATTGCGAAGATACTTTCTGAAAAGATGTATTAAAAACAGTTTAAATGTAAAAGAGGATATTTGTGCTATATGCATGGAACCTGCCAAAGATGTAGAATTGGAGTGTGGTCATGTGTATCATATTGTTTGTGTGCTGGAGCTCATAGATTACTTAACGATAGAGTCTAAGTGTCCTCTTTGCAGACGTAATATTCTTGGTTTAGAGTAATAGCGATGTCCTATATTCCATATCCAGACATCCAGGATAAAAAATTCTTGGACAAACTAAATCAAAAATATGAATTTATCAGGAATAGCACCGATACTGATACCAACCAAACACAAGAAGAAGCCTGCAATCAAGAACTCTTCAAGTTATTTAAACACCAGAGAGCCCTCAAAAACTTCTTCAACCCACTCACCCCATATCGCTCCCTACTGCTAGTAAACGAATTAGGTACTGGCAAATGTCATGCTATTGATACTCCGATTTTAATGTATGATGGACAAATTAAAAAGGTTCAGGATATTAAAATTGGAGAACAAATAATGGGAGATAATTCAACGCCACGTATTGTACAATCTTTAGCTAGAGGGAAAGACATTATGTATAAAATTATTCCTATAAAAGGTGAATCATTTATTGTGAATTCTGAACATATTCTATGCCTTAAACTATCCAATAGAGGAATTCATTATGTAAAAAGATATACTAAGAAAAAATACTGTGTATCATGGATTAATCAAAAAACGTATAAACTTCAACAAAAATATTATAATACACGAGAAGAATGTGAAAAATATTATTTAAACCAGAAAGAAGAAGACAATATTATTGAAATATCAGTCAAAGATTATCTAAAATTATCAAAGGCTGCAAAATCATCATTAAAATTATATCGTAAAGGAGTTGATTTTCCATTTAGACCAACTAATATAGAACCATATTTATTAGGCTTGTGGCTAGGAGATGGGGGGTGTCGAGATCCTATAATAACAACACAAGATTCTGAAATTTATAAATATTTAATCAATACCATTACACGCATGGGATTAGTATTAAATTATTTATCAGGGTATAGTTATCGAATTTCGAGTTTAACAGGAGCACCTGGCGACAATACATTTGTAAATGAACTTAAATCTCTAAATTTAAAAAATAATAAACATATTCCTGATATTTATAAAATTAATTCACGAGAAATTCGTCTACAAGTATTGGCTGGATTATTAGATACTGATGGACATTATGAATCTGGGCATTTTGAAATTACTCAAAAAAACGAAAGACTTGCAGATGATATTTTATTTTTAACACGTTCTTTAGGATTTGCGGCATATAAAAAAGAGAAAAAAACAAGCTGGACATATCAGGGAATTAAAAAATATGGAAAAGCATTTAGGATTCATATTTCTGGTCATCTTGACGAAATTCCGACAAAAATCAAAAGAAAACAAGCTACATCAAGACAACAAATTAAAGATGTTCTTGTTACTGGTTTTAATATTGAAGAATTGGCTGAAGATGACTATTATGGTTTTACATTAGATAAAAATCAGCGATATCTTATGGGTGATTTTACAACTACCCACAATTCGTGCAGTAGCATTACAATCGCAGAGAATCACAAACAAGAAATTCTGTCAAATGGCCAAAAAATTATTGTACTATTAGAAGACGGTGTTAAGGAAAATTACATAAATGAGCTGTACAATGATAGCAAAGACGATAATCAGTGCATCGGTGATACTTATAAAGCAGAAAATAAACGCCAAATCATGCAGAAAATCAATAGAATATATGACATTATTACCATTGGGACCTTTGTGAACTGGATTAACAAAATGACAAAGGTAAAGGACGGGTTTGATAAGATCAAACAGAAATTCTCAAATACTTTGATTATCGTAGACGAAGTGCATAATATCAGAGAACGAGAAGACGAAGATCCTTTGCTCAAACGTTATGATGCATTCGCTCTTGCGCTGTCTCTTGCAGAGGATAGCAAAGTTCTATTAATGAGCGCAACGCCTATGTTTGACAGTGCAACGGAAATAGTTTCTTTACTGAATTTATTTAAACTAAATGAAAGGAAAAGTAGCAAGAATTTTACCAAAGATCTTATTAAAGTAGAAGATGTTTTCGATTCAAAGGAAACACTAACAAAATCGGGTGAAAGTATCATCAGAAAAGAATTAATGGGGCGCGTGTCTTATGTTGGGCAAAATCCGACTACTTTTCCAGAAGTAAAATTTGCAGATCAAGCCAAGACATTAAATTTCCTAAAAAAGCTAAAGGTGATTTCCTGTCCAATGAGTGAGCGCCACTATGAGAATTATCAAAAACTATTAGATCAGCCTATTACGAATATTCGGCAAATCAGTAATATCGTAGCTAACTACGATCAAAAAGAACTAAAACTCAAAACACTTAAAGATGAAAAAAATAGTCCTTCAATCAAATTAGGTCAAATGTTAGAAAATATATTCGCTAGTAAAGGATCTGCTTTTATCTATAGCGAGTTCATATCATTTGGCATTAACGAGATTAAGGATGCATTGAAACAGAATGGCTATGATGAGTATGATGGAAGTAATAAAAAACAAAAAAGTTTCATCATCCTAGAAGGTGGCACAGATTCTAAGAAACGACAGAAACTACTATCTATATTCAACAGTAAGGAAAATATGGATGGTTCCTTGATAAAGGTCGTGATCGGGTCTAAAGTCATGAAGGAAGGGATATCCTTGAAGAATGTCCGGAGCGTTCATATATTTGAACCATGGTTCAACGTCTCAAGACTGAAACAGGTCTGGGGGCGTGCTATCAGATCATGTAGCCACGTCCTGCTACCATCATCGGAAAGAAAGGTCGACATTTACTTATATGCTTCTACCTTTCCAACAAATATTAAGATGAAAAAACCAAAGTCTTACATGTTGCCATTTACGGAGGTTCGGGATATAATGCCACAGAACTTATACGCTTATATACAGTCCGAGGAAAAAGAATTACGTATTACCCAAGTATTAAATGTATTACGTGAAATCGCGATTGACTGCAATCTTCATACGAAACTAAATAATAATAAGAAGGATGGTGTGAATTGTGAGGGTACAATCGGTACAGTTGATAAAAGTACATATGACCTTGATAAAACAAAACTACATAATGCTCTGGTTGATTTTATTATAAAGGTGATAAAGCGCGAAATACGGAAATCATATAGTGTATCAATTAATCATCTTTTAAAACTACCTATAGTACAAGATGAAGACATTGACGAAGAAGTGATACAATATGCTATTTACGAGTTAGTTCCAAATAATCAGACGGATTACACAACTTATAAATATTTTATACAGATAAAGGATCAAATTGGTTATATTATCAACAAGGGGAATTATTTGGTATTTCAACCTTTGGACGGAGAAAACAACGCGAAATCAAAACGAGAGAAGATATCTATGTTTGATCGTATAAATCCATCATCTCGCAAGTTCAAAAACATTGCCTTCGAAAAGAATGTATCTCAAATAGAAACAGAAGACGACATTAATAAACAAAAAGAATTGTTGCAGAAACTTAAACTGAAAGAAGTTAAAATTATGAGAGATGATGTTATCAAGAATAATATTCAAGCCATATTGAAGACAGATGGCGAATTATTATTATTGCAACAATCCAAAGGTAAAGATACCATAGACCAACGGAAAAAGTCTCGTGGCAGAGTATGTAGGACTTTTAATGGTCCCGACATGTTGCAGTTGGTGAAGACTATTGGAGTCCCAAAAGATCAATATGAATCGTTCTTCATTATGAAAGACAATAAAATTCGTGTTAAAGATAAAGATACATTATGCATTATTATTCGGGACTTCTTTTATCCTAATATTAATTTGCCGTCGCCAGTTTCTTCATCAGTGTCGTCTATAGAAAATAATAATGCACCTAAAAGGACACGTAAGGGAGAGCGTTCTTTGGCAGTGAAGGAAGTTGGAAATTATAGATTTAAAATTGTAGAAGTAGATGGTAAGCAAATGTTCAAGGTTGGCAATAAAAATGTCACGGATAGGGGCAGTAAGAACTGCTCGGTCAAACGCAAAGAAGATTTAGTTGAGATCGCGAATGAAATAGGGGCCCCGATCGGAGCGCGGATGTCTAGACAGCAGCTTTGCGACCGCATCCAGGAATACGTATTCAAACCTACCCCATAAATTTTCAATATGTTTTAAATTAAAGTATAATTTATACATTAGTTTAAATGAAAACAGCTCTTATCACTGGATGTGGACAAGACTCAAGCTATCTCGCAGAGTATCTCTTGGAACTAGACTACGTTGTTCATATTTTGATCAGACGGCAGAGTTCCCCAGAGAACCAACACTCAAGATTGGATCATATCAAAAATCCCAACTTGAGATATCACTACGGCGACATGACCGACATGTCGTCCTTATTCCGCATTGTCTCAAACGTGATGCCCGACGAAATCTACAATCTCGCTGCACAGAGCCACGTACGCGTATCTTTCGATCTGCCTCATTTTACCGTTAACACCAATGCAATGGGTGTGTTAAATATTTTGGAAGCCTACAGACAAATTTGCCCAAAAGCAAAGTTCTACCAAGCATCATCGTCCGAAATGTTCGGCAACTGTGTAGACGAAGACGGTAAACAAAGAGAAAATACGCCGATGCACCCAGTATCACCCTATGGTGTTTCTAAGTTGTTTGCATATTCTTTGGTAAGGCATTACAGGAACGCATATAAGCTGCACGCGTGCAACGGCATCCTGTTCAACCACTCGTCGCCAAGACGTGCATTGAATTTCGTCATCCCCAAAGTTATCAAAGGTGCCGTTAACATCAAGTTTGGGCTTGATGATAAATTAGAGCTTGGGAATCTGGATAGTTCGAGAGATTTTGGACATGCATATGATTATGTTAGGGGCATGTATCAAATCTTGCACCACGAAGTCGCGGATGACTTCATCATCTCCACGATGGAAACACATACAATCCGGGACCTCTGTAAATTAGTGTTTGAACAACTTGGCATGGATTATCGTGACTATGTGGTACAGAATCCCAAATATCTGAGACCCGAGGAATTATCTTATTTATGTGGAGATTCAAAAAAGTTTAGAGAGACGTTTCCGGAGTTTAAGTTTAAGTACACTTATGAGTCTATGGTGAAGGAGATGGTGGATGAAGTTGTCCAAAAAATTAAAGTTAGTAAGAGTAATGAGTAAGAAAATATTTTCCAAAGTGTATCCCGATTTACTGCTGCACATCATACAAAAAGCAGAAAACATAACAGACCTTAGAACAGACATCGTTCCGCCCAACGAATTCTTACAGGCTTCTTGTTTTACTATGAAAAATGGCAAAACATTCAGAGCACACAAACACATCGAAAATACACGATACAGTAGTATAACTCAAGAGTCATGGGTTTGTATCCGTGGTAAAGTAAGGGCAATATTGTATGATATTGACGATAAAATTGTTCACGAAGAGGTCTTGGGTCCTGGGGATTGTTCTGTCACCTTGAGGGGCGGGCATAACTACGTATCGATGGAAGACGGAACTTTGGTGTATGAGTATAAACTCGGTCCTTATACAGGACTCGATAATGACAAAGTATTTATCTAAGAGCTTTTTCTATTATTCTATCAACCTCGATTGCAATTAATACATTTTCTTCATGTTGTTTATTATTAACCGCATGCTGATAAAAATCCAAACATTGAGCCAACAAAGGCGGCGTGTCTTCACTATAATCCAGAACGTGATTTGTTTTTATCGTTTTGCTTAGATCGTCGAGTTCAATAAATTCATCTATGGTTCGACAGCTAATGGTTCTACATTTCTTTTTGTACCTCGATGCAAAACAAGATAATGTAAACCGCTCATAATCTAGTAGTAAGGTACCTTCATTGTAGGTACCAATGTATTCTACTCCTATGGGCGCGCACTTCATAATTTTCAAGATTATTGCAATATCGTGGCATAATAAGTCATACAATACGTGTTGATAATTATTGTTGTATTCGACAGATCTGTTGCTAGAATAACTAATGAGTCTGCTTGAGTCGATGTATTGGTAGAGTGGCAAGTACAGAACATTATAGCCCACCATTATTGTTTTGTTTTGTTCTTCGGCCAGATGGATCAATTCCATTGAGTCTTCCGACGACATGGTCATCGGCTTCTCCACCAATACATGTTTTCCTGCTGACAATAACTTTTCCACCAATGCGTAATGAGTTATTATCGGCGTTGCCACAATAGCTGCATCATAATCGATATCTATTTCTTCCATACTATTATATTTTGTTATATCGCCGCTATATAAAGGATCTATTATCGCGACAAGTTCAAAGTTAGTCTGTTCCAAGGTTCTGATATAGTTTCTTCCCCATCTTCCAGCACCGAATAAACATAGTTTCATTCTTGTTTATCATATAGCTGGATTACGTTTTCACAGAACACATCAATGAAATCATACAATTGTTTTGTTTTGATGATGTTGAGAGCTTCCGTTTTAATATGCTCGTAGTCCTGGTAATTATTCAAAACTCTTTCCACCACCTCCTTCAAATCACTAAAATCTATCTTACACGAAACATAAGTTTTATTCGCCTGATATATATCAGGATACGTCTCCACATACGACATATCGGGTTTTATCAATATTGCACCACAACAGATCGCTTCATAGTCTCTGTACGAAAACTCACCTAATCCATAAGGACTGATGCATATTTTTGCTTTTCTGAGTTGAGAAATATATTGATTATATGGTAATTGTTTTGTTTCCTTTTTGAGGGAAGGGGCTAATGTGTTAATGGCGTCAATGCAGGCTTGGCGATGCACCGAGTAATATGATCCAAACTTCAAGGATACAGAACAAAAGACATCCAATGTTTTGATATCGGGCGTCAGTCCAATGTATTTTGGAGACAAACAAGATGAGCCAATATCCCATGGAACCGTTTTAATTCGGTTTAATACATCTTCGGATAATGTATTCGTAGGTGTTATTGCGTGGTCGTCTGCATATTCCGGATATATATCCTGCAAGAGTTTATAGTGGTATCTAGACAGAATAGTTGGTTCATTGTGTAATGATCTGGGTTTCAATGTATAGTTCTTGAAAATGCCTAGGAGGTCATTAAGATGTGGATGGATTGGGTTTGGTCGATGAGCTTTGTCGTGCGTAGACAGTAGATGCGATGATGCAGAATCTAATCTCTCGCATACAATGATTGGTACATTTCGTTTAAGGAGATCTAGTAGTTTTCTGTCTTGGTCTGGATGAGGACCTCCTTCATAAAAGGCAATAATAATATCTGGATATAATGATACTTGAATATTGTACTTGGTTTGAATGTATTGGTGAATATGGGGGCAAATATCTTTAAGTCTTTTACACTTATTACATGTAATGAATTGAAGAAACTTCATTTTGCACTTTTCATGTAAATAAACAAATTGGATTTTTAGCATTATTAATTAAAGAGGTATTTAATTTAATAAACGTAATTTAATGTTATTTATTAAAAATATTTTTGAAAAAATTGGATTATTTTTATTTTTCTAATTGTCTTCGGCGAAGGATTAAAACAAATAAATGGACCTTCCTCGTCTATAGAGAAATAGTGAATCTTCTCTATGTTCTTTCCTATTTTATTCATTATAATTGAATCTGACATTTGTAAAATTTACAATAATCAATTTTTAGATTGAATATCAATAGATATTATTAATAATATGATTTCGAAAGTAGCTACAAAAGTTATGGTTCCACTCTGTGTCCAGATCAATAAATACAATCATATAGTTGGTTTAAAAATACCATCCTTTTTTCAAAACAAAACAATTTATGAAATATTATCCGAAAATGTTAATTATCATTTTTATATGGATAAGAAGTACATTGAAAAACTTACAAAGAAATCCAAACGCAATGATATTTTTTTGCTTTAATATCTATAAACTCCATATTTTGTTTTACGCCCCAATCGTTGGGTATACAACATATTCTTCAGTTCTGCACATATTTCAATATCTATATTCTTGCAAATGGTGGCGATTATGTCCCAGCCAATCATATCTCCTAATTTAAGAGGTCCTATTGGGAATTTACAACAATTTAGCATTAAGGCGTCAATAGTATCTGGTTCATGGTCAGCGGTGAGTTTAAGGGCTTCGTGTATAAACGTGATCAATATTCGATTTACAATAAATCCCTTTGTGTCCGACACAACAAAATACTTTTTTTGAATGCTATCCAAGAAATTGGTGATCTTGAGTATGCATAGTGTAGTGATTTGTTTTGGGTAAACTAATTCAATCGTATTAATTTTCTTAACAGGATTCATGAAATGAATCCCAACTATTGTGCGCCCAGGGATTTGCATGTCTTCCACACAGAGTGATGATGTATTTGTAGCGAAGATCGTGTCTTTTCGGCAAATTTTATGAAGTCTCGCGAATATATTCTGTTTTGCTATTAAATCCTCAATAACCGATTCTATGATAATATCATAATCGACTAGTAAATCAAATGCATCTGTATGTCCGAGAATAGACGTCTTCACGTTGTGGCAGACAAGATAATCGTAGATCTGCGTTCCCATGGTGCCTTTGCCTATGACTGCAACTTTCATTATTTATTATTGTTTTGTTTTGTTTTGTTTTATATGTGCAGACGCATTTTAAAACAAAACAAGTTGATTAACTAAGCATGGATAATTATATCGACAAAACAGCAATCATCAAGCGAGACATCCAGATTGGCAATCATAACGCCATAGACGCATTCTTCTATTGTACTGTTCCCCTGGAGCTCAAGAACTACATCCACATCTCATCTCATGTTTCTGTGATTGGGGGAAACAAAACAAAGCTGATTATGGATGATTTTTCTTTCATCGCCACTGGTTCCAGAATAATATGCGCAGGGGAAGACTATGGACACGACGGACTCATCGGACCCCTTATCCCCGATTCTATGAAAAAATGCAAGTATGAACCAGTTATATTTGAGAAATATAGCGGTATCGGTGCGAACTGTACAGTTTTGCCAGGAGTCAAACTGGCGGAAGGATCTGTCCTGGGCGCTAACAGTCTCCTGACCAAGGACACGGAGCCATGGGGTGTCTATGTTGGCAGCCCGGCGAAACTCGTGAAATATAGGCCACGTGGTAATATTCATGAATATGCAGATTCATTAATGAATAAACAATGATTAAAATTAATACGTTATTTTAGTTAAATGAACAAGGAGGAACAAATATCGGCCTTGATTGGAGATAAAATATTGGATATCATCTTATTCGAGGAGATGACCAAGAGGATGCCTAAACTCAAAGCATCATACCTCATCCAAATTAGACATAGATTAGCATCTAACGAATATCTTGCAAGAGCATGGGAAATCATGTATGGCGAAGATTTTATTGATATTTACACGGTGCACCAAAAGGGCACTATGATGGAGATGCAGCTACACAAGGCTTACAATAATGGAGATCAGCAGTTTTTGGATAAATGTATTCGAGAGCTATTGTGGTACGATATTTATATGCAGTTCATGCAGAATCGTAAAAATATAGTAGACAATACATGTATTGATGTTGGTAAGATAAATGTGGAGATCCAGACGAAGGATATAAATGTAAGGTGTTGTCAGACACAGACAGTGGCTTTCACGAAAACAAAACAAATCCAGACTACATCAACTGAGATTAAGACAGTTGATAGAGCGTGTCAAACAGATATTATTGAAAAACAAAACAATACATTCCTAAGCAATTTATTTAAAAAGAAGGATTCAAATTAAAATCTTATGATTATATTAAGCAATGGTGTATTATGTGCATTTTCTGCATAACAAGATTACCTTACAAATGGATAAAAACGCAGTGTTAGAACATTTTATCACACAGATAACAGACTATATCACACTATTAAATAGTGAATATAGTAATTTGCGCCCCTTGATCAAAAAGGCTGTTATTTTGAGGAAAGGGATTCGAGAATGTTTTGTATTTGACAAAATAACGGATTCCTATTATTTTGAAGAGGCGGTAGATGATCTACCAGAATTTTCAAAAACAGAAAATCAGCGATGTTGTGTTAAAGTGAAGGATGTTAAAAATGGGAAATTAATTACCGTCGGTATCGAACACGGTGATTATTTCCACGTCCCTGATAAACCAGTCTGCATCATAAACGAAAGTCCATTTCACTCTTTAGATAATAAAAATATCCGACAGTAGTACTCCAAAGTTTCAATTGTCTCCACGATGTCTTCAAATGTATCGCCAACCGCAACGACACCGTGTTGTTTCAATGCAACAATTGATTTGTTTTTGATATTTTCATATGCGGATGCGCCAAGTTTGTGTGTCCTCGCAGTTATATGCCCGACATTCTTGCCTATTTTAATATTTTCCGATAATTCCGGAAAATGTTCTTTAATCATGCTTAATTCTCTATTTTTATTGAATCCCACGTATGCGAGAATATGTGGTGGGTGGCAATGAACCACATATACATTCTTATCGTCATACTTAGAATCCTTGAGGATCAAGGTATGCAAGATAATTTCTCCAGATGGCTTGCGCCCGTGATTATTCACTACAATCTCATCATTACTAAGTTTCATTTTCAATATATCGCCCTGAGTCATTTTAGATTTATTGATCCCTGCTGGGGTTATGTAATAGTATTCACTATTCGCTGGCTTAAACGAAATATTCCCATCTCTTGGCGAAATCCATCCTCTGGTATAGCATTCTATCATCATCTTGCTCAACTCCATAATAATGTATCACCCTATTATTAGTTGCGCCTTTAAAAGAAAACTATAATTATGATAACGATGTCTTTCTATGAACCTAGATTCGACAAACAAGTGTATATGAAGGCAATAGAGGCTGTATTGGATAGAGGTGATTTTATCCTAGGGAAGGAGGTGCACGAGTTGGAACAGCAATTATCCATCTACACCAAGAGTCATTGTATTACTTGCGGTTCTGGCACGGATGCATTGATGCTCGCGTTCATGGCGCTTGATCTCCAGCCTGGAGATGAGGTCATCACTACCCCATTTACCTGGGTCTCTACAGTAGAGGCGCTGAAGCTCTTAAAGTTAACTCCTGTATATGTAGATATTAAGGATGATTTTAATATCAATGAAGAGTTGATTGAGGAAGCGATAACGAGTCGTACTCGCGCGATCCTAACCGTTAATTTATTTGGCAAGCCGTGCAACATGGATTATATCCGGAATATATGTGAGAGGAGGAGATTATGGTTTGTTGAGGATGCGTGTCAGAGTCTGGGCGCAACATATCATGGCCTTCCGACTCAACATTACGTTGACTTCAGTTGCACCAGTTTCTTCCCAACCAAGACACTTGGGTGTTTTGGGGATGGTGGTGCCGTGTTCACGAAGAACAATAGACTCGCCAAGGAGATAATGAAATTACGCAATCATGGTATGTTTGGGAGATACAACTACGAGCGCATCGGCACCAACTCACGCCTTGACACGATTCAGGCAGCTATCTTATTAGAAAAGTTTAGATCATTTGATGCATCCTTGCAGAGAAGAAGAGAAATTGCTTTAAAATATAACGATGCTCTTAAAGATAATGTTAAAGTGCCAGAAGACGTTGATGGACATGTTTATGGAGTTTACACTATAATGGTCCATGAACATCTTCAGAACATATTTTTGGAGTCGCCGCTTTGCAGACTCTACTATCCACAGTCTTTACACGAGTATGATATTTATAGAGAATACGTGCATTTGCCCAATGTTAAAAAGGTATGTAAAGAGGTTGTGTCGCTACCACTTTATCCGGAGATGACGGATAAAGAAGTAGATGATGTGATCCAATTTATCAAAAGTATCCAACATAATTAACTTATTTTTTCTTGAGAACCATCAAACGCATTGAACGCCACCATTCATTACGTTTCACATAATGCTTATCCTTTTGTTCCCAGACCTCTGGACCCAAAATCACCGAATATAACACATCTACCGGTAATTCTCGCAATGCTCTATTAGTTCCATTGACAACAGCAGTTCTACCTTTAATC
>JACCDQ011959038.1_pt1 | contig 15931 bp, 14 predicted proteins | sample 7446031 | NCBI WGS metagenome assembly JACCDQ01 (sample SAMN15323442, study PRJNA562643) | freshwater metagenome | isolation source: river surface water | place: USA:Blue River Watershed | collected 2017-08-17
AGAAGCTCGAGGCCATGCGTTCGACCGGCGGTCCGATGACGCTGGAAACCGTGCCGCAGACCGGCGCGCGCGCCGATGCGATCCGGCGCAATCTGCAGAGGATCAAATTGCCGCCGGGCTTTCATATTGACCTGTACGCGCTGGTGCCTGACGCGCGTCATATGGCGGTCGGGCCATCGACGGGCATCGTGTTCGTCGGCACACGCAAAAGCCGCGTCTGGGCCGTGACGGACCGCACCCGCACGCGCGTGGCTGACGAGGTCAAGGTGTTCGCGCCCGGCATCGATTTCCGTGTGCCCAACGGCGTGTGTTTTTCGCCGGACGGCTTCCTGTTCGTGGTCGAGCACAATCGCGTACTGACTTTCCCGGCTGCCGAGTTTTTTTATGAGGGCGGCGACGTCGCGATCGGCCAGGTGGTGCCACAGGGGCAGCTGATACCGGTGGAGGAAGAGAGCTTCAACCACGGCGCGCGCGCCTGCCGCGTGGGCCCGGACAACAAGCTCTACATTCCGCTTGGTCAGCCTTTCAATGTGCCGCCGAAAGAAAAGCTGGACCTGTATGCGCGCACCGGCATCATGGGCATCGTGCGCATGGATAGGGATGGCAAGAATCGCGAGGTGGTTGCGACCGGTGTGCGCAATTCGGTCGGCCTCGATTTCAGTCCGAAGGACAAAACGCTGTGGTTTACCGATAACCAGGTCGATGGCATGGGCGACGACCAGCCACCGGGCGAGATCAATCGCATCACTCAGAAGGGACAGAATTTCGGCTTTCCCTGGTACGGCGGCGGCAAGGTGCGCACCAATGAATACAAGGACGACACGCCGCCACCCAACCTGGTGCCGCCGCAGGCTGAAACCACGCCGCATGCAGCCGACCTCGGCCTGAGCTTTTATCGCGGCGCCATGTTCCCTGAGCGCTACCGCAACGGCATTTTCTCGGCCCAGCATGGGTCGTGGAACCGTTCGACGCCGGTTGGCGCGCGCGTGATGTTCACGCCGGTGCGCAGCGACGGCAGTGCCGGCAAGCCGGAAGTGTTTGCCGAGGGCTGGCTGACACCGACCAATGAATTCCTCGGCCGGCCGGTCGACGTGCAGACGCTGGCGGATGGCTCGCTGCTGGTGTCGGACGACTATGCGGGGGCGATCTACCGGATTCACTACACCGGTGAAGCTGGCAAATGATCAGCGTGTCCGGAAGCGCCGTGCCATCCATGCGAAGATCGCGGCACCGGCCAGCAGCGATGCGGCCGCGATGTAGATCGCCTGTGCAAATCCGCTCGCATGGTCGGGGGCGCGTGCCAGCATCGCGGCCGCCACCGGCGGTCCGATGATCTGGCCGGCGGCAAATGAACCGGACAGCAGTCCGATGATGGCGGCCGGCGATTGCGGATGCAGCTTGCGCCCGATCTGCATGACGAAGAAGGTGATCGCGGTGAACGGCAGGCCGACCAGCAGGCTGCCGACCGCGAAGCCGGCCAGCGTCGGCAGCCAGATCACGATCACCACGCCGAGCGCCTGCATCAGGTAGCAGACGATCAGCAGCAGCCGCTGGTCGATGCGCGACGGTATGCGCGAAGCCATCAGCGCGCCGCTGGCGACGCCGATGCCCAGCAGCGGCCAGAACAGGTCGGGCCAGATGGAATCCGGCATCGCGGTGCGCGCAATCACCGGCAGGAAGGTGGCGGTGATGATGTAGCCAAAGCCGGCCAGACCGTAACCGATGGTCAGCGCGGCCTTCTCGGTGACGCTGCCGCCGCCGCCGTGCGCCGCATGGGCGGCGCCGCCCGGCTGCAGTCCGTGGTCGTCGCGATACACCGGCCAGACGGTTGCCGTCATCAGCGCCGCCAGCAGCGCGAAGGCAATCCAGCCGCTGGACGCATGCCAGCCCATCTGCACCATCAGGCCGGCCAGCAGGCCGCTGCTGGCGATACCCACGCCGGGGCCCGCGTAGACGATGCCGCCGGCCGACGGCGCATTCAGCCGCGCCAGATGGCCGAGGCACCAGGTCGACGTATAGACAAAGCCCACCGCCGTCATCATGCCTGCGGCAAAGCGCAGCCAGGGCCAGGCGGCCGGCAGGTCGAGTGCCATCGCCGCGGTCAGCAGCGAGGTCAGCGAGAGCCCGATCTTGACCATCAGCGATGAACGTACCGGCGGCAGTTTCAGGCGTGACCACAGCGCGGGCTGGAAAGTGCACAGCATCGCGCCGAGCAGGTAGCCGAGATAGTTCGCGCTGGCCAGCCAGCTCGCGCTCTCCAGATCGAGCAGGCCTTCGTGCAGCATCATCGGCATCAGTGGCGTGAATGCGAAGCGGCCGATGCCCATGGCGACGGCCAGCGACAAAGTACCGGTGAGTGCGATTCGTACGGGGCGCGAGGCTGTCACGGGAGAATTTTTCATCCGGCGATTGTAATTGCAAAGACCGCCGTTCCGGCGCATGCACACAGTGACGGCACGGCTTTGTGCATCGCGCTGAGCCCGCTTTGTGCATCCACAACGGCGTGCACAAGGCGATCGCTACACTGGTCTCACTGCGACCTCGACGGGGCTCGGATGGATACACAGCACAGGCAAGATGACGCGCAGGACGGTGTGCGCGACGCCAGGCATGAACAGGACAGCGCGCTGCACATACTGCCGCGCCGCGAGGTGCTGGAGCAGCCGGCCGGCTACGGCGACGATGATCCTTATCCGCCGTTGTCGCGTCCGCAGGAATGCCGCGCATGGTTTGAACGCGAAGGATATTTGCTGGTGCGCGCTGCGATACCGGCGCGGCTGTGTCAGGCGGGCATTGATGCGTTCCGCGCCGATGTGCTCGGCGACCATCTTGGTTTTTTCGAGCGTCATGTGTCGGGCAAGTTCGAGCGCCATCAATACACGCCGGCCGGCTACATGAAATACCCGATCATGAACCTGCAGGATCTGGCCAGTCGCCGGCACGCGGGCTTTCGGCGCGCGGGGCTGAATGTGCTGACGCATCCGGCGATACCGCGCGCGCTGGCGGTACTGACCGGCGAGTCCGCGCGCTGCGTGCACACCATGTATTTCGACGGCAACCAGGTGACCTGGGCGCATCGCGACGGCCATTACATCGACTCGGGCGATGACGGCCAGATGATCGGCGTCTGGGTCGCCGCCGAGGACATTCACCCGGACGCGGGACGTTTTTTTGTGCTGCCGCGCAGCCACCGGATTCGCGTGCCCGGCGAGGATGCCGACCCGAATTCGGCCGCCTACAAGGCGCGCATGGCCGACTTTGTGCGCGACGGCCCGCTTGACTGTGTGGCACCGGTGATGCGCCAGGGGGACCTGCTGATCTGGTCGTCGATGGTGATTCACGGCAGCCTGCCAACCGGCGACGAGCGCTGGTCGCGCCGTTCATTCACGGCGCATTACGTGCCGCAATCGCAGCATTACAAATGGAATGTGCGTTCGCGCAAATCCGAACGCAGCATTCGCTTCAATCGTATCGAGGTCATGCTGCACGCCGATGACGGCACGCGCGCAGCGCGGCTGCGCAATCATGTGCGCGCGGAGTGGCCGCGTGTGTATGGGGCGGCGCGGAACCTGTGGCGACGATTGTCTTCTGGTGGCTGACGCAGGGCGACTGAAGGGGAGCAGTCGCCCACACCGTCATTGCACTGCGTTGCCCTCGGGCCGGCGCAGTTGCAGCCGCGTGACCAGATGATCGATCAGGCTGTCGCACGCATCTTCGATCAGGTCGAGCACATGGGCGAAGCCGGCGTCGCCGCCGTAGTAGGGGTCGGGCACAACCACTGCCTCGTGCCGGCGGCAGAACTCGGCCAGCCGGCGTAGTTTGCGGCGATGCTCGGGCGGGCAGCACGCCTCGGCAGCGGCCAGGTTGTCCCAGTCCATTGCCAGTATCAGGTCGTGCCGAACGAAGTCGTTGTCATCCACCTGGCGCGCGCGCAGGTCGGAGAGGTCATAGCCACGCAAGGCGGCAGCGCGCTGGCTGCGCCGGTCCGGCGCCTGGCCGGGATGGTAATTGTGCGTGCCGGCGGAATCCACCTTGATGTGGCTGTCGAGCCGCTGCGCGCGCAGCTTGTGCCGGAACACTCCGTGCGCAGTCGGACTGCGGCAGATATTGCCCATGCAGAGGAACAGCACGCTGAAAGAGGCAGTAGGAACGGATGACGTTTCCATTGTTATCTTTGTAAGATCGATCGACCCTCGCCGCGACTGCCTCGGTTTGGTGACCTCGGTGGCCGGCAGGGCGTTTATGATGCTCCCATTGAATAGCATGAAATCCATCACACCCACAATTGCCCCTATGGTCAATACCGCTCTGGCCACCGACGTCGGTGCCGTCAATCTCACGCACACGCCAGCCAGCCGTTCGCGGGTGAAGGCGATCCTGGTCGGGTCGATCGGCAACCTGATCGAATGGTATGACGTGTATGCATATTCGGCGTTTGCGTTGTATTTCGCGCCGGCCTTCTTCCCGTCGGCCGATCCGGTCGCGCAGCAGCTGTCGGCGGCGGCGGTGTTTGCGGCAGCTTTCATCGTGCGCCCGCTCGGCGGCCTGCTGTTCGGCTGGCTCGCGGACCGCTACGGCCGGCGCCGGTCGCTGCTGGTCTCGGTGCTGCTGATGTGCTTCGGTTCGTTGCTGATTGCCGTCAGCCCCACGCATGCACAGATCGGCGCGTGGGCCGCGGTGCTGCTGGTGGCGGCAAGGCTGCTGCAGGGACTCAGCCAGGGTGGCGAGTACGGCGCCAGCGCGACCTACCTTGCAGAAATGGCCGAACCGCACCGGCGCGGCTTTTATTCGGGGGTCTGGTATACGACGCTGATCGGCGGGCAGCTGGCGGCGATTTTGCTGCTGCTGTTGTTGCAGAAGGTGTTTCTGTCGCCGGAAGAATTGAGGGCATGGGGCTGGCGCATACCGTTTGCCATCGGCGCGCTGCTCTCGGTGTATGCGTTGTTCATGCGGCGCGACATGCACGAGACCGATCATTACGAGGCGGCGAAGGCGGGTGGCGCGACCGGTTCATGGACCACGCTGCTGTCGCACTGGCGTGAACTGCTGCTGGTGGTCGGCATCACGATCGGTGGCACCAGCGCGTTCTATACCTACACCACTTACATGCAGAAATTCCTGAAGCTGTCGGTCGGCCTGACCGATACGCAGGTGACGACGGTGGTGCTCGGTTATCTCGTGGTGGCGCTGGTGTTGCAGCCGCTGTATGGCGCGCTGTCGGACCGGATCGGCAGGAAGCCGCTGCTGCTGTGGTTCGGCATTCTGGGCGTGCTGTGCACTTACCCGTTGCTGACGCTGCTGTCGCAGACCCGCAGCCCGTGGGTCGCCTTCCTGCTGATTTGCGGCGCGTGGATAATTGTTTCCGGCTATACCGCGATTACCGGGATCATCAAGGCCGAGTTGTTCCCGACCTCGATACGCGCGCTGGGCGTCGGCGTGCCGTATGCACTCACGGTGTCGGTGTTTGGCGGATCGGTCGATGCGGTCGCGCTGTCGTTCAAGCAGGCGGGTTACGAGAGCGGGTTTTACGGCTATGCGACCGCCTGCATTGCGGTGTCGCTGCTGGTGTACTGGCGCATGGCCGATACGCAGGCGGGCTCGCGCATGGAGCGCCACGCATGACGCGGCGGCGCGCCACCGCGCCGCCGGTTACATGAAATTGCGCGTGTGCAGACCGGACAAGCGGTCGGCTTCGTCCGCCGGAAAGCCGAGCCGCACCAGCCGGGCCTTGCGTCCGACGGCCATCTCCTGTTTCAGCTTTTGCACGCGACTGAAGCCGCGCTGTACCGAGGCCGCGTCGGTGTCGCCGGCCGCCAGCAGGATCAGCGCGTCGAAGACTTCCTCGTTCAGTCCCGCGCTCGCCGACAGCGTGTCGTAACGTTGCTCGATCGCGGCCTTCAGTGCGGACTGGTAGCCCGGATCCTGCGACAGCCGATACTCGAGGTGCGCCATGCCGAACGCCACATGGCGTGCCTCGTCGCGCGCGACCAGTCGGGCGATCTGCCGCGTCAGCGGGTCCGGCCCGCATTCATGCAGGAAGTTCAGCAGGTTGACGAAGCTGCCTTCGCCCAGCACTGACAGCAGGAAAGCACTGCTGGAAAAATCACTGGTCTCGAACAGGGTCTTCAGCGACGCCTGTCCGCCGGCGCCCGACAACGCCGGGTTGGGGCGATTGAGGGTCGCGCGGCGGGTGAAGACTTCCACATGCCGCGCTTCGTCCGCGCACTGGATCGCCAGCAGTTGCATCACTTCGCGGAAATGCGGATGCACCTGGCCGAGATGGCGCGCCGGCACCAGCAGCGCGGCGTTCTCGTTCTCGATCAGGTAGGTCATCACCTGCACGACCGCATTTTCGACCTCGTCCGGCAGCTCGGCGCGATCGGACCAGTCGATGGCCGTGTCCGGATCCCACTGGCCCGCGAGCGCCTGACGATACAGCTCGTCGGCGGTCTCGGCCCAGATCTCGGTCTTGTCGCTGAAGCGGAAGTCAAAGCCGGGGCTGCCGGCTTCGACGGTCGCGCCGCGGGCGGCCAGGCCCCAGTGGGCCTGCGCGCGCTCGGCGACCGCCTGCGGCCGCTGGCGGTCGGCGTCGCCGCCCTGGACGGCACCGGCCCAGCGTCCTTGCTGGAACGGACCGCGCACGATGTCGGCGTGGTCGTCGACGAAGGACACCGCATGGCCGTTCGCACGGCACCAGGCGAGCAGGTGCATGTCCCAGTCCGGCGCGCTGCCGGTCACGCGCAGCACCTCGCCGACCGGCACCTCGGCCAGCGCGCGCTTGATCAGCAGGTGCGCGCCCTGGTCGAGGCCGAGCGCCTCAATAGCGATAGTTTTCAGCGATGATGTTGCCATGAGCGTCGTAGAACTTCTCGTCATCCACCGCGCGTTCGAGCGCGACATAGCCTGAGGTGCGGCCGGTCTTCCATTGGCGCAGCCCTTCCAGCTCGAGCAGCGGGCGCACGACCGGATCGTCCCAGCGCATCCCGAGCACCAGCTCGGTGAAGCGGGCGATCAGGTCTTGCGGCGCGTCCGGGCTGACCGTGAAATTGCAGTGGTCAAACGGCGCGGTGCGCGCCAGCACCCGGGTCTGGCCGGACGGCAGCGTGCCATCCGACGAGAACGCGAGGTGATTGCCGTCGATCATCCAGGCAGCGTCGATTTGATGGTTGACGAGCGCGCGCGCCGCATCGAGTTCGCCGCCGACATGGTCGCCGTGCTTGCCGCCGAGGACGTCGAAGCGCCGCGCGGTGTAGTCGCGACCTGCGACCAGCCCGGCCTGGCGCAGATGGTCGAGCGGAATCAGCGTGGCCTGCGGCGAATCGATCGCGCCGAAGCCGACTGTCTTGCCGCGCAGCGCATCCACGCTGTCGATGCCACTGCCGTTCTTCACCACCAGCACCGAGCTCAGGTCACAGTCGGTGTCGCGCATGGCGATCGCCGATACCTCCACGCCCTTGGCTTTGGCGATGCGCTCGGCGCGCACCCAGGCCAGCGGCGAATTCCAGGCGAGATGCAGTGTGCCGTTGAACTGGTCTTCCACCTGCCGCTCATAGTTTGAATAGAGCACGAAGTCGAATTCGAGACCGTGCTCGCGGAACCAGGTCTTGAAGCCTTCCCAGATCGTGACGACCTTCGGTGCGTACGCGACCGCGCCCATCACCAGTACTTGTTTTGTCATGATGATCCTCAGAACAGTGGCAGGCCGGTGATGGCCTTGCCGATGAAGTCATACAGCACGTCCGTCGTCGGTGCCATCACGTGCGCAGCGCGCGCATCGCGGAACAGGCGCTCGACGCCGACTTCCTTGCGGAACGCCGCGCCGCCGCAGACGCGCATCGCGGTGTCGGTCACTTCCAGTGCCGCTTCAGCGGCCGCCGGCTTGACTTCCAGCACGCGCAGCATGGTGTCGGCGCGGCCGGTGGCGATCGCTGCGAGGGTGTCCTGCAGCAGTGCATTCGCCATGTCGGCCTTGATGCGCGCCTTGGCCAGATAGGCGCGGATGGTCGGCAGATCGGCCAGCGAGCTGTCCAGATGCTGGTGGCGGGTGGCTGACACGTGCGCGATCGCGCGCGCCAGGCTGCCTTCCATCGTGCCGACCGAGCAGGACGCGTTCAGCGAGCAGAACCAGGGCAGCACCACGCCCATCATGATGTCGAAGCCCTTGCCGTCTTCGCCGAGCAGGTTGGCGGCGGGGATCTTGACGCCGCTGGCCGTGACCGGCGACGACGCGTTGCCGCGCATGCCGAGGCCGTTGAAGGGGGCCGCCAGCGTCAGGCCGTCGGCCTTCGCGTCAACCAGCCAGATGCTGCTGGCGCCTTCGACCGCGACCGGCTTGCTCGACCAGACATACGAATTCGCTTCAAACGCCGACGTGATCCAGCTCTTGCGTGCATCCAGCACGATGCTGTCGCCGTCGCGCGTGGCGGTGCTGACCGGTGCCCAGAAGTGGCTGCGCGATTCGGCTTCGGAGAAAGCGAGCGTCGTCAGATGGCGACCGGCGGCGATCTCACGGCGGACGTTTTCCGGGCCGAGTTGTTCGAGCACGGCGGTGGCGCAGTAGTGCATGCAGACGATCATGGCCGTCGACGGGCAGTGCTGCGCGAGCGACGAGACGACCTGGCTGGCTTCGGCCAGGCCCAGGCCCATGCCGCCGACGTCTTTGCTGCTGATCAGGCCGAGCAGGCCTGCCTTGGCGAGCGCGTCGATGACGGGGCGCGGGAAGCGTCCGTCACGGTCGGTTTCGGGGGCGAGCGCATTGAGTTGATCGACGATGATGTGGTTCAGCGTATCCAGGTGAGACACGTGGATGTCCTTTGCGGTAGGAATTGAAAAAAGCGTACGGGATGAAACCATGGAGGAACCCGCGCACGCGCGAGGTCATTGAGCCTCGAAGTATAGCCGAGCTCGGCTTTTGCCGCTTTCGCTGGTGGTTGACGCCGGAGCGACGCCCGGGATGATTTCGCCGGATGACGGCGCAGGGAGTTACATCGTGCAGTAGCCGTGCAGCACCTCGGCCGCCACCAGGATGAAGGGCTTTTTCTCCCCTTTGTCCTGCAGCCGCACCTCGAAATACTGCGATTGCACGCGGCCGCCGGTACGCGGCGATACGGACAAGACCTTGTAAGAATTTTGCGCCGAACCCGGATCGATCACGCTGACCTTCTGGCCGGCGTTGCTGACGAAGCGACCCATCATCATGCCCTTGTCGCGCTGGACGATGAATTCGGCGCCGGTGACGGTCTCGTAGTAGTTTTTCTTGCCCTCGAGCGCGTCAAGGCGGCCGTCGGCACTGACTTCCGATGCGCCGACGATGGTGCAATTCAGGTCGCCGGCCGCGAAGGCGGAGGCGCAGGCCAGCGGCAGTGCGATGGCGACGAGCGTACGTGACAGGGTCGGGTGCATGGCAGGGAAAAGAGAAAAGGGAAAACAAAGCGGTCGCTCATCATAAACGCCCGGCGGGAAGCTTGCCGCGTCATGCGACAATGGCGGGCGTTCATTGCAGCTTGCCGTTTTGTTGTGCGTACTGTCTGATCATTCTTCGCGAGGATTTGCCCGATGTCCCACCCCGAATTCATCCTGACCCTGTCCTGTAAAGACCAGCGCGGCATCGTGCAGCGCGTGTCCGCCTTCCTGGCCGACCATGGCTGCAACATCATCGACTCGGCGCAGTTTGGCGATGCGCAGGCCCAGCAATTTTTCATGCGCGTGCATTTCGCCATGGAGGATGCCGGTGTGACGGAAGAGCAGCTGCGCGGCGGTTTTGCCGAGCTGGCGCAGACGATGGAGATGGACTGGCAGCTGAACGATGCGGCACGCAAGCCGCGCGTGCTGATTATGGTCTCGAAGATCGGGCATTGCCTGAACGACCTACTGTTCCGCTACAAGAGCGGCCTGCTGCCGGTGGAAATCGTCGCGATCGTGTCGAACCACACCGATTTCTACCAGCTCGCTGCAAGCTACAACATTCCTTTCCACCATTTCCCGCTGATGCCCGGCGCGTCAGCCGAGGCCAAGCGCGCGCAGGAGCAAAAGGTGCTGGAGATCGCGGACACGAACCGCGTCGATCTGGTGGTGCTGGCGCGCTATATGCAGATTTTGTCGAAAGAGATGTGTGATTCGCTGCGCGGCCGCGCAATCAACATCCACCACTCGTTCCTGCCGAGCTTCAAGGGGGCCAAGCCGTATTACCAGGCGCATGATCGCGGCGTGAAGCTGATCGGCGCGACCGCGCACTTCGTGACCAGTGACCTCGACGAAGGCCCGATCATTGAGCAGGATGTTGAGCGCGTCGACCACTCGATGGGACCGGAGACGCTGACCGCAATTGGTCGCGATGTCGAGTGCGTGGTGCTGGCGCGCGCGGTGAAGTGGTTTGTCGAGCACCGCATTCTGGTGAACGGGCACAAGACGGTGATTTTCAGGTAAGTTCGTAACCGAGGCCGGATGGCGGCGCAGGCCGCGATCCGGCGTGGTTTGCCGCCGTTCAGGCGGGCGTCAACACCTTCTTCAGCCACACGCTGATGTCATCGATTTCTTCCGCGCACACCGAGTGCGGCATCATGTATTCACGCCATTCGACGTCGTAACCCAGCTCGTTCAGCAGGTCGCGCGAGGCTTCGGCGCGATTGATCACCACCACGTTGTCGCCGCGGCCGTGCGCCATGAAGACCGGCGTGTGCTGGTTCGCTTCGCTGCGTTCGGTCGCAATCGACGTGGCCAGCGGCAGGTAACCGGACAGGCACATCAGGCCGGCCAGCGGTTGCGGATAGCGCAGGCCGGTTTGCAGCGTCATCGCGCAGCCTTGCGAGAAGCCTGCCAGCACGATGTTCTGTGCCGGGATGCCGCGCGCGATTTCGCGCGCGATCAGGTCATCGATGCGACGCTGCGATGCGCGCAGGCCGTTTTCGTCTTCGCGCCGCACCAGATCCATGCCGAGGATGTCGTACCACGCACGCATCACGTAGCCGTTGTTGATCGTCACCGGTATCGCTTCCGCATGCGGGAACACGAAGCGTATGCCCGGGCAGCCGGTCAGGTCGAGTTCGCGCACGATGGGTACGAAGTCATTGCCATCGGCGCCGAGGCCGTGCATCCAGATGACCGCGGCCGTGGGTTGTTCGGAGGTCGAGACTTCGATCGTTTCCAGCAGGGGCAGGTTGCTCATTACGGGTGGGTTCTTCGCAGCGTGTTGTTTGGTTGGCGCAGGCTTACTTGGCACGGATCGCCGACTTCGGGCGAAAGGCCTTGCAAACCGCGTCATGCGTCTCGATGTACGGGCCGCCGATCAGGTCGATGCAGTAAGGGACCGCGGCGAAAATGCCGCTGACGATCGACTTGCCGGCATCATCCTTCAGTCCCTCCAGCGTCTCGCGGATCGATTTCGGCTGGCCGGGCAGGTTCATGATCAGCGCCGCATGATCGGCGCTCTCGCGAATGACGGCGACCTGCCGCGACAGGATCGCGGTCGGCACGAATTTCAGGCTGATCTGGCGCATCTGTTCGCCGAAGCCTGGCATCTCTTTCGTGGCCACGGCCAGCGTCGCTTCCGGCGTCACGTCGCGCCGTGCCGGACCGGTGCCGCCGGTGGTCAGCACGAGGTCGCAGCCGACTTCGTCGACCAGCTCGATCAGTGTCTTGGCAATGATGGCCTGCTCGTCAGGAATCAGGCGAGTTTCCATTTGCCACGGACTGGCCAGTGCCTGCGTGAACCAGTCACGCAGTGCAGGCACACCCTGGTCTTCATACACACCGCTGGACGCACGATCGGAAATCGAGACCAGGCCGATGATCAGTTCGTCAGGATGCGTCCTCGTCTTCTTCATGGTCTTCCGTAGCGTCGTTGTCGGTGGCCGCGGCCGGAGCCTGCAGCGATTTCAGAATCTGGAATATTTCGCGATAGGCCTTCGGCGGCTTGCTCTCCGCCTGTTCCTTGCGCGCGTTGCGGATCAGCGTGCGCAACTGCTGCACGTCAATCGACGGATGCTTCTCGCGCAGGTTGGTCAGCGCGGCATCGTCGGCCAGCAGGCGCTCGCGCTGCCGCTCGATCGCATGCAGAGCGGCCGTCTCGGCTTTCGATGCGCCGCGCCAGCTGTCGACCGCTTTCTGGATCGTGGCGACTTCGTCTTCGGTCAGCGTGCGCATCTTCTTGCCGACGTATTGCAGTTGACGGCGTCGGCCTTCGTGACTGGTGATCTGCTGGCAGGCCAGGATGGCCTCGAGCACATCCTCGGGCATCGGTATTTTTTTGACGCGGTCCCGTGGCGCTTCAACCAGGGTTTCCCCCAGTTTTTGCAGCGCCGTCATTTCGCGTTTCAGCTGGGATTTGGACGGGCGGTCGTATTGTTGCTCGAATTCGCTGGACTGGAATCCGACCGCACCGCGGTTGGCGTTAGGCATGATGGACGACCAATGTAAAACTTGAACGGCTGCTATGATACCCGCTTTGACTTTGCCCCGAGATCGCGCCGATGGATAAGGACCTCTTCACCCATTCCCAGGACCAGCTGAAAGAAATCGCCAGCGACGTGCTGCGCTTTGCGAAAGACAAGGGGGCGTCCGACGCGGTGGTAGAGATCAGCGAAGGCAGCGGACTGTCGGTGAGTGTGCGCAAGGGCCAGGTCGAGACCATCGAGCAGAACAAGGACAAGGGCATCGGCGTGACCGTATTCCTCGGCACCGGCCGGGCGGTTCGGCGCGGCAATGCGAGCACGTCCGATTTCTCGCTGCAGTCGTTGAAGGATACGGTCGACGCTGCCTACAACATCGCGCGCTTCACCGCCGAAGATGATTGCGCCGGCTTGCCGGACGACGACATGATCGAGCGCGCGCCGCGCGAACTCGACCTGTGCCATCCGTGGCTGCTGTTGGCCGCCGAGGCGGTTGAAATTGCTCGCCGTTGCGAGGCGGCCGCGTTCGCGGTCAGCCCGCGCATCAGCAACAGCGAAGGTGCGAACACCTACGCACAGCAATCGCATTTCGTACTCGGCAATACGCGCGGATTCCTTGCCGGTTATCCGTACTCGCGCCACTCGATCTCGGTATCGCCGATCGCGGGCAAGGGCAACAACATGCAACGTGACGACTGGTACAGCTCGGATCGCGATCCGGCGAAGCTCGCGCTGCCGGAGGCCGTCGGTCGCTATGCCGCCGAGCGCGCGCTGTCGCGACTGAATGCGCGCAAGCTCGATACGCGCAAATGCCCGGTGCTGTTCGAGGCGCCACTGGCGGCCGGCCTGCTAGGCGCGTTCGTGCAGGCGGTGTCCGGCGGTGCGCTGTACCGCAAGTCCACCTTCCTTACCGATGCGCTCGGCAAGGCCGTGTTCAATACGGACATCCAGATCACGGAAGATCCTTTCATTCCGGGCGCCGTGGGTTCGGCGCCGTTCGACGAAGAGGGCGTGCGTGTACAGCGGCGCGACGTCGTCAAGGACGGCATCGTGCAGGGCTATTTCCTGTCAACCTATGCGGCGCGCAAGCTGGGCATGCAGACCACCGGCAATGCGGGTGGTTCGCACAATCTGCAATTGATCTCGACACGCACGCGACCCGGCGACGATTTCGTGGCCATGCTGAAGAAGCTGGATACCGGCCTGCTTGTCACCGAGTTGATGGGGCATGGTGTGAATTACGTCACCGGCGATTATTCGCGCGGTGCATCCGGCTACTGGGTCGAGAATGGCGTGATTCAGTATCCGGTAGAGGAGATCACGATTGCCGGGAACCTGCGCGACATGTTCCTCGATATCGCTGCCATCGGCAGCGACGTTCTGATGCGTGGCACGAAATCCACCGGCTCCATCTTGATCGGCAACATGACCGTTGCAGGTTCCTGATGCTATGGCGGCATCTGCCGATGTCGCCACAGCACTCTTTGCGTTTGACCAATCTGAGCGTCCGCAATTTTTTGCGCGTTATTGCCTCCGCCCGACCTGCCGACGGCAACTCACATTTCTTGCAAAGTTCTTGGTGAATTAACTTGTTGACGCTGAAATTGCGGCGTCGCTGCAACAAGTCGTCTCCGTCGGTTTTTCCGAGATAGCCCAAGGAAATTTTAGTTTTCGCCTCGACAATGTTGTCTGCAGTGCGCGCACACAACATTGAGAATTTCGTTATGAAATAGCTATTGCCCCCCCTGAAAACGCCCTCCTAGAATTGCCAAGGTTTTAACAAAACCGCGTCGGCTCGCAAAGCCTGTCGGCTGGCTGGCGGCACATTTGAGATCAGGCATAGGGGACACATTCATGACACGTCGTAGCTTTCTTCACACCGCCGCTGCCGGGGTTGCCGCCGGTATCGTCGCCGCTCCCGCGATCGCGCAGACCAACCCGGCAATCAACTGGCGACTGGCTTCCAGCTTTCCGAAGTCGCTCGACACGATTTTTGGCACCGCCGAAATCATGGCGCGGCGCGTTGCGCAACTGACCGACGGCCGTTTCAACATTCGCGTCTTTCCGGGCGGCGAGCTGGTGCCCGCGTTGCAAGTCATGGATGCGGTGCAGGCCGACACCGTCGAGATGGGACATTCGGCGTCGTATTACTACTTCGGCAAAGATGCGACGTTCGCGTTTGATACCGCCGTTCCGTTCGGTCTTACCGCGCGCCAGCAGACCGCCTGGATGGAACAGGGCGGCGGCCGCCAACTGATGCGCGAATTTTTCGCTGACTACGATATCGTCAACTTCATGGGCGGTAATACCGGCTGCCAGATGGGCGGCTGGTTTCGCAAGGAGCTCAACTCGCCGAAAGATCTTAGCGGCCTGAAGATGCGTGTCGGCGGATTTGCCGGCCGCGTGATGCAAAAGCTGGGGGTGGTGCCGCAACAGATCGCGGGCGGTGACATCTATCCGGCGCTGGAGAAGGGCACCATCGACGCCGCTGAATGGATAGGTCCGTACGATGACGAGAAGCTTGGCTTCAACAAGGTCGCGCCGTACTACTACACACCGGGCTGGTGGGAATCGAGCGCGCAGCTGTCGTTCTACGTCAACCGCAAGGAGTGGGAGAAGCTGCCGAAGGAGTATCAGCACGCTCTTGAAGTGGCCACTTGCGAAGCGCACGTTGCCATGCAGGCCATGTATGACGCGCGCAATCCGGCCGCGCTGGCACGGCTAATGAAAAACGGTACGAAGCTGCGCAGCTTTTCCATACCCATCCTTGACGCTTGCTACAAGGCGGCGATGCAGGTGATCGACGAGGAAGCTGCGAAGAACCCGAAGTTCAAAAAGGTGCTGGAGCCGTGGCGCCGATTCCGCCAGGACCAGAACCAGTGGTATGCGGTTGCAGAATCGCCGGTGCAGGCCTATCTGAATCGCCAGAAGAAGTCCTGATCTGCCCGGCACTGCGCCGATGCCGACATTCGAACCCGCAGCAATGCGGGTTTTTTTGTGTCCGCGACATGCCAGGGATGCCTGTGAATTTTCTGCGCAGCACGCGGATCAGCCAAAAAAAAGCGCACTCCGAAGAGTGCGCTTTTCAACAGATCGCCGGATCGCTATTTCTTCTGCGGCGGCTCAGCCGGGAAATCCAGCTTCATGTCGCCGCCGGAATCGCCCTCGACCGGGAACGCGACATTCGGCATGTCACCGTCCTGCGGTGAATCGCCCATATTGACGTTCAGTTCGAGCTGCTCCTTCATGTCGGTCTTGTTGCCGACCGAGATCATGTGCGGGAACGCGATGATCAGGGCAACCATCAGGATCTGGATGCCGACGAAGGGCACCGCACCCCAGTAGATCTCGCCGGTCTTCACTTCCTTGGGCGCGACCGAGCGCAGGAAGAACAGCGCGAAGCCAAACGGCGGATGCATGAACGAGGTTTGCATGTTCACCGACAGCAGCACGCCGAACCAGATCAGGTCGATGCCCATCTTGTCCGCCACCGGACCGACCAGCGGCGCCAGGATGAATGCCAGCTCGAAGAAGTCGAGGAAGAA
>JACCDQ011122943.1_pt1 | contig 15923 bp, 9 predicted proteins | sample 7446031 | NCBI WGS metagenome assembly JACCDQ01 (sample SAMN15323442, study PRJNA562643) | freshwater metagenome | isolation source: river surface water | place: USA:Blue River Watershed | collected 2017-08-17
GCATTTTTAATAATAAATACTTACTATGACGGGAAATTTACAAAATTATTTACAGCAAACCGAAAAGTCATTAAAATGGCGACGTTTGGATTTGTGGGCTTGTCGTTGCTGTTATTTATGAAACGGAATCCCGGGCAAACAAAGGAAATGCTGGTGCACGCAAATGATATGATTAAATATATGCCGGTTAGTAAAGGAACGATGGATATATTGACCCCATTTTTTGATTTTACTAACAATCGTGCTTTTGGTTCCGCAGGGCTTGGAGGAGCCGCAGGGCTTGGAGGAGCCGCAGGGCTTGGAGGTGCCGGAATGGCAAGAACCGGGTTTAATACCCCGCAAACAAATACCGCTAATTTAGCAAGGCAACAAAGCGAGCCACAAAAAGAACGCAACGGCTTACTTAGTTCTAGCGAAAGCCGAATCATGAATTCGGGGCGTAATTCTAGCAAACGCAGCGTGAGTGAAAGCAAGAAGAAGTATGTTGCGGCAATGCAGGGTTGGAAATGCGGAGACTGCGAACGGTCGTTACCGGCCTGGTTTGAGGTGGACCACGTAATTAGTTTAGAACACGGCGGCTCCAATCACATTGATAATCTGAAAGCCGTGTGCCGCGATTGCCACGGTAAGAAAACAATGTTGGAGAATTTTTAACCCACAAAACTACAAAACTCTACTAAATTACTAACACTAAGCAATGTATAATACGCAAAAATAAATTATATGCTTATTATAACTAAATCGTTGAGTAAATGGCGGATGTAAATACACCGACATCAGACACCTCATCTGTAAAAGATATTTTATTAAGTAAAAATGTGTGGATCGGTATGATACTCGGTATAATATTAATTATAATTTCGGCGGTGTTTAAACTGGATTGGTCATTGGCCCTTGCGATTGTTATCACCATCGTGTTTATATGCATAGAATTCACCGATTACATATTGGCGCCGGTGATTGTGGGCATCTTAACCCTGGTTTCTTATTTCATATTTATCGGCGTAAATACGCGAACTATACCGAACGACGATGACCAGCAAAACCCGTCCGGAGAAACCATCGCCGATAAAACACATCGTGCAAAAGAAAAACTGGATGAATTGCACGCCAAACTATTAAATAAAATTCAGGCGTCTAACACGGCAGCACAATCCACAATTTCTGAATTTATAACCAAAGTCACAAATGTAGCAAATGCCGTTAATAGTAAAACGACAAACGACATACGCAGTTATCTTATAACCGAGATTACCGCAATCCAACGTCTTTTAGAGGCATACAACATACAATCGGGTGAAACCATGAGTACGACAAACGAGTGTTTAAAAGATTTACCGGCGTTGTACAATGTTCAAAAATCGGTGCTTGACGGCGGGTTGCTTATCACGGAATTAAAACCCATTATGGAAAACGCCATCATAACCCCGTTGCGTAAAAATGTAAAACCAAGCGAAGACATAAAAACCCAACTCTCTGAATTAGTCATATACGTAAAGGATGCCACCATAGATGCCCGAACAACCGACACCAACCTAACTACCGTAAAAACAAAGGTCGCAACCAATATGAACGCCCATATCAGCACACTCAACGCCTACAAATCAACGTTGACAAATACTTCGGCGGCAATACAAAAGTGCGTGGATTTGGTTGGTGTCGCGGCAAAAGACCCGGTGTTGAATGAAAATGTAGGCGACCCCGAATATGCGGGTAAAGATAAAAAGGGCAGCAGCAGCAGCGATAATGTGGATAACATAACTATGGGCGGTAAAAAGTCGCTTGACATTGTCTCCACCTTTACTGTATCTATCGGAATCATCATTGTGATTGTGACTACCATTTCCAATTTATTGAAAAATATGATAAAACAGGAAGTAAAAACCCAAAAAGGCGCGGAAGAAGCAAAGAAAATAGACGCATACACCAATGAAGAATGGGATAAATACTTTAACAGCGCCGACGCCATCGGTAGCGGGTTTATTAAACAGATTTTTAGTGTTTTCGCAAAGTTTTCCAAATGGAATGGGTCTATTATGATGCTTTTGGCGGTGCTGTGGACGTTGACCAGTTATATGTATTTTACAACCACGACCACCGTGCAAAATCTCATACAAAACATATTTCCGGTGTATTTAATTCAGCAGACAAACAATGTGGCAACTGTGTTTTATTTTGGCATCATTTTCTTGCTATTTCTTGCGTTGGTGGTGTTTCTTCCCTTTTTACAGAAATTTGACCCCACGATAAAGAGCAATTTTACGGATTTTATACGGTCTATTCAAATATGGCAATGGGAGGGGCCAACCGGTTTTGGCACTAACCGCAAGTCAGAATTTGCGAATGACAATATATTCAAAGTAATATTCCGCGGGGTGCTGAATGTCATATGGGCGGTTTTATGGTTTATTATAAATGTTGTAAAATTTGTAGGCATTGGACTAATTTGGTTGATTACCTGGCCAATACATAAAGTATTTACAATTATATATGATTGGATGTATAACAATAATACTAATAATACTAAAAATAACAATAATAATAATAATAATACTAATAATACTAATAAGAATGGTCAACAAAAAGGCGGAAACACGGCAGCGTCTTCGTCGCCAAACTACACCGTAAAAGAGGTGTTTGATAAATTAATGAAAGACATAACCAACATAACAAAATCCTACATTCCAACAAAAGAAAACAAAACACAGTGGTGGTCGGTGAATAAAATGTCGGTGTTTTCAGACACAAATGGTGGTGAAAATGATGGTAAAAATGGAAACAAACAAGATAATAGCGACAAGTCGTTTGACCCGAATGACAGTGTCGGGTTTATGAAAAAGATGCTGGACATGCTGGGCGTGTTTGGTTTGCTGTTGTTTGCGGTTTGCGTGATATCCGTCGGCATATTTTCACTGATGGAGTCGGGATATGCCAACATCGCAATGACGATTGTGGGCGGCATCGTGGGAATAATTGCGCTAACCATTATGGTTATGTTTATTAAACGCAAGGTGGATGAAGATAAATCCGGGATTTTCGCAGACATGGACAAGCCGGCTGCCAAGGAAGACGGAACCGGGAAACTGTTGTTGAAATTATTGTGGTCCGTGATTAAATACATTCCGTGTTTATTGATTGGCGCGCTTGACAGCCTTAAAACGGAGTGGCAACTTACAACCGGCCCAATATGGATACTGCTGTGTTTAGAGATTTTATTAATTGCCCTGATTTTTATTATGCCGTACGTCGCAAATAAAATAACGGAATCGGGAAGCAAACCAGTTCTGCCGGGTGTAAAGCCGCTTGACTCAGAATATAAAGTGTCTTCCTTGGATGAATCCGGCGTATTCATTTTTCACAACAGCCCCGTGTCCGATAAAAACAACACGCAAATGAAGAAGCGGTATTCGTATTCATTTTCGTCGTGGTTTTATTTACACGGCACCGCCTCCAAAGACAAATTTGTATCTGTATTAGATGTAGGCGGTGTTCCAAAAATAGAATACAACAATGCGACAAACAATTTGCGGTTTACCGTGAATATGGACCGCATCACGGCAGACGGAGCCAACAAAATAACCGAAAACCGCGTGATATATGAAACCAACCCCATTCCAAACAAAAAGGTGTATTCCAAAGACAGCAACGGCAATCAACGCATTGTGGATATCAACGGAAACTTTGGATACATTGACAAAAACACAAATGAAATTAAATCGGACAACCCCAAAACCCCGGTATTAAGAGACGAATCGCAATATCGGCTCATTACGACGCTGGACGAAGAAGTAATGTCGGGGGCTTTTAAACCGGCGTTGTATATTCCAATGCAGAAATGGTTCAATGTGGTGGTGAATTACGACGGAACCACCATGGATATTTTTATAAATGGGGAATTGGTGTCAAGCAGCCGCAATATTATTCCGAATATCCGCAGTAACGCAATCATAACGGGCGCGCCCAAGGGCGTAAAAGGCGAAATATGTAATGTTGCGTTTTATAACAAGGTATTAAAGGGCGATGAAATAAAGTGGTTGTATGCCACATTTAAGAGCATGGACCCGCCGTCGTTTCACGTGGACACCACCGAACAGAAAATACTGGAAGGCCCGAAAATAAAGTATTCATAACACGCACACCTTCAAAAATAAAAAAAGATGGAGCGGACGAAAAAGAAATATTTATGTGTATTATATATACTACACATATATAACAGGAAATCAAGAAAAACACAAAATGGGTATGAAAACTATATTACTTGTGGTTGTTATTTTAATATTGCTCTATGCCTTGTGGAAAATGATTACAACGAATTACACCACCCTCGGCACTATGCAGAACGCAATGAATGAAACAAATGTGCCTTCGGCGTCGCTGCCTCGCGGCATTCCCGCGTCGTGTTCCTTTTCAACGTGGTTTTATGTAAAAGACTGGACTTGCCAGACCGGAAGTGCGCAAGGCACCAAGCCCAAAAACATATTGTCATTGAAGAACGGCAAATCAGAAAAGGTTCTCTCTATGAATTTAGGAAATTGCGTGAATGAATTGAATGTTGCGGTGTTGTGTTCTACTACAAACAACCCAGGCGGACAGGTAAGCACGTGCACAATTCCCGACTTTCCGCTTCAAAAGTGGGTGAATGTGATTGCGAGCATCAATGGCCGGGCACTGGACGTGTACGTGGATGGTAAACTCTTGAAGACGTGCGTGTTGGCCGGTGTTCCAAAATTAAGCGAAACCAGTCAAATTGTGATTGGTGGCGGGTTTGAAGGGTTTGTCACCAACGTCAAATACAACAGCGATGTCATGTCGCCACAAGAGGCGTGGGATATTTATTCCAACGGATTTGGTGGCAGTCCATTTGGCGACTTTTTGAATAAATACAAGGTGAAACTCAGTTTTATGGTGGATAATATTGAACAGAGCAGCGTTTCAACGTAAATTGTAGAATATGAAACATCCGATGAAAACCCCGATTAGAACCGACGGGATAATGAAATAACCGATGGGATAATGAAAGAACCGACGGGATAATGAAATAACCGCCGACAGGTAATGAAAAGGGCAGGATATAAAATATATTTATTATATAATAGTAGTATTAGGATTATATAATTCAAGAAAAATGAATATGAATAATATATTTGGCTCCTCCAATAGTAGCGGTTCTGGAACAAACAATAATTCTTCATCCTGGTTTGGAAACCCCAGTTCAGGCAATCAAAATAATCAAGGCGGTATTATGGCGACGCTGGGCTTGGGTCAGGGTCAAGGCCAAGGACAGGGTCAGGGTCAGGGACAAAACCAAGGATTTTTTCCAGGATTTAGAAATCCGTCAGAAACCTCGGTGTTATCTACTGGCGCAGCAACCGCAAGCGTGGGGGTGTTTGGCCTCAAAGAATTTATGGAGTCCAACAGTTATGTTGCCAAGTTTGCCTTTATTTTGATGGTATTCATATTGTTTATGATTTTTCTGCGCCTCGGGGTTTTGTTTTTAGCGTGGATATTCTCTCCCGGAACAAACCCCACATTGTTGGATGGAACCATTACCGCCGACGACATGCGCGTGATTTCCCAAGACCCCAAAGACAAGTCTTCGGTGCCCATCATTCGCTCCACAAACGAAAGCGCCGGTATTGAATTCACGTGGTCGGTGTGGGTGAACATTACCAAGCCGCCTTCCAATGTGGGATATTCCCGAGTGTTTAACAAAGGAACGTCGGTGTCTAAAATACAAACCGGGGAAGATGCCGGGATATACGTCCCAAATAACGCGCCCGGGCTGTATGTGAAAAACGACAAAGACGGCAGCGACAATGTGGTGACGCTTGCGGTTATTATGAATGTCGCAAACAGCGCCAAGGCGGAATACTTTGAAAGATTGGAGGTAAAGGGCGTCCCCATGTCTCGCTGGGTAAATGTAATGATTCGTGTTACCAACAACATTGTGGACGTGTACATTAACGGGCGTCTGGCAAAGCGCCACAAGGCAGACGGCGTTCCATTACAAAATTACGGCAATATTTATATCGGGGAACAGTCGTCCAATGAATCATTTACGGGCATGATTTCCACCCTGAAATACTTTAATCATGGTTTAGGTGCCACCAAGATATTGAGTGTGGTAAATGAGGGCCCCAATACAAAGATGCTTACAAAAGGCGCCGACGCAACCAGCGAAGGAACGTCTGCTTATTTATCTACGCAGTGGTTTTTTAATAACAACCGGGTATAACAGACCAGTTGATATGATATTGATATGAGGCAATAACAAAAAAGTTTGGATTTTACTAATATTTTCATAACATATAGTAGTAAAATCGTAATTATAACACACATAACACATAACACATATACACACATACAATGTCATTAATACCGGTAATTACTCCACAATTATTTGATATTAATTATAAATGGGCAAATGACCCGCCGTTCCCGTTTTTACGTCGTATATCAAACAGCCCTGGACGCATATATTATACGAGCAGTAACACAAATATTGCCGATATATCGGCAGTTGAATTTGGGACCATTGTAGATAAAAACGGTGATGTATTGCGGTATGACAATGTGATTGTGATTAAAGGTGTTCGTGCGATTGACGACTTGACATGGCCGATAGACAGCGTTACGCTGACGGTATTTCAAGAAGCCAGTGGAAATTATGCCGCGGCAACAATGACGTCAACCCTTTATATCAGAAAGGTATATCCAACGCTATCCGGGTTTCGTGCGCCCACCGGGAAAACATTCACAAGTCCGCCATTTTTAATCAATCCGCCAATTACAAACAACGTGGACGGCGCGTTTGTGTATAACAGCAGCAATACTTCGGTGGCAACCATTATTGGCGATGGACCGACCATCACTGTGACGGGGGTTGGAAGCACCATAATTATGGCTTATCAATTGCCCACTACGAAATTTTTTAAATCCGAAAATATCAGTTTTACACTTGTGGTAGATAAGGCCATTCCGGTAATAACCGGCGTGTCCAACTTGACAAAATTGGTGTCTGATAAAAGTTTTATTATCCCGTTGCCCACTTCCACAAACAATGAAATTGGGTTCACATATGCCAGCACGGAAACGTCCGTAATTACCGTGGACGGAAATGTCGCAACCATTATAAATTCCGGACAAACCACGATTATTATATCACAGCCAGAAAACGACCATTTCTACCGTTCCGAGGTGCGATTTAACGTGTATGTGTATGAAAGCATTCCCAATGTAAACAGTTGCAACTTCAATTATTCCAATCCGTATCAATCGCAGTTTTGGTCTCGTTACACGCCGGTTTCGTATTACCCGGATTTCACCCAAAAACAATTAGACGAACGACGAAAAGTGGAAATATTAAAACATAAAACAAATTCCGGTAATTCCACAAAAGCACAGCGCTATGCGCTGGCATCACGCAGTCAATTAATACGAAAAAAAGGGTTTGCCGTTCAAACCGATACATATACCAATCCAAACACGTCGGGCTTGCCGGTTTCTGGAAACACGCTGGTGTGTAATCGCACGCCGGTGTTGTGCGGTTCTACTTCCGCGTGCGACGTGCCTGGAAAGGAAATGACGCTGTGCTACGACCCCAATGTCCCGTTATACAATTACATACGGCCCTACACCTACAAGGCGGGGCTTCAAACCACAACCAATATTCCAACGCTTGCGCTTACACCGCCAACCGACCTTACCGGACAGCGCGGCAACAACAAGATTTCCATATCATGGCTGCCTCCAACCTCCAATGGCGGCTACCCCATTGTTTCATACACGGTCACGTATTCTCTTGACAATAAAAACTGGACGGTGTTTACTACGATTCCGTTTGAATATTCGGGCGGATATCAGTATTTGGAAGTTACTGGCCTACAAAACAATTCGTTGTATTACATTCGTGTGTATGCCGCCAATAAAATGGGGCCGTCGGCGTACCCCGCAACCATAGTTCAGCGCACATTTTCCGTTCCAAGCATTCCTTCCAGAATTGCACTTATTGGCGGGCGCGATATTTCCATTCCCGTATCTTGGACCAAACCCACAGATGACGGCGGTTCGCCCATCATTGGCTACAAATTGGAATACACCACCGACGTCAACGGCTTGTGGGAATCTTATTCACTGAATAATGAATCTAATCCAAATGTGGAGCCACCTACCACCTACATCATTACCGGCATTACAAACCAGACGCTGTATTATGTGCGCGTGTCGCCATACAACAACGTCGGCTACGGTCCGGTGTCCCAAATTGTATCAACCTCTACTATGCAGGCACCCGGGGCGCCGACGGCACTATATGCGGTTGCGGCGTATTCCAATATTTTGACGACTGGGACGGGTGTATTGAATGACCACAACATTCGTTTATCCTGGGTTGCGCCAATTAACAACGGTGGCTCGGACATTGCGGTGTATTCGGTGGATTATTCATATGATTTGTCCACGTGGGTGAATTTAACGACTTCACAACCAGCAAGCAATCCCACGTATTGGCTTACCAATTTGAACGGAAACAGTCTAGGCAGTGGCATAACCTTTCATTTTCGTGTGTTTGCGCGGAATGCGTCCATTCTGGGGCCATCCTCTAACATATACACCGTGAAAACGGTCACCACGCCCAGCCAGCCGTATAACTTGTATGAATACGCGACACGAGACGCCGCGGGTATATACCTCGGGTTTTCTATGGCAAGCAACGGCGGTTCTCAAATTACGTCTATTAATGTGTATTATTCACGCGACGGCGCTGCCAACGTCTTATACACACAAAACATATACCGCGATATTGGCGTGGGTATATTAAGCGTGGTATTGCCCGCAACAAATCAAGACGGCGTGCTGTTGTTTGATGAATCCATTTATTACATAACGGTGTTTGTTACAAACATCTTGGGTGAAAGTGCGCAATCCTCGCAAGTGCTCACCGTTCAACCCGTTCAAATTACAACCGCGGTAAGCGCCTAAGCGCGACAAAAGCGCCTAAGCGCGACAAAAGCGCCTAATTATTATTTTTGCCGTGCCGAATGGTGTCTCGTTTATTATACAAAACCAACTTGATGCCGTCTTTGCTCATTTTGCGTAAATAATCTCTCCGTCGCAATTCGTTGTCGTCCAAATGGTCGTTGTTTTCATCGTCGTAGTCAATTTGTTTAATCTTTTCAAGGACTTTCATTTTGCGGTCAATCGCCATTTTCCGATTCACAGACGTGGCGGTGGATGTCGCGATTTCTTTCACCCGCTCTTCAATTAAATTCACCGATTTATCTAATAAATTGTCGCTTATCGCATTATAATTACTCAGTTCCCACTTCTCTCCGGTATGAATCATTGCCTTTCCTTTGTCAATGTTTGATATGTACACATTATGAAAATGCGGATACAACGGATTACAATGTATGTTTTCTACCATTTTGATTGGTATAAAATATCCCGACAATTTCAATGCGTCCGTTATGAATTTGTCGTCTATTTTTGACAAATCCTCCTTGCCAAACTGAAATATGATGTTGTTGTTGATGGTCCCGGTGTTGTTGGTTTGCGTGTTGTTGGTTTGCGTGTTATTTGTATGAATGTTGTTGATGTGGTTTGCGGTTTGTGGAATTTGTATTTGATGGTCTTTGGTCGTTGGTTCGGGAACAATCTGAAAAGACGGACGTGAGATGTTGTCTTTCTTCAATTCTAAAATAGATTCGTACAACTGGTCGTGTTCTATTTTTAATTCGTTGTATTTCATAACCAATTCCTTGAAAATTTCTTCCTTGTCTTTGTTTTCTTCTTTGCGAATACGGCACGACTGTAAATGTCGTTTTAAATTGTGGTTGCGATTTGTGGAGTACAAACAAAAATTACACTGGTACAACACATCATCTACATTATCCGTTTGACATTGACCTGTTCCTTGTCCTATTATACCTGGACTTTGTCCTTGTCCTTGTCCTATTATACCTGAGCCGTGTCCTTGTTCCTGTCCCTGTCCCTGTCCTTGTCCTTGTGCTTGCGGCGGTTTTACTATTTTTTTATACATGGACGGCAATATTTCAATCTCATTTGAATTTGATGACGGCGAGTGTAATAATGCGTGCTGCATGGATGCGGGTGTTGAAAAAGACGGGTTTTTTTTACACGACGCCTTTTTTTCAAGATGTGATTTATAATTTGACATTTTGTTAAATAATCTATCACAATATAAGCATTGGTGCAAGGTCATAATTTATTATTTAATATGTATTTTATATGAATAATTGATATATACATACAAAATATTTTTATATTTTTATCAAAACTCACATTTTTAAGCCCGGTTGTATTATGTATTATCGTCTCATTCAAACTCACTGCTCACTCTCTACGGGTGCGACAAAACCCTCCACGGGGAGGAAAACTGAAAAAAAACGCGTTTTACCTATTAAGCCACACCATAAATATTTTATTTTAAACACCATGAGAGCATAAGAAAAAACCGGAAAACTCAAAATTGCTCATTTTTTGAAAAATCGTGTTTTTTTGCTCATTTTTTTGCTTACCATAATGATGCGGTTTTTTTGAGGGGTTTTTTCGTGCTCAAAAAATTCAGCCGGGGGGTGTGCACGGGTAGCGTGTTTTTTTGACTTTTATTGTTATGGTTTTCAATGTTAAGGTTGTGTGATTGTGCTTCAAAAAAACGGCTGAAAAAAAGGCTGAATTTTACTCATTTTAAACGGAGAGAAGCGGAGGTGTTTTAGTTGAAGAGTAAAAATTTGGGGAAAAAAAGAGTAAAAACACATATTTTTTTATGAAAAAAAAGAAAGGTTTGAAAATCGTGAGTTTTTTACTCATTTGGCTGAGTTTATGAGTTTGGCCGGGTAGGCGCATCATTTATCATAACACATTTTTTGATGAATGATGAAAATTGAATAAAAACGGCTTAATTTTGCTCATTTTCGTGAGTTTTTCGTGAGTTTTTATGAGTTTTTATGAGTTTTCGTGAGTTTTTGTGAGTTGGCTTGGTATTATGATGCGATATGTGGATTTTTAAGCCCGAAAGTTGTCATGCTATTTTTTCTTTTTTTATGTTAATAATTTTGATTGGAATGTGTAATTGGTATACGATATATCAGTTATATTTATTCCGTGTTTCGCAATAAATATAAAAAACTAAAAAAGGCTTAAGAGTTAACATCTCTGTCTTTTATTGGATAATGGTTATGCATACGCTTATTATACTCTTTATTGTTATACTTATATATTGTATTGGTTGGAATATGATAACCATATCAAACCCTCAAATATTCAAACCCTCAAATTCGGATTAATACACACTTCTTTTGTGGGAAAAATATCTCCCGACATACATGAATCACCTTGTTCCACATGAATGCAACTTCTGAAACCACGGTCTTCTCCAATGAAACAATACCCGGATTTACCTTTTTGTTGTTTTTGGGTGGCGCTGGTGGCATCGTCAGCAACGGGAGCGCTGCCTTTTTCGGGACCGTATTGTTTCTTAGAGAGAATCGCGTCAATGGGATGTGCGTTTTTTGAAGTTGTGCTGGCATATGGCACGTTCGCAGACAATGTTTTTATTTTCGGGGGTGGTGCTTGTGCGTGTCCCGTGTTGTCAGGCAAAGCACCTTGTATCGCATCAATCCCGGATGTTGCTGCGCCGGACACAACATCCAGCCCAGAAGCGGTTGCTCCGCCAATAATATCCACACCCGATTTCACTGCGCTGCCGGCGACATCAACCCCCGACTTAGAAACCGAGGTCGCAATATCAATGCCCGACTTTGCGACATTCCCGGTTATACTGGCAATGAATCCACCGACCTGAGTAACAACCGGTTTAAAAAAGTCGGCAACTGACTGCGTAATGTCGCCTAAATCGCCCAATACATTGACCCCCAAAAACGCCAAAACAAGCAAAACCAAAACTACGCGAAACAAAAAAGTCCACGACCAAAACCCTTGCTCGCCGGTTATGGCGGATACAGTGGGTGATAATTCGGAAACAGGCGTGGTTTTTAACACCGGGATAGACGGCGAAGTTGCAGTGTTATCACCGGTCCTCATTTTAAAGGTTGGAACGGAATTGGAAGCAAACATTTTGTAATTTATTTTTCGCCAAAGAAAGATGTATAATATATATTATATTATATATTACATTATATATTACATATATTACATATATTACATATATTACATATATTACATATATTACACATATATTACACATATATTACACATATATTACATAACATATTACATAACATATTACATAACATCTTACATAACATATTACATAACATATTACATAACATATTGAGTAGAGGAGAGGGGATAGTGGACGTGTTAGACCTTGCTTTCATCGTCGTCTTTGCGAATGATGGTATTGATACTGTTTAACTTTTCAAGACGCTCAAATGTCTTATCCAAGTCGCTTTTTGTTGTTCCGTGAAACAGGTAGTCTGTTGCCGGAAGTATTTCATTCTTCTTAATTTGTTTATATATGGAATTGATGTTTGCCACTACCGACTCCACGGCGTCTTTGTTTTCAATAATCTCGGTTTTTTGATTATACGGCGTGTTCAACAGAGAGATTGCGAAATAAACTAAATACCGGCGTTTTTTGCGAACCCCCTGTGTAAACCGAATACAATACAACGCAAACAAACTTTTCAAAATCTTTGCGGTCAGCGGGAAATGCCCGGGGTGGGATGCCTCTTCTGTAATCAATTCCCATATTATCCAAATGGGGTCAAATTGCAGTTTTTCTTCCACCGGAACATCATTTCGGCGTTCGCACCTACACACCTCTTTTTTCGCCTTACATATGGTCTCAAATTCCATAATCCATTCCAGCCAATAACACGCCAGTAAATTATTGCGGGAATCCCCGGATATGTGGTACGCAAATTCATTGAGCGCAATAAACAATTCTTTCGGGTCTTTTGTGCGAAAGCAGGATTCCGCGTACGTTATTTTTGGGGCCTTCAACTTTTGTGTCATTGCGGTAATGTCATATTCCTCGCTTTTTTTTATTTTCACGCTTTCAAACCGGTGGTTCTTTTTACATAGACACAGCACACACATAATCTCCGCAAACAATTTTCTAAATTTGGGGTTGTTTCGTAGCCGGATTTCACTGCCAGAATATCCCGACTGAACCAAGGTTTTAAATTGGCTAAACCGCATTTCAATATACAGTGGTATGCGGGGGCACGCTAAATGAACATATTTACCGATGAATGTCATAATGGTGTCCCACAATTCCATAAAATGCCCGGCGCAAATCAATTCCACGCTCCAATGACACGCGTGTTCTATTTTCCCGTCAATGATTGATTTTAGTAGTTCTTTTTGTACATCGCATTTTTTATAATTGGAAAATGTTATACCCCGAAAATCGGCTTCATCTCTCATATCATTTATTTCCGAATCTGCCATCAATGAGTTAAAACTTATTCACAAAAAAAATAACCCAATATAACATATAACATTCCAACAATAACCTAAAATATATATAAGTTCCTGTCAAATTAAAATAATAAAATAATAAAATAATAAAATAATAAAATAATAAATGACAACCATATATAAATCATTTGCCGCATATTTGCGGTCATTCACGAAATGGCACATATTATTAATTGTCATTGCGGTGCTGTATGTGTTGCTTTTAATTCGGCGCCAAATTCGGCCAGAAATAGAAGGATTTGAACAAAAAGAAAACTACAAAACAATGTCAAATGACGACATATATGACACATTTTATACCGACATTTATGACGAATTGTTTTTACAGCCATACAAAATAGAAACTGAGGTCGGCGAAATATTGACGCTTACCAAACTGCCGAAATCTCCCAAAACAAAAATATTAGACATTGGCTGCGGGAAAGGCCACCATTTGGACCACTTTCAAAAAATGGGCGGCGGCGTAAATGCGACCGGACTGGATAAATCTAGCGCAATGATTGCACAAGCAAAGGAATTGTATCCCAAGGTTCAGTTTTTACACGGGGACGCAAATGACGCAATGAGTTTCGGCGACGACACCTTTGATATGATAACTTGCTTCACATTTACGGTGTATTATTTAAAAGACAAGCGCCGGTTTTTCCAGAATTGTTATAAATGGTTGAAGAATGGCGGGTATTTAGCGGTACATTTGGTTGATAGAAATAAATTTGACCCGATTGTTCCGGCAGGAAAGCCGCTATTGGTGGTTTCTCCCCAAAAATATGCCAAAACCCGCATTACAAACTCGGTGGTAAAATTCAACAAGTTTGATTACAAGGCTGACTTTTCACTTTCAAAAAATAACAAAGATGAAGCCACGTTTGAGGAGAAGATTGTGGATGATAAAACGGGTAAGGTGCGTGAAAACATACATAAATACTACATGCCTACCCGACGAGATGTGATTGACATTGCCAAAGAAGTGGGGTTCAGTCTCAGCGGGCAATTTCATTTAGTGAACTGTATGAATGAATACCAATATATTTACATATTTAGAAAGTCAAATTAGAATTACATTGATTATTGGTGGTGGTGTCTGCGTATCGGGGGTACGTGTCTGTGTCTGTATCGGTGTCTGTGTCTGTATCGGTGTCTGTGTTTCAAGGACAAAAATAAAAACACAACAAAACATAGATAACCTGTTTAGTTTATGTTTCACAATGTTGAACCAATACAACTTGTTCAAATAATATTTGTGTCAATATTGCTGGCCTATCTCTCTTGCCTCTTTGTATTGAAAGGGAAATATCGGCTGTGGTATGAATGTGCGTTTGTAAAAAAGTATAATATACAATACTGGTTTCAACCTCGTGCCCACGCATTTGTTCCGTTGTATGATAATTTACACGAAAAGTATGCGAAATACATAGACCATCGCGCCGTGGTAGTTTTATCGGACGCAAACGCAGACGCCGAAAAAAACGGCGAGCAATTTTACAAGAAGAATGAAGACGCCATCATTGACTTGTTACATAACACGCAACCGCCGACACTGACGCCGTCCAATACGCATAACACACAAATTATACCGCATTACAGTAAATATAATCTTTCGCCATATTTACAGTCGCATAACGCACCGTGGTTTGTAGGGGTTTCATTTTCGCCGATATCGCTGTCATTGCAAGGCGTGAGTATCAATGTCCCTGCCACGCTGACAATAAAACACAGCACAAGACTCGTGAAACACGCGTTATATATGAATGTTGTACACGCAACCAATGACCCCACTATTGAATCCGCGCTGATTACAACGACGGAATACACTCAAAAATATAAAACGGGGGTGTATTCATCTCTCTACCGATTTAATTATGTTCCGTGGTTTGTTCCTTATTTCACAAAAAATCACACATACACCTTTTTGATTAAACCCAATACCAACATCAACATCACCAATCCTAAGACCAATCCTAAGACCAATGAAAACACCACCATAATCAAAATAACAAAAACAAACGAAGAAGTATTGTTTCAATATTTGAGAGAAAATGCCGGCGTAATGTTTTTATACACCATATTACCGGAATTTAGTCATATTTCACATTTAATACAAACCGGTGTATATGTCGTGTATGCGCTGTTACTAAATAAAACGGTGGTCGCCGGTATATATGTGTTTGCCGAATCAAATAAAGTGTGCGTTCATAACGACGGCGAAATCTTGAAAGCCGCGCACTACGCACAACGTAAAAAAGAACGCATATCATCTCTCTTTTCACATAAACAGCGAATAGAACGCCTAAAAGAAGAGCACATTTCGGCGGATGAAGCCAACGAGGAGCCCGTTAAAAATAAACTTCGGCGGCTTCACACCCGGAACCAAAACAAAGACATTATTGATATTGAAATGATGTATGATAAGACATATTCCAACATAGTGTATGCGCGGTCATCTATCATGTCAAAAC
>JACCDQ010217984.1_pt1 | contig 15919 bp, 10 predicted proteins | sample 7446031 | NCBI WGS metagenome assembly JACCDQ01 (sample SAMN15323442, study PRJNA562643) | freshwater metagenome | isolation source: river surface water | place: USA:Blue River Watershed | collected 2017-08-17
TCTTATTGTGACAACATCACTATGAAAAATATCAATATAAAATGTGATGTTTTCTATGATATGGCAATCACAGAATACGACAGATTGAGCAACTTCACTTTTGAAAACTTAAAGATTGAAGCCAAAAAAGATACTATGGACAAAAGCATTATCACTGGTTTAAAACTTAAAAATGTAGTGGTGAACAACAAAACCATTAAATAATCATTGCTAAATTTCTAAATTAGCAAAACCAATTAACAAAGGGTATAATATGTTCGGTATTATACCCTTTACAATTTAAAACCTGATTACATTATGAAACTACTCGCTCATTTTTCATTATTTCTGGGACTACTAAGCATCACTTTAAAAGCACAAAACACTCCTGCTCCAATTAAACTAGTAGATATTATTCTGACCGCTAATCATTCTGATTGGAACTACAAACTCAATGAAGAGGCTACTGTCAAAATCAGCGTGCTTCGATATGGCTCAGCTGTCGAAAATGCCGAAATAGAATACCAATACGGTCCGGAACAACTAACTCCTGAAAAAAAAGGAACTCTTAAATTAGAAAATGGTGTTGGCGAAATCAACATTGGTACGATGAATAATCCAGGTTTTCGTCAGCTAAAAGTACAGGCAAAAATTGATGACTATGTGTATAAAAACGAAATCAAAGCCGGCTATGCTCCTTTTCAAATTCAACCAACAGTAAAGCTGCCAAAAGATTTTGATGTATTTTGGGACAAAGCAAAAGCGGAGAACAACAAAATCCCAATGGATGCTCAAGTCACATACAAACCCGAATTATCAACGGCTACAGTTGACATTTATTTGGTGCGTTTACAGAATTACAAATTAGGACACTATTTTTACGGCTATTTGAGTAAACCCAAAGACAACAAAAAACATCCCGTTTTATTTAATCCTCCTGGTGCCGGAGTAAAAAAGATAGTACCTTTTACCTCTTATGCCGAAAAAGGTTTTATTAGTTTCACCACCGAAATTCACGGAGTCAATCCGGAAATGAATGAAAGTGACTTTCAGGAAATGAGAAAAAACCTAAGTGATTATTGGGCAATCAATTTAAATGACAAAAATAATTATTATTACAAAGCTGTTTATTTGGGTTGTGTTCGTGCTATTGATTTTTTGACCAGTCTTCCAGAATATGACCAAAAAAATGTGGTTGTAACCGGTGGCAGTCAGGGTGGAGCGCTTACCATTGTAACGGCAGGAATTGATAACAGAGTCAATTATATTTCGGCTTTTTATCCTGCTCTGAGTGATAATTCAGGTTTTTTATACAATCGTTCCGGAGGCTGGCCTTCTATGTTTAGCGATAAATACCTAAACAACAGCCCGGAAAAAGTAAGCACTATGGAATATTACGATGTAGTTAATTTTGCTAAAAAAATCAAAATTCCCGGTTTTTATTCTGCCGGATATAATGACAATACCTGTCCACCTACTTCTACCCTTGCAGCATTTAATTCGGTGACAGCTCCTAAAGAAATCGTTATTACTCCTATTTCGGCACATTGGCGATTTGGAGAAACAGATGATCAATCCATGAAATGGTTACGTGAAAAATGCGGGATTGAATAGTTAATTAGCTTTTCTACATTTCATCCAAATTTGTTTTACTACTTTTGCAGTTCCTAAAACTATTACTATGTCGACAGCGAAAAAAGACTATAAAAAAATTACGACAAAGTCCTTAATTGATATGAAGGCACAGGGGGAAAAAATCTCTATGCTTACTGCTTACGATTTTACAATGGCTAAAATTGTTGATTCTGCAGGAATCGATGTGATACTTGTAGGAGATTCAGCTTCTAATGTAATGGCAGGACACGAAACGACACTTCCTATTACCCTAGACCAAATGATTTATCATGCTTCGTCTGTAGTAAGAGGTGCTGACAGAGCTTTGGTAGTAGTTGATTTGCCTTTTGGAAGTTATCAGTCAGACCCTAGAGAAGCTTTGCGTTCTGCTATCCGAATCATGAAAGAAAGTGGCGGTCATGCTGTAAAATTAGAAGGTGGAAAAGAAATCAAAGATTCCATCAAGAAGATATTAAATGCCGGAATTCCGGTTATGGGACATTTAGGATTAACTCCTCAGTCTATCTATAAATTTGGAACATATACCGTAAGAGCAAAAGAAGAACAGGAAGCTTTAAAATTAATCGAAGATGCTAAACTTTTAGAAAAACTAGGTTGTTTCTCTTTAGTTTTAGAAAAAATCCCTGCCAAATTAGCCCAACAAATTGCCGAAAGTATTTCAATTCCTGTAATTGGAATTGGTGCCGGTTCCGGAGTTGACGGACAAGTATTAGTTATACATGATATGCTGGGGATGAATAATGAATTCAGTCCGAGATTTTTAAGACGTTATATGAATCTTTACGAAGGAATGACTTCGGCAATCAGCCAATATGTAGAGGATGTAAAATCAAAAGATTTCCCTAACGAAAAAGAACAATATTAATCGTTCTTACTCCTTTAAAACAGCATTTCTTTAAAAATCATTTACATAAAAAATGCTCGAAATAGCTCTCCGTTATACTACGAAAAGCTTTTTCGGGCATTCTTTTTTAATGTTCTAAAACCCCGTTGTATTCATAAAAAATAACTGGCAATAAAATAAGTATTCTAATTTTCGAAAAAATATCAATACAAGTCCGGATTTAAAAGATAACTATTTTAAAACTGTTATTTTTGTATTCAAATAAAACAATTGATGAAAGTACTTTCAAATAAAAATAATCTTCAGGTTTTACACGAAGACAATCATATTATTGTAATTAACAAACGCGTAGGTGATATTGTACAGGGTGATAAAACGGGAGACAAACCCCTTAGCGAAGTTGTAAAAGAATACATCAAGGAAAAATACAACAAACCCGGCGAAGTATTCCTGGGCGTGGTTCATCGTTTAGACCGTCCTACAACCGGAATTGTAGTTTTTGCCAGAACTTCAAAGGCGCTAACAAGATTGAATGATTTATTTAAAAACAGAGAGACACAAAAAACCTATTGGGCAATTGTAAAAAACAAACCTTTACAAGCTACTGCCAAATTAGTTCATTATCTAAAAAGAAACGAAAAAAATAATACTTCGAAAGCACATTTAAAAGAAGTTCCCGATAGTAAAGTAGCAAGTTTAGATTACCAAATTATAAAAGAACTAAACAATTATGTTGCTTTAGAAATCAATTTACATACAGGAAGGCATCATCAAATTAGAGCACAATTGGCTGCCATAGGTTCGCCAATAAAAGGCGATTTGAAATATGGCTTTGACAGAAGTAATCCCGATGGAGGCATTCATTTGCATGCAAGAAAATTGGTTTTTGTTCATCCGGTTTCAAAAGAAACACTTACGATTATCGCTCCCACTCCTGATGATGTTATTTGGAACGCCGTATAGTTTTCAATTAATAACATTAACAAACTACAATTTCATAAAAACAACTATTATTAATCAACCCTATGAAAACTAATAAAGAACGAATACTGGAATTAAAAACAAATGGTTATAAAATAAGTTTTGAAAATGTTTTTAATCTAGCCTTTGAAAATTATAAAAAAATTGCCGTTTATGCCGGTTTGTTATTTTTAGTCACAACTGTGTTTTTAGGAATCATTTCGGTTCTAATAATTGCATTTACCTATGGAATTGCTAATTTTCAAGATTTAATAAAACCTGAAAATCTGGATCCTAAAAATTTTTCTGATGAATTTCTAATGATTTATATTGCATCTGTAACTTTATTCAGCTGTCTTGCAAGTCCATTTTTAGCCGGTTTTATCAAAATGGCGCATTGTGCCGAAATAGATGAAGAATTCCATGTTTCTACCGCTTTCGAATATTATAAATTCAGCTATTTTAAAGAACTTTTTGTTGCGACTTTAACCCTCTCTCTTTTAAATATGGGAATAGCATCTGTTCTGGAAGGAACAGGAATTCCTGCATTAAGTTTCATAGGATCTTTGACCATCACTTTGCTAAGCATACTGACTGTTCCTTTAATCATTTTTAGTGATTTCAAAGCATTTGAAGCTATAAATACCAGTTTTAATTTGGTTTTAAAACAACCACTTGTACTTTTAGGTCTATTAATTGTAGCTTATTTATTTTTACTAACCGGAGTTTTCATGTTCTTTATTGGCTTGTTTTTTACCCTGCCTTTTTTATATTCCACCTATTATGCTGTTTATAAATCAATTATTGGATTTGAATAATCATTTCTAAATTAGAATAAAGAAAACATATTGTGTTTTTTTCAATATATTGTATGCTGTTTTCTTTCAATTATTGTTATTTTTAAAAAAAATCTCGTAGCTATTTTTAAATAAAATTTCCGATTTTAATTCCTATACATGGCTTTACAGTATAATTTTATGTTGAAAACGTTTTCAAACAATGTTGGTTTTAGTGGAGGTAATAATTTTTCATCAATTAATATGTTTGAAATTATGACTCAGCTGCCTATCGATAAAGATCTTTATCGCACTGTTATTCCAATTGTTTTTTTCATCATTTTTCTATTAATATATAAATTCCATAAAATCAAATATACTTTTGGAAACAAGTATGTTAAAAACTTTAATCCCGAAAATTCAGAAAAAAAAGAATACCAACTTTATTTCTTTTTTCTGGGAATAATTGTTTTGATTTTAGAATTAAGCTTTGAATATTTTAAATTAAGACCTCAAAGCATGCTAGTTACCAATGTATGCATTGCATTGTTCTTAATTACAATGTCTTACATCAGTACTCAGTCGGATTTTGTATTTCAAAATATCAAAAAAATATTCAGAATTGTTTTTTTTATAGCATTTCTAAATGTTTGCCGAAACATCATAAAATTTGAAAATGATAATATTCCCTTTTTAAGCTTTCTTTTATTTACCTACTTTTCATTTACAACTCTTAAACCGCAAAGGTTATATTGGTTATTTGTTTTGTTTGAATTAAGCTTCCTCATTGGAATTTCATTATTCAAATTAGCTCCGGTAAACAGAGTAACGGTAATTTTTAATTACACTTTAATAGTGATTTTTATCAATTTCATCCGTAATATGTCGATAGAAGATTTGAATAATAAATTTCAATTTTACGATCAAATCATCAACAAAGGGAACTCCTTAATTATGGCAAAAGACAGAAACAATAAAATTGTATTCTGCAGCAAAAGTGCCAAAACTATTTTAGGATATGCCACTGATGAATTAATGGATTATGGTTACTATAAACTGACCGATAATCCTGAAAAAGCAGTAACAGAAACCTTTGAAAGTCAAATAAATGACAAAACTTTCATTAGAAAATTAAGATGCAAAAATGGAGAGTACAAATACATCCAATGGAAAAACAAACAATTTTCGGATAATTTAATTATTGGAATTGGACAAGATATTACCAATGAAATCCAAATTCAAAATCAATATAAAAATCTCGTTCAAAATGCACAGGATTTTATTTATGAGTTAGATTTAAACGGCAAGATTGTATTTGTCAATCATTACACACTAAAGACATTAGGATATACCGAAGATGATATTCTAAAACAACATTATTCACATTTTATCCGAAAAGATTACCTTACTATCTTAGAATCTTTTTATAAAATAAACGAAGATACTGAAATAGAATTTCCAACTCTTGAAATTCCTATTTTGAAAAAAAACGGCAGTGTAATTTGGATTGCCCAAAAAATCATGATTAGTCGTAATGATTGGGGAAAAACCAGAGGCTATTCAGGGATTGCCCGAGATATTACTTTTGTAAAAAACATTGATATTGAAAAACAAAAAAGAAACGACAAAAACAAAAAGTACACCGAAAGTCTAAAAAACTTTACCGCAAAGAGTTTTTCCAATGAAGAAACCTTAGAATTAAAATTAAAATCGATACTGGAAAACACAACTAAAACTATCGATGTCAACAGAGCCAGTTATTGGGAGTATTTAGGAGATAAAATTGTATGCATTCAATCTTATGACTCTGAAAATAAAATATTTACAAATGGATTTGTTCTCACAAAAGAAAAGTATCCTAAATTCTTTTTATCCTTAGAAAACAAAACTCCTATTGTTGCTTCTAACATTAAAAACAACCCGATAACTCAGGAATTATACCCTGATTTACAGGAAAACGCCTTAACTTTTTCGATCATAAAAACTCCGGTTTTTATCAACGGAGAGCTTGTTGGTGTAGTTTGTATCGAATCAGGTCATTCTCCTAAAGAATGGGATAATGAAGATATTAATTTTTCAAGAGCCATCGCTGATAGTATTGCTATAGCTCTGGAGTCTAAAAAAAGATTAGAAGTAGAACAAAAATTAACTTATAAAAGTGATTTACTTTCGGCAATGAACTTATGTTCAGAACGTTTTCTGAATGTTAAAAACATAGATAAAGTTTTCGAGGATGTACTCATTATCATGGGAAAAGCAACAAAATCCTATCGTAGTTTTTATTATCAAAATAATCCTGAGAACAATACAATAAGTCAAAAATATCGATGGACTTCGGGTAGTGAAACTTTAACAGAAATAAATCCTGATTATCAAAATTTAGCATATCCTTTTTTTGAAGAAATGCTTCCTCCTTTGCTCGAAAACAAAATTTATCACAGTACCATTTCAAAAGTAGAGAGCCAAACCCTAAAGAAAAAATTTGAAGCTTTAAATGTAGTATCAATAATACTCTTTCCGGTATTTGTTAAAAATAAATTTCATGGTGTTCTTGGTTTAAATGATTTAGATGAAAATCGTATTTGGGCTGATGATGAAGCTCAAATTTTACAAACTTTAACCATGAACATCGGTTCTTCAATTGATAGAATTGAAAATGAAATAGCGATTAACGAAAGTGAAGAAAAATTTAGATTATTAGCCAATAACATTCCCGGAACAGTTTATCTGTCCGAAAACGATGCCGATTACAGCAAAATATACCTTAATGATGAAATTGAAAAACTAACAGGTTATCCAAAAGAGGATTTCCTTGAAAAAAGAATACGATTCAAAGATTTAATTCATCCCGAAGATGTAGAAAAAACTCTCATTAAATCAGCTCAAAAACTAGCTAAACTAGAGCCTTTTCATCTCACCTATCGCATTCTTAATAAAAAAGGTGAAATTGTTTGGATTGATGAATTTGTGGATACCGTAGTTAAAAATGGTGAAATCAAATACATCGAAGGAATCATGCTGGACATCAGTAAACGTAAAGATGCCGAAAAAGCCATTAAAGCCAAAGAATATGCTGAAACTGCCAACAGAGCCAAATCAGAGTTCTTAGCTAATATGAGTCACGAAATACGAACACCACTTAACGGTATTATCGGATTTACCGATTTATTGATGAAAACAAAACTGGATCATATTCAGGAAAAACATATGATAACAGTAAACCAGTCTGCTCATACTTTATTAGAGATTGTAAATGATATTCTGGATTTCTCAAAAATTGAGGCCGGTAAACTGGAATTGCATATTGAAAAACATGAAATCAAAGAATTAATGCACCAAGTGATTGATTTAATTCAATATGAAGCCAATCAAAAAAACTTAAAATTAGAATTAAATATTGATACTGAAGTACCTCATTTTGCCTGGATTGATATTGTTCGTATCAAGCAGGTGCTCATCAATTTATTATCCAATGCCGTTAAATTTACCGAATCCGGAAGCGTTAAACTAAATGTAGATTTAAAAGAAAAAACTACGGATACACAATCCAAAATTCGTTTTTCAGTAATTGACACAGGTATAGGAATTTTAGACAGAAATCAGAAAAAAATATTCAAAGCTTTCTCACAAGAAGATAGTTCTACAACCAAAAAATTTGGAGGAACAGGACTGGGATTAACCATTTCTAACAAACTCCTCAATTTAATGAATAGTAGCTTACAACTAAAGAGTGAAATTGGAAAAGGGAGTTGTTTTTATTTTGATATCGATTTAAAAACAAAAGACGAATCTGCAACAAATAAAAAAAATGCAAAACCTACAATTGAGATTGACAATACTAACATTGCTACAATTAATCCAAATTTAAAAAATGCTAAAATTTTATTAGTCGAAGACAATAAAATTAATATGTTACTTTTAAAAACCATCATAAAAAACAGTCTTCCCGAAGCTCAGATTTCCGAAGCATTAAATGGACAGGAAGCTGTCAATAACTTTGAAAGTATTAATCCAGATATTATTTTCATGGATATTCAAATGCCTGTAATGAATGGATATGAAGCTTCTGTAGCCATTAGAAAATTGTCAACCGGCAAAGAAGTTCCAATTATTGCCATCACTGCCGGAACTGAAAAAGATGAAAAAAACAAATGTTTTGAAATGGAAATGAACGATTACATTTCGAAACCAATTGTAAAAGGTATCGTAGAAAAAACACTACTCAAATGGATTAAATAACAATCAGCCAAAACAAATTAAATTATGAAATGAATAGGCCCAAGACAAAGTGACAATGTTGAAGACCGAAGAGGTTTTATCCGCAGGTGGTAAAAATTAGCAGGAGGCTAAATTATTGGAATTACCATCCTTTTAATACTGATTTTTGGAGGAGAGAATACTCAAATGATTAATCCCGTACCGGAACAATTGATTAAAAGTAAACATTAGCAAACAGAGCAAAGAAACTTAACCAAATCGGAACTGGAAGAACAATCTTTGTAAAAACACTATTAGTTGATAATCAAGAGATCTGGTCTAAAATATTTCAGGAATACAATCTATCTTACAAAAAACCATAACCGGAGATATTAAACAAGGTTACACTTTTAAAGAACTTGATGTCTTAATTAAAAAATACTTTAAAAAAAATAAAATACCGGAATTATCATAAACAAAAAAAGCTTAGTTGAGATTCAACTAAGCTTTTTGTATATTTTAATAGTTTTAAAAACTACATAATTGTATTGATTACAAATACTCTCCGTGTTGAGAGATATCTAATCCTAACTCTTCTTTATCTTCACTAACTCTTAATGGAGTGATTTTGTTCACAATGAAGAATAATGCATAAGAAGCACAGAATGCAAAGATAGATACAATTACTAACGCTGTTAATTGGTTAATAAATAATTTTGATTCACCAAAGATAAGACCTTGATCAACAACAGCAGCATTTATATCTTTAGAAGCAAAAACTCCTGTTAACAACATACCTACCATACCTCCAACACCGTGGCAAGCAAATACATCTAATGCATCATCAATTTTTCCTTTAGGGAATTTACTCACCATAAAGTTACTAATAATACTACTGAATAAACCGATGAAAATAGCATGTGGTAAACTTACAAATCCAGCAGCCGGAGTGATAGCAACCAAACCTACAACTGTACCAATACAAGCTCCCATAGCAGATAATTTATGACCTAAAATTTTATCCATAAATACCCATGCCATACCAGCAGCAGCAGCAGCAACTGTAGTTGTTCCTAAAGCCTGAACTGCTAATCCATTAGATCTTAAAGCAGAACCAGCATTGAAACCAAACCATCCAAACCATAATAAACCTGTACCTAATAATACATAAGTAATACGAGCAGGATTAACTTTTTGTACTTTTCTTTTACCTAAAAAGATTGCACCAGCAAGAGCAGCCCATCCGGCACTCATGTGTACTACAGTACCTCCGGCAAAATCTAATACTCCCATTTTAAAGAATAATCCATCAGGATGCCAAGTCATATGACATAATGGAGCATAGATTACCAAAATAAATAAAACCATAAACAGCATGTATGCCCAAAAACGAACTCTTTCTGCAAATGCCCCAGTAATTAAAGCTGGAGTAATAATCGCAAATTTAGCCTGAAACAAAGCAAATAACATAAATGGAATTGTACCTGCTAAACTCCATGCTGTATTAGTACCTACACCTTGGAAAAATGGATAAGTTGTTGGATCTCCAATGATTCCACCCATTGTAGTTCCGAAAGACAAACTAAACCCTACTACAATCCACAAAACTGTTACAATAATCATTGCCATAAAACTTTGCAACATAGTACTGATAACATTTTTTTTACCAACCATACCTCCGTAGAAAAATCCTAATCCTGGAGTCATGATTAATACTAAAGCTGTTGCAACAATCATCCAGGCAGTATCTCCTGTATCAAATTTAACAGCTTCTGAAGGAACTGGATTTCCAGTTAAGATAAAACTTGAAAATAGTGTAACGACTAACATCGCAATCATAATAACACTTAAACTTACTTTTCTCATTATTTTTGGTTTTAAAATTTTCTCAAAAATATAAAACTAAGTACAACCCCCATAAAAACACCCCCTATTTCTTTTAACTTTTATCATTTAAACAGTTTACCCCCCTAAATTTTGATACATAAAACTATAAAACGTATAAAAAATAACGATTTGTTAAATTCAAAATATTCAAATTAACATTTTTTTTGAATTTTTAAGTTTAAAAAAACAGGTATTACGTACAAAAATAACAATACTACAACCAAAACAGATTAAAGCTGTATTTTTTATTGAAAAAAATACAATTTTAAAGACATTGTATGTAAAAAACATAATAAAACAAAAAATACAAAAAACCGAAAAAATCTTACTAAAAATAAAACCTTGTACCGTTATGGTTCATAAAAAATACTTATTTTTAAAATCATTAATTCAATAAGTTGAAAAAACTAAAAAAGAAATAGTTAATGCAAACAATTAAATCGATTAAATGGGGAATCGTAGGACTTGGGAATATTGCTCATAAATTTGCTAATGAACTACATTTAGTAGATAGAGCCGAATTAGTAGCAGTTGCCTCAAGAAATAAAGAAAAAGCTGAAACATTCGCCCACATGTATCATTGTCCAAAAGCTTATGACTCTTACGAAGCAATTATGAAAGATGATACAATTGATATTTTATATATAGCAACTCCTCATAATTCACATGCAGAACTTAGCCTTCTAGCTTTAGAAAACAACAAACATGTTCTTTGTGAAAAACCAATAGCTCTAAATTATCAAGATGCCGAAAAAATGATAGCTGCTTCAAAAAAACACAATAAGTTTTTCATGGAAGCATTCTGGACAAGATTCAACCCTTCTTTCAAAGCTGCTTTTGAAGATATAAAAAAAGGGGAACTAGGTCAAATCCATTATATCAATGCCGATTTTGCCTTTTCAGCAAACGAAAAAAACAAAAGCAGACTATTTGATTTAAAACTTGGAGGTGGTTCACTAATGGATATAGGAGTTTATCCACTATTTTTAGCATATACACTTTTAGGTATTCCAGAAAAAATTTATGCTCAATCCATTTTTCATCCTTCAGGTGTAGATACTCAAACAGCAATGATTTTACAATATCCTGGAGCACAAGCCATTTTATATTCAGGAATATGCCACACTTCGAATATGAAAGCAACTATAAGCGGAACAGAGGGGCGCATCAATTTAGATACTATCTGGTATATGACTGAATCGTATACCTTAATTAAAAACAATACAGAAACAAAATATTCCTTACCTACTAATGGTATAGGATATACCTATGAAATCGAGGAATGCCATCAATGCATCCAAAACAATTTGATAGAAAGCCAATTATGGTCTCACCAAAACAGTTTAGATCTAATTAAAATAGTTGATGACGTAAAAAAACAAATTGGATTAGATTTCCCAGTTTAATTCTAGTTAAAAAACAACTTAATACAAAAAAATAAATTAGTATGCTAGTAAAAGTATTCGGTAGTGCGGTTTTTGGGGTGGAAGCAACAACCATTACAGTAGAAGTAAATATTGACAAAGGCGTAGGTTATCATTTAGTAGGTTTACCTGACAACGCCATTAAAGAAAGTAGTTACCGAATAGCGGCTGCACTAAAAAACAATGGTTATGTATTACCTGGTAAAAAAATCACCATCAATATGGCTCCTGCCGATTTGCGCAAAGAAGGCTCTGCTTATGACCTCACACTTGCCTTAGGAATTCTTGTTGCTTCCGGACAAATAAAAGGAGATGCTATTGATAAATACATTATAATGGGTGAATTGTCCCTTGACGGAAGTTTACAACCTATAAAAGGCGCTTTGCCTATTGCAATAAAAGCAAAAGAAGAAGGCTTCAAAGGTTTCTTTCTCCCGAAACATAACGTAAAAGAAGCTGCTATTGTAAAAGGATTAGATGTGTACGGAGTAGAAAATGTGCAGGAGGTGATTGATTTCTTTGAAGGAAAAGGAAATTTAGAACCTACACGAATTGACACCCGGGCCGAATTCTATAAAGATTTGGATTTTCCAGAATTTGATTTTTCAGATGTTAAAGGACAGGAAAGCATCAAAAGATGTATGGAAATTGCCGCAGCTGGCGGACATAATATAATTCTGATTGGCCCTCCGGGAGCAGGAAAAACCATGCTTGCCAAACGCTTACCCAGCATCCTCCCTCCCATGACGTTACACGAAGCCTTAGAAACCACTAAAATTCATAGCGTAGCCGGAAAACTGAAAGAAGTAGGGTTGATGAATCAACGTCCATTCCGAAGCCCGCATCACACTATTTCTAATGTAGCATTAGTTGGTGGCGGCAGTTATCCACAACCAGGAGAAATTTCCATGGCTCACAATGGCGTTTTATTTTTGGATGAATTACCGGAATTCAAACGTGATGTTCTCGAAGTAATGCGCCAACCTCTGGAAGACCGTGAAGTAACTATTTCCAGAGCCAAATTTACCGTAACCTACCCTTCTTCATTCATGTTGGTTGCTAGTATGAATCCCAGTCCGAGTGGTTTTTTCAATGATCCCAATGCAGCACAAACCGCTTCGCCTTACGAAATGCAACGCTATCTGAGTAAAATTTCGGGTCCTTTATTGGATAGAATTGACATTCATATCGAAGTTACTCCTGTCCCTTTCGAAAAATTATCCGATAATCAAAAAGCCGAAAGTAGCATGACTATTCGACAAAGAGTTACTTCCGCACGCGAAATTCAATCACTACGATTTGAAAAAATGGAAAACATCCATTATAATGCTCAAATGAATACCAAACACATTCGGGAATTTTGCGTTTTGGACGAAGATTCTAAAACTTTACTAAAAAACGCTATGGAACGTTTAAATCTTTCGGCTCGGGCTTATGACCGCATTTTGAAAGTAGCACGCACCATCGCTGATTTAGACGCTTCTACTGAAGTGATTTCTTCTCATATTGCAGAAGCTATTCAGTACAGAAGTTTGGACAGAGATGGTTGGTTGGGGTAATGTGTCTGGTTTATGATCCTAAATCAATTTTCAGAATCTTTTTTGTTGAATCGTCAATTTTAAATCGTTCATCCTGACGGATTCCCACAACCCAAACGATTTGATTTGCTGACCAAAGTACCCATGCATTTTCTTTTTCTATCAATGATAATTTTTCATCTTTAAAAAGCTTGCTGAGCTTTTTGGTTTTTCCGTTCATTCCAAAAGGTTGAAAAGAATCACCTTCCTCCCATCGTTTTAAAACTAAGGGGAAAGTCAATTTATCTTCATCAACAAAAATTGTTGTATGCGAAGCTTTAGAAATTTCATTCACTCTTGAAAAAACTAACATTAATGGATTTTCAATTTCTTGAGTGTCTTTTTCAATCAAATAAACGGTTTCATCTCCTTCCTGAATAGGACTCAGAATTAATTGTATTCGATCTTTTAGCAATCGGTAATCACTTGAAAAAACCTGTTTCCCTGATTGGCTTTCTACTAAATCATAAATATCCTCCCAAGCTGTAAAACCAAACTCTTTTAACCATTGGTACAAATAGGATTTATAATTAGGTAATCGCAATAATTGCTTTAAATCAATTCGAATAGTCTCACCCTCTTCCTGAGCTACCTGCTGATAAACCATGACGGCAGCATCTTCAACTAATTCTTGAGACTGTTTTAAATAACTACACGTTTTTTCAAAAGATTCTAAAAAATGCGGATTCAATTCTTTCAACAAAGGAACAATATGATGTCTGATTTTATTTCTCAAATATTTATCCGAAGCATTGCTGCTGTCTTCACGCCATTGAATATGATTTTGTGCTGCATATTCCTGAATTTCTTCTCTGGAAAATGGTAATAACGGACGGATAATTTTATCATTCTGCTCCGGAATTCCCACCAGTCCGTCTAAACCGGTTCCTCTGCTCAAATTAATAATAAAAGTTTCAATAACATCATCGGCATGATGCGCGGTAATAATATAATCATAACTCTCTGTTTCCAAAAGCTCATAAAACCAATTGTAACGCAATTCCCGAGCTGCAATTTGAGTCGAAAGTTTGTAATCTTTGGCAAAAGCTTCGGTATCAAACTGTGTCAAAAACAACGGAATTTCTTTTAGCTGAGCATATTCCTGAACAAAATTTTGATCACCAAAACTCTCTAAACCTCTCAATTGGAAATTACAATGTGCTAAAGCAATAGAGTAATTCAACTCATGTAATAAATAAACCATTACCATACTGTCAATTCCTCCACTGGTAGCCAGCAAAAGCTTAGCATTTTCCAAAAAAGGAAAATTTTGACTAAGGTGTTTTTTGAGTTTATCAAGCATTTTCTATGATTTAGAATTATTGTAAAACTTCAAACATGGCTTTAGCTTTCAAAAGACACTCTTCATATTCCTTTTCAGGCACGGAAAGCGACGTAATTGCACTTCCTACCGAAAAAGAAAGATATTTATTCTCCTGATTGTACAATATACTTCGGATTACCACATTAAAATCGAAATCATCTTCAGGAGTAAAATAACCCACTGCTCCACTATACAAACCTCTTTTGGTTTCTTCCAGTTCTTCAATGATTTTCATCACCGAAATCTTAGGAGCTCCTGTCATACTTCCCATAGGAAAAGTATATTTTAAAGCATCAACTGCAGTATATTGCGCATCCAGTTTTGAAGTAATCGTTGAAATCATTTGGTGCACCTGCAAAAACGAATAAATCCCACACAATTCCGTTACCTGAACCGAACCTTTTTGTGCGGTATGCGACAAATCATTCCGTACCAAATCAGTAATCATAATATTCTCGGCACGTTCTTTAGAATCTGCGGCTAATTTATTCTTTGAATCCTCATCTTCAATTGGGTCTGTAAATCGTTTGGCTGTTCCTTTTATAGGCTGCGAAATAAGCAACTCTCCTTCTTTTTTCAAATAACGCTCCGGAGAAGCCGACAACAAATAATGCTTGTAATTTTTGAAAAAAACAGCAAATGGCGGTTTCGAGATTTCATTCAATTTCAAAAAAGTCTCAACGGGTTCTATTTGGACATTTTCAGCATAAAATTCCATGCAGAAATTAGCTTCATATGTATCGCCATGATGAATATATTCTAACATTTTAGACACTTTTTCCCGATAAGCTTCTTTCGAAATTCGCTGTTGAATTTCAACATTAGGAGTCTGACTTTCAAACTCAGTAATAATAGTTGTAATTTCTTCCCAATCTGCTTCAAATTCGTCATCACAAAAATGCAGATAACGAATTTCGAGTTCGTTTCCTTTCGCTAAAAAGAGTTTTTTTGGTTGGAAGAAAAACAAATCCGGAAAACCTAAGCCATCAAAATTGTTTGATTTTAATTCTTCCGTATCATTTTTTAAATCATACGACAAATAACCAAAAACCCAATCCCTGCTGGATTGCTGATATTGTTTTAAATCTTCAAAAGCATTAAAATAATCCGTTTTTATAGAAGTAAAAGCATCAACAGCCAAAATCCAATCGTAACTCGAATATTCTTGTTGGTATTGATTGCTATCCATAAAAGCCACTTCCCGAAATTGTTGTGACCACAATAAAAGCTGTTTTTTAATGTCGGCGAAATGCGTTATGTCTTGTTTAAAGGATGTTCTCAAAGCAAAATTTTAAAAAGTAAAATTACAATAAAAA
>JACCDQ010614786.1_pt1 | contig 15901 bp, 14 predicted proteins | sample 7446031 | NCBI WGS metagenome assembly JACCDQ01 (sample SAMN15323442, study PRJNA562643) | freshwater metagenome | isolation source: river surface water | place: USA:Blue River Watershed | collected 2017-08-17
AACATTCTAACCAAATAAAACAAGCCTGCAAACCAAGATACAAACCCAATAATGTGAAGTGATTTTAGATATAAATGAAGCATTTTTAGTAGTGCTGAGTTATGAGTGCTGAGTTCTGAGTTGATTGCCAATTAAAAACATCAATTAATTAGCTGCAAAGATAACAATGAAATACTATCGAACGTTTTAAAATAAATTTCTACGACAAAATTTATGGTAAGATATTTTACAATAGTGCTTCTAATCCTATCTATTAATATATATGCACAAAGCCCTAATCCAAAAGCAAAAGAATTTTACGATAAAGCTCTAAAAAATATTACTGAAAGAAAATCAGTAGAAGCGATTGAAAATCTTCAAAAAGCCATTGAAAAAGATTCTACTTTCGCCGACCCTTATTTTAAATTGGGGCAAATTAATGAAGCCGCACGGAATCAAGAGAATGCTATCAAATTCTACAAAAAGGCTATCGAATTACGTCCCAACGACCCACTTCTTACGCAAGGATACACATACATTGGTACAAGGTTGGTAAAAGCTGGTGAGTACGCAAAGGCGAAGGAATATTTAAGTTTTTCGATAAAAAATGTACCTCAAAATAGCCCAGTAATGAAACAACTTACACGCCAGTTAGAGCAATGTAAGTTTGGTGAAGAGGCAAAAAATACAGCAATGCCTTTTAAAGCTGCCGAAATGGGGGCAACTATCAATTTTAAAAACAAACAATATTTTCCTGTTCTGACTGCCGACAACGAAACGCTCATCTTTACGGCTCGTTCCGATGATGGCGATGAAAATTTATATACTTCACAACTTATTAACGGAAACTGGTCTGCCCCCAAAAGTATATCTGATAAAATAAATACCACCGCCAACGAAGGCACTTGTAGTATTTCAGCCGATGGTCGAACCTTAGTGTTTACGAGTTGTGATGGAAAAAATAGTTTGGGAAGTTGTGATTTGTACATTTCAAAGAAAGTAGGAGAAGAATGGACTACTCCCGAAAACTTAGGAGGTAGTGTAAATACACCATTTTGGGAAGCACAACCAAGTTTATCGAACGATGGGAGAGTTTTGTATTTTTCTTCTGACCGACAAGGAGGATATGGTCGTAAAGATTTATGGATGAGTGAGTTAAAAGAAAGTAATACTTGGACAAAAGCTATAAATTTGGGTGATGTGATTAATACCGCTAATGACGAAATCTCGCCTTTCGTACACGCCAATGGACATACGTTATTCTTTGCATCGGATGGGCATTTGGGCATGGGCGGATTAGATTTATTCATGACCGAATCAAAAATAGGAATCTATACTAAACCCGAAAATTTAGGTTTTCCGATAAATACGCACGAAGACCAAGTTGCTTTATTTATTTCGGCCGATGGTTCGACGGGGTATTATTCGTCCGATGTGAAACCCGATATAAAACTTTTTCAGTTTGATATTCCGACCAAACTCGCCGAAAAATTCAAGCGAGCGAGTTATGTAAAAGGCACTGTAAAAGATGCGACTAATCAACAAAATTTATCAGCCGAAATCGAGCTAATTGATTTAAAAACCAATAAAGTTGTTGAGAAAACCATTTCTGATGCCATCACTGGGCAATATACCGCTGTTTTGCCCAACGGAAGCCAATATGGACTTTTTATCAATAAAAAAGAGTATTTCTTCAAAAGTTTAACTTTCAATTTCTCAGAAAAAACCGAAGCTGATGGAAAAACGATTGATATTTTGCTCGACCCTATTAAAAAGGATGTAAAAACGGTGTTAAATAATATCTTTTTCGATTCAGGAAAAGCAGAACTTCGTCCCGAGTCATTTACCGAACTCGATAAACTGCAATTATTGTTAGTACAAAATCCGTCTTTGCAGGTAGAGATTTCGGGCCATACGGATGATGTCGGAAAAGAGACCGAAAATCAACTCCTTTCCGAAAAAAGAGCTTTGGCAGTAGCTAATTATCTTACTCAAAAAGGCATTAACCCTCAGCAGATAAAAGTAAAAGGCTACGGCAAAACTAAGCCAATAGTACCCAATACTTCTGATGAAAACCGTCAAATTAATCGAAGAATCGAAATGAGTATTTTGTAAACTTGCCGTTTAAGGCTTTTTTGCCGAACTTTGCAGCCTATTTTGAATGTTAAAGAAATAAATTATTATAATATTAACGAAAAAGTTTGCCTTTAGGGGCGGAGGGGTCATATGGCACAAGAACAAGTAGATGTTTTAATTTTGGGTTCAGGCCCAGCGGGTTATACAGCAGCAATTTATGCAGCACGTGCAGGTCTAAAACCAATGATGTATCAAGGTGGACAACCTGGCGGACAATTGACGATAACAACAGATGTAGAAAACTTCCCAGGTTACCCTGAAGGTATTCAAGGCCCTGAAATGATGGAAGATTTCAGAAAACAAGCCGAAAGATTTGGACTTGATAATCGTTACGGAATGGCTACTAAAGTTGATTTTTCAACACCAGGAGCTCATAAAGTAACGATTGATGATACAATAGAAATTACCGCAAAAACGGTGATTATCGCTACTGGTGCTTCGGCAAAATGGCTTGGCTTAGAATCTGAACAACGCCTAAACGGTTATGGAGTTTCAGCTTGTGCGGTATGTGATGGTTTCTTTTTCCGCAAACAAGATGTGGCGATTGTAGGAGCTGGTGATACGGCTTGCGAAGAAGCTCATTATTTATCAAAACTTTGCAATAAAGTATATATGTTGGTGCGTCGTGATGAATTCCGTGCATCGCAAATTATGCAAAACCGTGTGAAGAATACACCAAATATTGAAATTTTATTCAATACCGAAACGCTTGAAGTATTAGGTGAAGATGGTGTAACGGGTGCAAGATTGAAAAATACAAAAACCAACGAAGAAACTACAATTGATGTAACTGGCTTCTTCGTTGCGATTGGGCATCAGCCAAATACGCAAATCTTCGCAGACTATTTAACACTTGATGAAGCAGGCTATATCGAAACCGAAAAAGGTAGCAGCCGAACAAACATCGAAGGGGTATTTGCGTGTGGTGATGCACAAGATAAAATCTACCGTCAGGCGGTTACAGCAGCTGGAAGTGGCTGTATGGCAGCCCTTGACGCTGAGCGATATTTAGCCGCTCAAGGCTTGCATTAATCAGATATTTTGCTTAAACTTGTTATTAAATGTATCCATTCGATTATTTTTGGCATACTTTTAGTAAGAAGTTTGGTGCTGCCTTATAACCAAAATAACTAAAACATGAAAAAGGCTATATTACCAATTATCTTAGCTGTGGCATTTTCCACGACAACGTTTGCTCAACAACGTGAGCGAGGTTTAAAGTTGAATAAGCCCAATATTCCTTCTAAACAGAAAGATTCTAACACAAAAGATAAGAACTTCAATAAAGACAAAAAAGAAGACGATGAGTTTAGTTTTGAAGAAGAACCGAAACTTCGCTTTGTCAACGAATTTGAGACTCCAAAAGTCGTAGAATCAGCTCCCGCAGTTAAGATAGAGCCAATCAAAGAACTCAATACCGCTGTTCACGAAGATACTTCAAGTATAGATGAAGGGCAAGTACAGATTGTAGAAATAGAAGACGAAGCTCAGTTTGTTGGAAGCGATGAAATGGTAAAGATTGCCAGTTATTTTTCTGTTTGGGATACCGATTCAGTTGACCCTTACGGAATTGATGCCAAAGAGTTTGATGATGTAATACCAATTCAATTATACGATATTTCACAAGGTAGATATTGGGCTGGACCACTTAGTAAAGGGGTTACGAATTCTCCTTTTGGCTGGAGATGGAAACGCTGGCACACAGGACAAGACCTTGATTTAGACACTGGGGAGCCTGTTTATGCAGCTTTTGACGGGATAATCAGAGTTGCCAGTACTCGTGGAGCATACGGACGTTGTGTTGTTATTCGTCATTACAATGGTTTAGAAACTTTGTATGGTCACCTTTCTAAAATCAATTTCGAACCAAATACAATCGTAAAAGCTGGTGATGAAATAGGCAAAGGTGGAAGTACAGGACGCAGTTCTGGGCCACACCTTCATTTCGAGACTCGTTACGAAGGTAATCCGTTTGACCCAAGAAATATTTTCAACTTCAGCCCAAGCCAAATTAATATTGTATCACAGGATTTCTTAATGACTTCTCGTGTGTACGATTATTTGCGAGGTGGAGCAAGTAAAGGCGACTTTGAATATGATGAGCCTGTGGCTATAAATAGAAAAGTTTGGTATAGAGTGCGTTCGGGCGAAAACCTTAGCGAAATAGCTGGAAAGTTTAATACTTCAGTAGCAGAGTTATGTAAACTTAATAAAATCCGTTCATCTTCACGATTACGTGCAGGATATCGTTTGCGTGTTAAGTAAAAATCATAGAAAATAGTATTGAAAATCAGCGATGTGAAACTTTTTACGTCGCTTTTTTTTTATATAATAGTTCAGTTCAACAATATCGCTTATCAAATGAAATTAGATTTAGTTGTGATGGCTGCTCATCCTGACGATGCAGAGATGTCATGTGGAGGTACTATCGCCTCGGCCATTGCCCAAGGTAAAAAAGTAGGCATTATTGATTTTACCAGAGGAGAACTCGGAACGCGTGGTACTCCAGAAATTAGAGCCGCTGAAGCGGCCGCGGCCTCTAAAATTTTGCATATTTCAGCCAGAGAAAATCTCGGATTTAGAGACGGATTCTTTAAAAATGATGAAGAACATCAACTAAAATTAATTGCGGCAATTCGTCGCTATCAACCAGATGTAGTGCTGGCAAATGCCATTGAAGACCGCCATCCAGACCATGGTAAAGGTGCAGCCTTAGCGGTTGATGCTTGCTTCTATTCGGGTTTAAGAATGATAGAAACATTCGACTTTGACGGTACACCTCAACAAGCATGGCGTCCGAAAGCATTGTATCATTATATTCAAGATAGATTTATAAAACCTGATTTAGTTGTTGATATTTCTAAGTTTTGGGATACAAAAGAAGCTTCCATTAGAGCTTATAAAAGTCAGTTCTATGACCCCAATAGTACAGAACCCGAGTCATATCTGACGAGTCCAGAATTCTTAGAGTTCTTAAAAGCTCGTTCCCAAGAAATGGGACACATGATTGGTGCAAAGTTTGGTGAAGGATATACAAAAACTAAGATGATTGGTATCAATGATTTCTTTAGTCTGATATGATAATTCTGAGATTTACCACAAAAGTTTATTAGTATTTTCTCATTTTTTATGTCAAAATATAAATCAGTTTTATCGTGATTTTGCAATAATACTTTTGCTCAATAGTATAATTTACCAAAACAATAGACATATTAGTAAATACTTTATATGTCTATTGTTTTATTCAGTTTAGATTCATTAAATTTGTATTTTATTTAGAATTAAATAGTTTTCATTTCGATAATTAAATTATATGAAAAGAGCATTAGTCTGTGGTGCAGGTGGTTTTATAGGAGGCCATTTGGTAAACCGTTTAAAAAGTGAAGGGTATTGGGTAAGAGGCGTGGATTTAAAATATAACGAGTATGGTAACGGAAATGCTGATGAGTTTATAATTGGTGACTTAACAGACCCAGTTATTTGCCGTCAAGTAGTTGAGGGTGGTTTCGATGAAGTATATCAATTAGCTGCCGATATGGGTGGTGCTGGATATATTTTCACTGGAGAGAATGATGCCGCAGTAATGCACAATTCTGCTCTTTGTAACTTAAATATGTTACACGCAGCACAACAGGCTGGAGTAAAGAAAATTTTCTATTCTTCATCGGCTTGTATGTATCCTGAATATAACCAACTTGACCCAGAAAACCCTAAATGTTCAGAAGAATCAGCTTATCCTGCTGCTCCAGATAGCGAATATGGTTGGGAAAAATTATTCAGTGAGCGTTTATACTTAACCTATCAACGTAATTTGGGTATCACAGTTAAAGTGGCTCGTTTTCATAATATTTTTGGTCCGCAAGGTACTTGGAAAGGTGGACGTGAGAAAGCACCAGCTGCTATCTGCCGTAAGGTAATTGAGGCAGAAGATGGTGGAACTATCGAGATTTGGGGAGATGGAAAACAAACTCGTTCGTTTTTGTACGTTGAAGAGTGTGTTGAAGGGGTTCGTCGTTTGATGGAGTCTGATTTCTCTGGCCCAGTAAATATTGGTTCAGAAGAAATGATTTCAATTAATGATTTCGCAAAATTAATTGCCGAGATTTCAGGCAAAAATATCACAATCAAAAATATCCCTGGTCCAGAAGGGGTTCGTGGAAGAAATTCGGATAATGCTTTGATTCAAGAAAAACTTGGTTGGGCTCCATCTCATTCGTTGAGAGAAGGAATTACCAAAACCTATCATTGGATTGCTGAACAAGCAGCCAAAGAAGTTGAATTAGCTTAATTCAACTCAAGTAGGGTCTTAATAAAATTGTCACTACTGTGGTTTTGTACAAAAACGCTTGCTCTTTCTGGGTAAGCGTTTTTCGTTTTTAAGAAAGTCAGCATAGCTTGTTTTATTTCTTCTGGGTTAAAGCCATCAACCGTTATCCCTAAATTATATTCACGAGTGAGGTCGCCGACAACACCAAATTTGGTGGCTAAAACTGGTTTATTATGTCTCGCTGCTAAGCCAATAACACCACTTGAGGAAAAGAAATTGATATAAGCTACTGAAACTATATCGGACTGACCAACATAAGCCTCCATTTCGTCATCATCAACAAATCTACTTTCAAACTCGATTTGTAATTCTGGGCGAATTTTCTTGGTTTCTTCAAAAACTTCCATCAAAGTTGCATGATGCTCGCCGTGAATTTTACCTACTATTAACAAACAAATATTGGTTGCATCTTCGGCATTAAGCTGTTGTAAGGCCTTTAATAAATTGACAACATTCTTTTTGGCATCAATAAAACCAAAGGCCAATAGAATTTTTTTGTGAGCATCAATTTTGTATTTTTCTCTGATAAGTAGCCCATCACGTGTAGGATAATCGTAAACGGGGTCAGGCAGATACGTAAAAACTTTTGTTCCGAGGGTTTCATTCATATTTTTGATAGTTTCTCTATCATTAAATATAAAAACCTTTTTTAGTTGCGTATTTCTGCACATCCACCATGTAGTAAATAGCTTTCGTGCCTTAGTGATGGTTGATTTTTGTTTGGCTCTAAGCGTCGTGTCTTGTGCAATTACTCGTGGGTATGGATTGAACATGATTCCACTGAGTTGACAAGGAAAACGACTACTGCCGATGGTATGCTGAAACATATCAAGCATCATCATAATTACTTTATTTGCTTGATAATCAGTAGCATAACGAGTGATGTGCTTCCAGATAACCTGAGTCGATTTGATGATACTCATACCTGAATTGAATGGAGCAAACTCTTCTTCGCTGAAAAATATTATTTGAACATTCGAGGCAGTTGTTTTGACCGATGGAATTGTTTGTGCGTCTGGATTTAAAAGAAATATGTATTCATCAGTCGATGGATTTTTCTCTAAAAATCGTAGTATGTTTTGAATATGACCCAAATTATGTCCAACTAACCTAACATATATATCACAAATGATAATTCGCATACTTAAAGAATTTAGGTCATAAAATGACCTTTTATAAACGATGAAGAGTAAATTATTTATATAACACCTTTGTATACATCAAGTGTTTTTTTTGCCGTGATAGTTGGCGAAAAATCTTGTAAACGTTTTTTGCCTTTTTGAATTAATTCGGTGCGGAGTTTGGCATTTTCTATTACTTTTTCAATCTGAAAAGCGATATTCTCCTTATCGTCAGGATTAAAATATAAAGCGGCATCTTGGCCAACTTCTGGAAAACACGAACGGTCACTTAAAATAACGGGACAGTCACACGCAAAGGCTTCTATCACAGGGATTCCGAAACCTTCATACAAAGATGGGTAAACAAAAGCTATGGCATTTTTATATAATTGATACAGCACATCATCGCTATTAATTTCATGATGAAGAATTTGCTTTTCAACTTTTAATCTTGAAAATAATTGTCGCTCTGTTGCTGAAAAACTTCCATTTCCCGCACAAATCAGATGTAAATCATCTTGTTTTTGCATAATCGGAGCGATTGCTTCTACGTATACATCAAAGTTTTTATAGTTATCTCGATTTCCGACGTACAGTAAATACCTTTTCGGTGTTGAAATCTTGACTTGGGTATTTGGCTGAAAAGTTGCAAAATGCGTTGAGTGATAAATTACTTCAACTTTTTCGGGGGTAATATTGAAAATATCTAAAATATCCTGTTTAGTATTTTCTGAAACCGCAATAATTTTTGAGGCTTTATCTAAGATTTTCTTTTTCTGATTTTTATCAAAACCATCTAAAGCAGCATACTGAGTAGAGAATTTTTCGGGAATTACATCGTGATGGGTAATCACAAAGGGCTTTTTTCCGAGAAATGGTAAGAAATAATCTTTGAAATAGGTCGGGTGAAAAACGTCGTAATTCTGTCGAGCAATTTGTATGGCACTATTTAGTCGATTAATATGCGAAAAAAGCATATTGGTTTTGGCATATCCTAAAAAAAAACTGAAAGGAGTTACATACTTTATGTCACCGTTTTTTAAATAATCATTGTTCGAGAATTTGAGGGCTAACTCAACATCTACTCCTTGCTCGTACTTTAGATTATGCATCAAGTCATAGAAATATCTTGCTACTCCGCCGTATCTTGCACCCGAAAATGATTGGTGGTCATAAAGAACTTTCATAAAGAGAAAAAGTAGGACGTATCGGGCTCGAACCGATGACCTTCGCCTTGTCGAGGCGACACTCTAAACCAACTGAGCTAACATCCTGTTTTTTAATAAGTTAGTAGTACGTAATTAATCTAATTTTTTTGATACCCTCAATAAGAATCAAAAAATCTGATACTATTATACCTGTACTGCAAAAATTGTAGCACAAATATATACCTAAATCTCTTTTGTAGCAATTTTTAATGATAAACTTTCTTGGACGGCACCCTCATTAAAAGTAAAAAACCTACAATAAAAAATACCAATATTGTTAGCACTGAGTTTCGCATATTGCCAGTTAATTGGCCAACAAAACCAAAAATTAGAGTTCCGAGAGTGATAGCAATTTTTTCTACAATATCATAAAAACCAAAATACGAGGCCGTATCGGTGGTATCATCTGGAATGAGTTTGGCAAATGTTGAGCGTGAAAGCGATTGAATACCTCCCATAACTAAGCCTACAATGGCTGCAATTACATAAAACTCGTTTTGTGTAGTTGTAAAATAGGCAGCTAAAGGCATAAACGACCAAATGAAAATAAACACTAAAAGACCTTTCGTATTTCCAAATTTACTTGATAGCCAAGAAGCTAAGTATGAACCAGGAATTGCAATTAATTGAATCAGTAAAAGCGTGATGATAAGACCTTGTTTTTCGATATGAAGCTCTTTATCAGCGAAAATTGTAGCTACGTAAATAACTGTCATTACGCCCATGTCATAGAATAAGAACGCCATCAGAAACTTCGTGATAAGTTTATTTTTTCTGACTTCCTTTAGCACTTTTACTAATTCTTGAACGCCAGTCGTTAAACGCCCAGTTTTAAAAGATTTTGGCTCGTCTTTTGGCAGATAATAAAATGGTATTTGTGCAAATAAAGCCCACCAAAGGCCAACGGTAAGGAACGAAATTCGAGCCGTAAAACCAGAATCAGAATCAGCTTGAGTTAGGCCAAATAAAGTTGGTTGCATAATCATTAGTAGATTGACCACTAATAAAATAACACTACCGATATAACCCATCGTGAATCCTTTTGCACTCAGATTGTCGAAACGGTCTTCGGTGGCAATTACGGGTAAAAATGAATTATAGAAAACGATACTGCCACCCCAACCAACAATCGAAAGTCCGAATGCGATAACAGCAGGGTTTACATTCCCTCTCGTAAAAAAATAAAAATAAGCACAACTTGCCGCACCGAGATAGCAGAAGATTTTCATAAAAAACTTACGTCGTCCGCTTGAATCGGCCAATGGCGTAAGAATTGGATTTAGAATAACGAGCAAGAGTGTAGCAGCTGAGATTGTGTATGAATACAAAACTGAGTTCTGAATCTGAATTCCGAAGAAATCCACAATATCGTTGATGACATTACCGTTGGCATCTTTTTCGGAAGTGGTTGCCAAAAAATACATTGGAAAAATAACAGTCGTTATAACGAGGTTATGCACCGAATTTGCCCAGTCATACATCGTCCAAGCGTTCAGTACTTTCTTTTGGTTTTTTTCAAACATATTAGGTTAGGGTTAATGTGTTTCAAATCTTATGGTTTAGGTCTTTCTTTTAATGCAATAAATTCTTTTTCGTAATTTTTATCGAGCGTTCCCATTGCTCTATCCCAAAAGCTAAAATAAAGGCCGTAATTATTTTTGAAATAGTGATGGTGTTGATTGTGCATCAACGAGCTGTTGAGCCATTTCCAAAACCAATGTTTATGACCATCTTTCGGAAGCCATTCCCAGCCTAAATGCCCGTAAACATTGTAGGCAGTCATAAAAATGAGGAATGAAAGCATAATGATTGGATGCAAAGGTAACACAAAAGCGAAAACGACAAAAATTCCAGCTTCAACAAAGCCCTCGAGGGGTTGAAATGAAAACGAAGTCCACGGACTCGGATTGGTTGATTGATGATGAACCTTATGAAAATACTTAAATAATTTGGGGTGGTGCATCAGTCGGTGCATCCAATAGAAATAGGTGTCGTGAATGAGTAATGTTAAGAAAAAAGAGACTATGAAATAAGGCCAACCGTAGTCAGAGATTTTATAATAAGTTAACGTATATGGCCTTACAACTGGATTATATAGCAAGATACCAACTATGCCGAAAATCAAAAATGTCAGTAAAGAATAAAGTATTTCACGTTGATAATCAGAACTTTTAGGAAACTTTAACTGGATTTTTTTATAGGATACTTTATTTCTCAGACTTACGTAATATATCAGAAAGGCCAACCCCGCAATAACAAAATAGCGAATAAAGCTTGCCGTAAAAATAACTGAAAATAAATGAGATATACTTTTAGGGAATAACATGGCTTATTTGATTGTTTCGATAAAAATATTCCTACTTAACAATGTATTTCTCAATTCTCTTGCAAACTCAACGGCATGTATGCCATCTCCATGAATACAAACAGTATCGGCTTTTAGTGCGACCTCTTTGCCTTCGGTAGATATAACAGCTTGTTTTTCTATCATCATAATTACTTGATTGACAGCTGCTTGAGTGCTTTCAATCATGGCATTGGCTTGTGTACGAGGGGTTAGACTACCGTCGTTTTGATAGGTGCGGTCGGCAAAAACTTCAGATGCAGTTCGTAAACCAATTTTTTCGGCTTCTATAATTAAGTGACTGCCTGATAAACCATACAAAATCAAATCGTGATGAATAGCTTTTGTAGCTTGAGCAATTGCTCTGGCCCAATTAGCATCTTTGGCAGCCATATTATATAATGCTCCATGTGGCTTGACGTGGTGTAGTTTTCCGCCCAAAGCCCTCACTGTACCAAACATTGCCCCAATCTGATATACACAAATATCATAAACTTCTTGTGATGAAAGCTGCATATTTCGGCGACCAAAACCTTGCAAATCTGGGAAAGCAGGATGAGCTCCGATAGCCACATTTTTTTCGATAGCCAGCTGAGCAGTTTTCCGCATGATAGTGGCATCGCCCGCATGAAAACCACAAGCAATATTAGCCGACGAAATTAATTCCATTAAAACACTATCATTTCCCATTGGCCAAGCACCGAATGCTTCGCCCATGTCGCAGTTGAGGTCAATTTTTTTGTTTATCATTGAAAAATCTGATGCTTGATTTTAGTTTTTGAAGTTCGAGTTCTTGCTGAATCAATAAATCTTCAGCTTCCTGTACCGAAATTTTTTTGAATATTATACTTTCATTTACGTTGCACTGAGCCAATTTCGGTAAATCAACTGACACTATATTACCCAATCGAGGGTATCCTCCGCTGGTTTGGTGGTCGGCCATTAAGACTATTATTTGTCCACTTGGTAAAAGCTGTATTGTTCCAAAATCTACGGCCGAACTAACTAATTCCTTTTTAGAAGTTACTTCCAATATGTCTGCATTCATTCGGAATCCCATTCGGTTTGAGGCATTTGAGACTACGAATGCTTGATTTTCAAAGGCTTGTTTACTGCTTTCGCTTAGTAAGCCAAATTCGTTGCCTTCGGTGAAGCGGATTAGTTTCTTTTGAGACAGGTTAGAAATACTTCCTACATAGGGTAAGAAGTTACAATTTTCTTCCTTTATGGCCAGATAAGCTCGGCTACCAGCAATTAATTTTCTAAATCTAAGTACACTACCTGTTTTTACCAAAATTGTTTTCCAATTTTCTATTGCTTTATTATCAATGGTAGGCGAAAAGTTGGCACCCCCAATGATTATTGTACAATCTTCTTCAAATAATAGCTCAGGAGCTGGAAAGTGCATTTCCAGCACTGCTTGGTCTTCGTTGTTTTGCAAAGCAATATTAAGGATTCTTGCTGAAAGTCTATCCATCACTCCACTCGGATTTACACCCAAGTGCCGAAGTCCGTTTTTTCCTAAATTTTGATAGCTTGTAAGAATTCCTTGCTTTAAATATTTCACTTTTGGGTAATTATTATTTTCTAAAATTAATGATTTTATCTTAAAGATGATTCTCTGATGACTAATTGTGTATCAAGCACTACCGTTTCGGGTTCAATTATATCGGCTTCGAGTTGTTTCAATAATAATCTAACTGCTTGAGTTCCCATTTCTCGAATTGGTTGACTGATACTCGTTAGCGAGGGCGTAAGATATACACATGTAGGTTCGTTATTAAAACTTACCATTGCCACATCTTCGGGAATTCGAAGACCACGCTGTTTGAGAGCATACATGGTAGAAAATGCAATGTTATCACTCATTGTCAGTATTCCGTCGGGTGGGTTGCTTACGCTCATCATATTATTGGCTTGTATGATGGTGTTTTCTTGGGTAAAATCACTATGACTCACATACTGCTCTTCGTATTGCAAACCTGCACTTACAAGAGCATCTCGAAAACCATCTAAACGTTGATTGCTTATCTCGAGGTGCGGTGGCCCTGCCAAACAAGCCAATCGACGACAGCCTTTTTCAATCAGATGTGCAGTTGCTTTAAAAGCCGCTTGTTTATTATCAACTATTACTTTCGAACTTTCAATTTTATCGGTATATCTATCAAATAACACCAATGGTATTTGTTTTCGAATTAAGCGATTGATATGTTCGTAATCGAGCGAATCACGTGCTAACGAAATAATAAAGCCCTCTACTTGCGAGTTTAGCATATTTTGAATTTGAGCCAATTCTCTAAGATAAGATTCGTTGGTTTGGCAAACCATTACGCTGTACCCTGCTTGCATGGCTGCTTCTTCGATACTATTGAGCATTGAAGCAAAAAAATAATAGCTCAGCGACGGTACAATGACACCGATAGTTTTGGTTCGATTTCCAACCAAGTTTTTGGCTAACTGATTGGGCTGATAGTCCATTTCTTCTGCCAATTTCAGTATGGCATTTTTTGTGTCAGGATGAATTTCGGGCATACCACGCAACGCCCTCGAAACAGTAGAAACGGAGACATTGAGCGTTTGAGCTATATCTTTAATTGTGACAGGAGTTCTGCGGTGCATAAAATATAATTTTTACAATATTCATAAAGTAGTGAATACTTTTTCAAATCTAAATAAAAATATTGAGATGAGAATAGAATATGAATTTTTAAAGAGATTTTATGATATTTAAAATAAGTGCAAACGTTTGCGGTTACGTTTGCGGTTACGTTTGCGAAATCAAATAAAAAAAACTGCACTTTTTCTACTATTTTTTCTTTGATAATTAATAATTGTAGCATACATTTATAAATATTAGTAAATAATTATAACTAATAGATAATTAAATTAACTTTTGGTTGTGAATGAAAAAATATTTATTTATTGTATTTTTCTAATAATATTAACCATCAAACGAATGACACAGAGTTTCCTTAAAAAGTATTATTTTTTATTAGTATTGCTAACGTGTTTTACGGCAATTGGGCAATCAAAATTAGACGTAAAAAAAGAATTTGAATTTGCAGCAAAACAATACGAAGGTATGCTTGCTTCTCACCAAGACTTAACTAAGTTTCCACAGTCAACAAATCCTGATGGTTCGCCAAGAAACATGAAATCTGAATGGTGGTGTAGCGGTTTCTTTGGTGGTTCGCTTTGGTATATATATCAATATAATAATGACCCAAAATGGAAAGAAGCAGCCGATAAGTGGACAATGGCTGTGGAGAAAGAGAAATTCAATACTCGCACACATGATTTAGGTTTTATGCTCTATTGTCCGTTTGGAAATGGGTATCGTCTTACTAAAAATCCTGTTTATAAAGATGTTATGCTGACAGGAGCAAAATCTTTGGCAACTCGCTTCAATCCTAAAGTAGGAGTAATAAAATCGTGGGAGAGTTTCAAAGGTGGCTATAAATATCCTGTTATTATTGATAACATGATGAACTTAGAGTTTTTGTTTTGGGCAGCTAAAGAGTCAGGCGACAAAAATCTCTATAATTTGAGTGTTACGCACGCCGATAATACAATGAAAAATCATTACCGTCCTGATTTTAGTAGCTACCATGTATTATTATATGGTGAAAATGGAGAAGTATTGGCTAAAAAAACGCATCAAGGAGCGGCTGACGAGTCGGCTTGGGCAAGAGGACAAGCTTGGGGACTTTACGGCTACACTGTTATGTACCGTGAAACTAAAGACAAAAAATATCTTGATTTTGCTCGTAATATTGCCAATTTCTATCTAAAAAATCCGACACTTCCAGCAGATATGATTCCTTACTGGGATTTTAGTAAACCAGGTGAAGAGCGAGATGCTTCAGCAGGAGCTATTTGTGCCTCGGCACTATTGGAATTGAGTACTTACGGTGGAAAAGATGCTAAAACATATTATAATTCAGCCGTAAAAATGCTCGAAACATTATCGACACCTGCATTCAAAGCCGAACTCGGCAAAAATAATCATTTTATTTTGATGCACAGTACAGGTCATAAACCTGGTAATTCAGAAATTGATGTTCCGCTTGTTTATGCTGACTACTATTATTTAGAAGGACTTTTAAGATATGAAGCCCTGAGAACTAAGAAAAAATTATTTTAAGATTTAACTACATCCACACAACCATATAAAGAGTACCTATCAACATTTATTCAAACTTAATTCATTTATGAAAAAAAATCTACTGTTTAATCAGTTGATGAATAAGACTGCGAAAGGCAGACTTATCTACACTGTTTTAGCTCTACTCTGCTTGATAAGTAGCTATGCAAATGCTGCTGACATCACGATTACAGGAAAAGTTAGCGATGCCGAAAAGGGAGAGGCATTACCAGGCGTTAGTATCACAATCAAAGGTACTTCTCGTGGAGCAACTACTGATGGAAAGGGTGACTATTCTATCAAAGTTCCAAACAAAAATGCGGTATTAGTATTTAGTTTTTTGGGTTATGAAAGTCAAGAAATTGAAGTTGGTAACCAAACGATTATCAGCGTAAACATGACTGCTGATGCAAAATCGCTTGAAGAAGTTGTGGTAGTTGGATACGGAACTCAAAAGAAGGTAAACTTAACTGGTGCCGTTTCGACGATTGACTCAAAAACTATCGAAAATCGTCCATCAAGCAACTTAGCCAACGCTTTGCAAGGAACCAGCCCAGGTCTAATTATCACTCGCTCGAACGGTCAGCCTGGTAGCGAAGGTATCGGAATTCAGATTCGTGGTGCTTCATCGGCCAATGGTAG
>JACCDQ011371859.1_pt1 | contig 15901 bp, 16 predicted proteins | sample 7446031 | NCBI WGS metagenome assembly JACCDQ01 (sample SAMN15323442, study PRJNA562643) | freshwater metagenome | isolation source: river surface water | place: USA:Blue River Watershed | collected 2017-08-17
CGTTGGCTATTTGGCCGCCAATGGCTGGGGGCTGAGCAGGTGCAGCAGCATTATTCCGCAAGCTTTGAGCGCGACATGGCTTGCACCGAAGCGGAATGGCTACGGTGGTTTCCATTGGCTGTGGGCGACCACCCGTGGGTTTGGATGGGCCCCCGCCTGTGCGAGGGTGACTGCAGTGCCGCGTGGGAGAGTAGTGCGCGCGTGGACTTGCCGAACGGCCATTTGCTGGTGGGTTGGCACGCCTTGCCGCCGCGTGTGATTGCCTTGCTGAAAATCCCAAGAATCAAGGTTTATTACCGTTTTGAAGGGGTGGCAGAGGCTGACCGCAACCGTTTTATGAGGCGGTTCGATTTGCACACCCAGCGCGGTGGCGGCTGAGGCTGAGGGGTTGCCCCAGAGCCCATTCAAGAGCGAACACACCTGGAAACGGCCTTTTAGGCCTTACATGCCCGCGTAGTTGGGGCCGCCACCGCCCTCGGGCGTGACCCATACGATGTTTTGGGTGGGGTCCTTGATGTCGCAGGTTTTGCAATGCACGCAGTTCTGCGCATTGATCACCAGTTGGTCGGCCCCATCTTTGTTGACGAATTCATACACGCCGGCTGGGCAATAGCGGCTTTCGGGGCCTGCGAACTGGGCCAGGTTCACCTTCACTGGCACACCGGCGTCTTTGAGCGTGAGGTGGGCGGGCTGGTTCTCTTCGTGGTTGGTGTTGCTGACAAACACGCTGCTCAAGCGGTCGAAGGTGATCACGCCATCGGGCTTGGGGTAGCTGATTTGCGGCATTTCGGCCGCCGGGCGCAGCTTGGTGTGGTCTTTGGCCGTGTTGTGCAAGGTCCAGGGTGGGGTGCTTACCCCCAACTTGGGCAAGAACCAGTGCTCCACCCCGGTCATGAGCTTGCCCATGAGGGGGCTCTTTTTGAACCAGTTCTTGAAGTTGCGGTAAGTCCACAGTTCTTCGTGCAGCCAACTGGCTTTGAAGCCGGTCTCGAACGCGGTGAGTTCGTCGCCCTGGCGGCCAGCGGCCACCGCCTCATAGGCCGCTTCGGCGCACAGCATGCCGCTTTTGATGGCGGCGTGGCTGCCTTTGATGCGTGCGGCGTTCAAGAAGCCCGCATCACAGCCCACCAGCGCGCCCCCCGGGAACACGGTTTTGGGCAGGGCCTGGGGCGTGCCGTTGTTCAGGGCGCGCGCGCCGTAAGACAGGCGCTTACCGCCTTCAATGTGGGCCTTGATGCTGGGGTGGGTTTTCCAGCGCTGCATTTCCTCGAACGGGCTCATCCAAGGGTTGTCGTAGTCCAAACCAATGACGTAGCCTAGCGTGACCTTGTTGCCTTCCAGGTGGTACAGAAAGCCGCCGCCAAAGGCGGTGTCGTTCAGGGGCCAGCCGGCGGTGTGCACCACCAGGCCGGGCTTGGCTTGGGCGGCCGGAATTTCCCAGAGTTCTTTGATGCCAATGGCAAAGGTCTGCGCGTCTTTGCCGTCATCGAGTTTGAATTTTTCGATGATCTGTTTGCCCAAGTGGCCGCGTGCGCCCTCTGCGAACACGGTGTACTTGGCGTGCAGCTCCATGCCAATTTGAAAGGCATCGGTGGGCGCGCCGTCTTTGCCCAAGCCCAGGTGGCCGGTGGCCACGCCTTTGACCGAACCGTCTTGGGTGTAGAGCACCTCAGCAGCGGCAAAGCCAGGGAAAATTTCCACCCCCAGGGCCTCGGCTTGCTCGCCCAGCCACTTGGTGACGGCGCCCAGGCTGATGACGTAGCAGCCGTGGTTGTCGAAGTTGCGCGGCATCAGCCAATCGGGGGTGCGGGTGGCGCCGGTTTCGCTCAGCAACAGCAAGTCGTCGCCGGTGACCGGTTGGTTCAGTGGGGCTCCCAGCTCTTTCCAGTTGGGGAACAGCTCGGTGATGGCGCGCGGGTCCATGACGGCGCCGGACAGAATGTGCGCGCCGGGTTCCGAGCCTTTTTCCAGCACGCACACGTTGATCTCGCTGCCTTTCTCAGCCGCCAGCTGCTTCAGGCGGATGGCGGTGGACAAGCCCGCAGGCCCACCCCCCACAACGACCACGTCGTATTCCATGGATTCGCGTGGACCGTGCTGCTCAAGGAGAATGTCTGGGGTGCGCATGGAAGGGGTCTCTCAGGTACGTTTGATGTTTGTAATTTACCGTTCCTGCCCGAAAGCTGACGGCAAGCTGTCTTGATGGCGACGAATTTTAGTGCCCAAGCGTGGACAATGCCCACTGAAACACCAACATTTGGCCCCTTTTTGGGGACTTGGATCACATGGCATACACAATTGATTTGGCGGGGCGCGTGGCTTTGGTCACTGGCGCTTCAAGTGGGCTGGGTGCGCAGTTTGCCCGCACTTTGGCCAAGGCAGGAGCGGCTGTTGTGCTGGCAAGCCGCCGCACCGACAAGCTGCAAGATCTGCGCGCGCACATAGAAGCCGAAGGCGGCGACGCCCATGTGGTGGCCTTGGATGTGACCGACAGAACCTCGATTGAGGCAGCGGTGGCGCATGCCGAAACCGAGGTCGGTGCCATCGATATTTTGGTCAACAACTCCGGGGTCAGCGTCACCCAGCGCCTGCAAGATGTGACCGAAGCCGATTACGACTTTGTGATGGACACCAACCTGCGCGGCGCTTTTTTTGTGGCCCAAGCGGTGGGCAAGCGCATGTTGGCGCGGGCCAAAGGGGCCGCACCGGGCACCTATGTGGGCGGGCGCATCATCAACATATCGTCCATGGCGGGGCTCAAGGTGTTGCCGCAAATTGGGGTGTACTGCATGAGCAAGGCCGCCGTCATTCAAATGACCAAGGCGTTTGCGGTTGAATGGGGCAAGTACGGCATCAACGTCAACGCCATTTGCCCGGGCTACATCGACACCGAAATCAACCACCACCACTGGCAAACCGAGCAGGGGCAAAAGCTGGTGAACATGCTGCCGCGCAAGCGCATTGGCTCGGCGGCCGACCTGGACGCGGTGTTGATGATGCTGGCGAGCAACGAAAGCCATTTTGTGAACGGCGCCGTTATTGCCGCCGACGACGGATTTGCCTTGTAAGGGTGTTATGAAACTGGCTGTACCCGAGAAAAAAACCCTGATTCACAGCATGACCGTTCCCATTCGTTGGGGCGACATGGACGCCATGGGGCATGTGAACAACACCATCTATTTCCGCTACATGGAAATAGGCCGCTTGCAGTGGATGATGGAGGCTGGTGTGCCTGCCAACCCCCAAGGCGAAGGGCCGGTGATCGTCAATGCGTTTTGCAACTTCATCAAGCAGCTGGAATTCCCGGGGGAGGTGCTGTTGAACACCTATGTGGGCGATGTGGGGCGCAGTTCTTTTGACACCTACCACGTGTTGGCCCGTGCCGATGACCCCAATACGGTTTATGCCAATGGCGGCGCAACGGTGGTTTGGGTGAATCTTCCTCTGCAAAAATCAGCCCCTTTGCCCAGCCATTTGTTGGAGTTGCTCGGGCGCTGAAGGCGGTCTTTTTGGAAATTCAGGGGCTGGCGACAGGCAAAACGGCAGCCCCTTGTGCTCCGCCATCTGCCACACCGCCCCGGGTGGCAGATGGCAAAACGCCTTATTTGGGCATCACCACACTGTCGATCACGTGAATCACGCCGTTGCTGGCCGCCACGTCGGTTTTCACCACGTTGGCGCCGTCGACCTTAACGCCGCCCTGAGTGGTCACCGTCAGCGAACCGCCCTGAACGGTTTTGACCTGACCCGCTGCCACGTTGGCAGCCATTACCTTGCCTGGCACCACGTGGTAGGTCAATACCTTGGTCAGCGCGGCCTTGTCTTTGAGCAGCGCATCGAGTTTGTCTTTGGGGATTTTGGCAAACGCTTCGTCGGTGGGCGCAAACACCGTGAACGGCCCGGTGCCCTTGAGTGTTTCCACCAAACCTGCGGCTTGCACTGCAGCCACCAAGGTTTTGAACGAACCCGCTGCAACAGCGGTGTCCACGATGTCGGCGGCCTTGGCAGTCAGGGCGCCCAGACCGATCAAAGAAGCAATCAGCAGTTTCTTCATAACAAGCTCCGAATCAAAAAGAGGAGGAAAGAGGGGTCTTGAATACACCGAATTGAACCGGCGTGTGCAAAGTATAACCACTTGGTATCAAAAGATACTAAGTAGTATAAAAATATCTCTGTTAGTATGGTTATTCACGTTTTCGCCCATTTATCGTTATCTCCATGGCCTCCCCAGTCGAATCCCATACCGCCAAGCCTTCGTTTCGCCGGCAGATGCAGCAGGCCCGTGAGGACGCCATCGTCACGGCGGTGAACCGCCTGCTGGCCGAAAAGGGCTTTGAAGCCATGACCGTGGACGAAGTGGCGGCCGAGGTGGGCATTGCAAAAGCCAGCCTGTACCGGCACTTCCCCAGCAAAGAGGATTTGGCCGCCGCGGCCATGGTGCGGGTGATGCAGCGGGCGCTGGCTTTTCTCGACAGCATTGACCCAGGCACCCGCCCGTTGGAGTGCTTAACGCAGGTGGCCCGTTGGACGATGTCTGTGCAACTGGCCGGTGAAATGCCGTCGTTGCCCAGTGAAAATTCCACCCTGCGCGCAGCCTTGGCGGTCAATACCGCTTACCTTGACGGCTTGGTGGCGGTCAGCGAACGCCTGGGGGCTTGGATAGAAGCCGCGCAGCAGCAGGGCGACCTGAGCGCCGATGTGCCCCCGATCGTGGTGCTTTACACCTTGTACGCGCGGGCCTGCGATCCGGTTTTGGGTTTCCTCAAGGGCACCGGGCAGTTCACTGACGAGCAAATCTTGGACTGGGTGGTGAGAACTTGCTTCAGCGGCCTGCAGTCACGTTGAGGGCGGCGCGCCGTTGGCCCCGGCGGCCAAACCCAAGGCTTCGTCCAGTTTCCGCTGGATCTCGGTTTCGATGCGGTTGCTGTAGGCCGACAACAAAAAGCCCAATTGCGCCTCCAGTGTCAACTCCGTACGCGTTGCGGTGACCCGCCCCGACACACCCGGCCGCGAGAAGCTGATGGTGTCTGCGTCCCCTCGCTGCTGGCGTTCGCAGCTCAGCCCAAATCGGCTTTGCGCATCGTGCAGCCAGCGATCGGTCAGTGCCTTCAGTGCCGAGGGCGCCAATGTGTGGGTCCGACGTATGGAGATGTTGGCCATAGGCGTCCTGAAGGGTTAATTCGTTATAAAAGAGGCTGGTCCGGCAGGGGCCGGTTGTAACCTCACCACAGGATGATCGATATGAGCGACGAACAATTTGACAAAGGCTTGGCCACGCGCAAAAAGGTGATGGGCGAGGCGTTTGTGGCCCAGGCTTTTGGCAACATGACAGACTTTACCGCGCCTTTGCAACACCACATCACGCGAGCGGCCTGGGGCGATGTTTGGCAACGCGACGGGCTCGATCTCAAAACCCGCAGTTTGGTGACGGTGGCCATGCTGACCGCGTTGGGTCGGCAAAACGAACTCAAAGGCCACGTGCGCGGGGCGCTGAACAATGGGGCCACAGTGCAAGAAATTCAGGAAGTGCTGTTGCACGCCACGGTTTATTGCGGCGTGCCCACTGCGGTGGAGGCTTTCCGCAGTGCTGCAGAGGTGGTGGGCGGTGCGCCTGTCGCTGCGCCGGTTCCGCCCTCAATTTGAAGTGGGTTTGTCGGACTGCTCGGCTGCCTGGCTGCGCAGCCGGGCCAAGCCGCTGCGAAACGCTTCGGCGTCGCCGTGCTCAAAAAAACGCGGGTAATGCGAGTGGCTGCCCCGCACCCGCCGGGCATGTTTTATGGGGCACCAGTACTGTTCGGTGCGCGCGGCAATTTCGCGAGCGTAAGCCAACACGCCATTGCCATACGAGCAATAAAAGCAGTTGAACTTTTCGATCAGGTTCAAATAGGGCAGGGTGCTGCGGTCAAACACCAGGAAGTCTGCGCGCTTTACTTTGGGAATGCCATAAACCGGGAAACACACCGCCTGGTACAAACTCATAAAAAAATCCAGGCACAAAAACGCCAACCAACCGCTGTAAATGACCGGCGCGGTCAGCACCACGGTCCAACGGCTGCTGCGCAAATAACGCCACAGCCCCACCTTGTGCTGCCTTTGCAGGTCCAGGAATTGTTCAGCCAAGTGCTCGCGTTGTTGCGCCCACTGTGCTCTGAGCTCGCTGTACTCCCGCTCCACCTCGTCTTCGAGCGTTTGGATGCGGCCCAACAAGTCTTCAATAGAGGGGTGCATGGTGAATAAACCTCTGGTTTAACCCACCACCAGTTTGTGAACCAAGTCCACCGAACTGCTGGCTTGGTATTTGCGCAACAAGCGTGCGCGGTAAATTTCAACCGTGCGCGGGCTGATGCCAAGTGTTTTCCCAATTTCCTTGGCGGTCAAGCCCTGCATCACCAGTGTGGCCACTTCGCGTTCACGGGCGGTCAGTTCGGCCTTCACGGGCCGGTGCGAACTCAAATCCTCAAAGGTCCAGATGCCTGCGGCGTGTGGGTCCTGCGGGGCCAGGGCCCGGCCGGTAACGTGGCACCAAAAGGTTTGGTTTTTGAAGCGGCCATCCACCCGCTTCATGATCCGGTCGTCGGCATACGACCCGCCCGCGTTCAGCAGCGGCACCAGCCGCTCACCGATGCGTTCGTACTCGTCGGCGCTGGGGTACAAAATCTTGAACGATTGCCCCACCAACTGGTCCCGGCTCGCGCCAAACATCTCGCAAACCGCTTGGTTGCAGTCCACCATGGTGCGGTGGCTGGACAGCACCATGCCCACCGGTGCCAGGTCAAAAGCCAGGCGGTAGTCGACCGGGCCGCTGCTGTGGGGGACGATGGCGTGCATCATTTGGGTTCGGCTTGGGGTTGGTCTTTAGGCAAAACTACGTATGCCATTACGTAGTATCGTAGGGTTTTTACCTCAACAGGAGTTCAGACGCATGAACAAGGTGTACCCCAGCGCGGCAGCAGCACTCGAAGGCGTGGTGGCTGACGGGCAACTCATAGCCGTGGGCGGCTTCGGCCTGTGCGGCATCCCGGAGGCGTTGATCGACGCTTTGCGCGACAGTGGGGTAAAAAACCTCACCGCCATTTCCAACAACGCCGGTGTGGACGGCTTTGGCTTGGGCAAGCTGCTCGAAACCCGCCAGATCAAGAAAATGATTTCGTCCTACGTGGGCGAAAACAAAGAGTTCGAGCGCCAATACCTGGCCGGTGAACTGGAACTGGAATTCACCCCCCAAGGCACGCTGGCCGAAAAGCTGCGCGCGGGCGGGGCAGGCATTCCGGCTTTCTACACCAAAACCGGGGTGGGCACCCTGGTGGCCGAGGGCAAAGAGCTGCGCGACTTCAACGGCGAAACCTACGTGATGGAGCACGCCCTGTTCCCCGAGGTGGCGCTGATCAAGGCCGATGTGGCCGATATGTCGGGCAACTTGCGTTTCAACAAGACGGCCCGCAACTTCAACCCCGCTGCAGCCACCGCTGGCAAGGTGTGCATTGTGGAAGTGGAACGCGTGGTGGCCACAGGTGACATTGCCCCCGACGACGTGCACCTGCCCGGCATTTACGTGCACCGCATTGTGGTGAACGCCACCCCCGAAAAGCGCATTGAAAAGCGCACCACCCGCGATCGCAAATAAGGAGCAAAAAAACATGGCCTGGACCCAAGACCAAATGGCTGCCCGCGCGGCCCAAGAACTGCAAGACGGCTTTTACGTCAACCTTGGCATTGGCATTCCCACCCTGGTGGCCAACCACGTGCCCGACCACATTGAGGTGTGGCTGCAAAGCGAAAACGGCATGTTGGGCATTGGCCCCTTCCCCTACGACGACGAAGTGGACGCCGACCTGATCAACGCGGGCAAGCAAACCGTGACCACGATCAAAGGCTCGTCCATTTTTGGCAGCGATCAGTCGTTCGCCATGATCCGGGGCGGCAAGATCAACCTGTCCATACTGGGGGCCATGCAAGTGACGGCCAGCGGCGATCTGGCCAATTGGATGATTCCGGGCAAGATGGTCAAAGGCATGGGCGGCGCCATGGATTTGGTGGCCGGCGTCAAGCGGGTGATCGTGCTGATGGAGCACGTTGCCAAGAAAAAAGACGGCACCGAAGACCTGAAAATTTTGCCCCAATGCACCTTGCCCTTGACCGGCAAAGGTGTGGTGGATCGCATTGTCACTGACCTGGGTGTGATGGATGTGACACCTGAGGGCCTGAAGCTGGTGGAGTTGGCCGAAGGCGTGACACGCGAGTTGATTCAGTCCAAAACAGGTGTGCCGCTGTTGTAATTTGGCGGGCCACAGGGCGGGGCAGGCGTTCAGCCTGCCCGTTTTTTATACTTTAAAAGTGATATTAGTAATCTTAAATTAAATATTTATCGGTTCATATTTTGAGAAAACTTGCTTTTTCGGCATTTTTTGCTAGAATTTCGCAAAAAATAGACTCATTGTCATTTTTGCAAGCATTTTTAATTTCAAAAAATCCCCGATGAATCGCATAATTTTCATTTTTACGCTGGCTCTCTCTGCGTTTGGCGCAGGGGCTCAAGAGGCTGTGTACCGTTTCTCCCCCGTCAATCAGTGGGACATTCAAAAAACCGCAGGTTACTGGAACCCCATCATCCAGTATGTGTCCGAAAAAAGCGGCGTCAAACTTCAGTTGAAGATCGGACGCACCTCGGCCGACACCACCAGCTACGTGCTGGCCCAAGAGGTGGAATTTGTGTTTACCAACCACCTGTTCAGCCCTGAGCGCGAGGCCCTGGGTTGGAGGGTGTTTGGGCGGCGCAATGCCCCAGAGATCAAAGGGCAAATCGCGGTGCCTGCCGATTCACCCATCACCCAGCTTGAAGAACTCAAAGGGCAAGATGTCGCGTTTGCCGGCTCCGAGGCATTTGTTGGTTACAAAGTGCCTTATGCGCACCTGTTGTCCAAAAATGTGAACGTCAAGGTGGTGTTTGGGGGCAATCAAAATGCGGCGTTCACGCAAATGTTTGCAGGCAAGGCCAAGGCGGTGGGCAGCAACTCTGCCCTGATTGAAGGGTACGAAAATTTGGAACACAAAAAATTCCGCATACTGTGGACGTCGGAAGGTTTCCATGATCTGGCGCTGATGGCGGCCAGCAAGGTGCCTGAAAAAGACGTGCGCGCCGTGGCCAACGCATTTGCCAACATGCACAAAGACCCCAGAGGCAAAACCATACTGGACCAGGTGGCCACCGTGGTGGGATTTGACGAGTCGGCGTACTTCGTGCCGGCCAGCACAGCGGACTACGCGTCCTACAGGCGTTTTTATCAATACGCTCCGGCAGCGCTTCGGTAATAGGCAATGAAAACCTTGTCCAAACGGATCAGTCGTTGGCTGCCGCAGTCTCTGGTGGGGCGGGTTTACACGCTCTACACGGCCACATTGCTGCTGTTCGTTGGTGTCGGGCTGGGTTTGTTCTATCACAACCTGTTGTCGCAGGAGCTGGAGTCGGTGCAGCAATCTGCCAGCACCATGGTAGAGGTGGCGGCCCAAACCGTGAGTGACAGTGCGGTCATTGGGGACTACGACACCATACAGCGCACGCTGGACAAAGCGATTTTGCAGTCCCAATTCAGCAGCGCCACCTTCATTGATTTGCACGGTGGCATGGTCAAAAGTGTCAACCCGCAGCACCCCGACTTTCCCCCGCCGTTTTGGTTGGTGGACCGTTTGGCCGAACACCTGTACGACGTGAACCGCGTGATTTCTGCCGGTGGCGTGGACTACGGGGTATTGCGTCTGACCTTCGCTGTGGACGTGATTGCCGGAGGCCTGTGGCGCCTGCTGAGCACGGCCTTGTTTTTGGGTGTGGCAGCCCTTGTGGGCGGGCTGTTGTTGATTCGCTACCCGCTTAAGCGGTGGCTGGGGGCGCTGGACAAAGCCCGCATGTTTGAACACCAAGCCGACGAGGGAACGCCCATTGAACTGCAGCGGTTGGTGGCCGATTTGCCTTTGGAATTCCGCCCCTTGTTTGAGGTGCTGAACAACACGGCAACCCATTTGCGCCGCGAACTGCAGGCCCGCGAAAAAGCCTTGGTCTCGTTGCGCGAAGTGTTGGCTGGGCTGCGCGCATTGCCCGAAGGGGACGGCGACGACTCCGATGATTTGCATGCCATCACCGACAGCATTGCACGTTTGGTGGCGGAACGCGAAACCAGCCGGCTGGCAGTGGAGCGCGCACGGGACGCTGCCGAGACCGCCAACCGAATCAAGAGCGAATTTTTGGCCAACATGAGCCATGAAATCCGCACGCCCATGAACGGCATTATTGGCATGACGGGCCTGGTTTTGCACACCGCCTTGACCGACGAGCAGCGTGAGCTGGTCTCCATCATCCAAACCTCGGCCGATTCGATGATGACCATCGTCAACGACATTTTGGATTTTTCCAAAATAGAGGCGGGCAAGCTGGAGCTTGAATCGATAGAAATGGACGTGAGGGCGGTTGCAAATGGCGTGTTGCAGACTTTGCGGCTGCCGGCCGAAGGCAAACAACTCGCGTGGGAAGCCCACCTGGCCCCCGAGGTTCCCCCGCTGATATACGGCGACCCGGTTCGTCTGCGGCAGGTGCTGCTAAACCTGGGCAGCAATGGCATCAAGTTCACAGAACGTGGCAGCGTGACTTTGTCGGTCAGCCGCCGAAACAGCGACACCGGCGAGGCCGAGCTTCATTTTGCGGTGCGCGACACAGGCATTGGCATTGCGCCTGACAAGCAAAAGCAGGTGTTCGAGGCGTTCACACAAGTGGATGCGTCCATCACACGTCGGTACGGTGGCACCGGTTTGGGGCTGTCCATTTCCAAGCGCTTGATTGAATTGATGGGCGGGCGGTTGTGGATAGACAGCGCCGCAGGGCAGGGCAGTACCTTTCATTTCACCTTGCCGTGCCGCGAGGTGGAAAAATCGGCTGCCGTGCCCAAGACCGCACCTGCAGAGCCGCCGCCGGTCAGCACGCGCAGCAACTTGGCCGCCGCCGTTTTGTTGGTTGAGGACAATTTGGTCAACCAGCGTTTGGCTTTGGCGCTGCTCAAGCGAGGCGGCTACGAAGTTGCTTTGGCAGTGAACGGCCAGGAAGCGGTAGAAGCTTGTTTGCAACGCTCATTTGCTGTGGTGTTGATGGACATGCAAATGCCCGTGATGGACGGCCTGGAGGCCACGCGCCTGATACGGCAACACGAGGCGCAGCATGCCGGCGGGCAGCATGTACCGATTGTGGCCATGACCGCCAATGCCATGACCGGCGACCGAGAGGCTTGTTTGGAAGCGGGAATGGACGATTACATTTCCAAACCGATTGATGCCAATTTGCTTCAGGAACGGCTGAAGTTTTGGACCGCCCAAGCGCCGGCACGGTAAACGGCGTTCAAACAGCCCACTCCGCCCCCACCGGAGGTGACTCAAAAACCAGCGTTTGCTGGGTTGTGGGGTGGGGCAGCGCAATGCGACTGGCGTGCAGCATCAGCCGTGGGGTCGCTTCCACACCCTCAGCAGTTGCGTACAACTCGTCTCCCAAAATGGGGTGCCCAAGGGCCTGCAGGTGAACGCGCAATTGGTGCGAACGCCCGGTGATGGGCTGCAATTCCAGCAGCGCACAGGGCAGTGATTGAGTGTGGCCCAGGCTGAGCACGCGCCACAAAGTTTGGCTCGGTTTGCCGTGGATCGGGTCCACCACGCTGCGTGGGCGGTTGGGCCAGTCCACGATCAGGGGCATGTCAATCAGGTTCCAGTCTGGTTTGCCAGATTCGCCTGTTGTGGGGTGCCCAGCCACCATGGCCAGGTAGGTTTTGTTTGTAAGCCGGTCGGCAAAAGCGCGGCTCAGGGTGCGTTGTGCGGCCGCGCCGCGTGCCATGACCAACAATCCCGAGGTGGACATGTCCAGACGGTGTACCACCAAGGCGTCGGGGTACAGTGCCTGCGCCCGAGCGCTCAGGCAATCGGTGTTTTCGGGGCCGCGCCCAGGCACCGAGAGCAGGCCGGCTGGTTTGTTCAGCACCAACAGCGCTTCGTCGGCGTAAACAAGGTCCAGGCCCGGGGGCACGTTGATGGGTCGCGGTGGCGGTGGTGTCACACCTCGGCCCCTTCGATCAGGAACCGCACACGCCGTTGGCCTTGCCAGGTGTCGGTGTCCAGCCGGTAGGCCAGTTTTACCCGGGTGGGCAGGGGTTGGTTGTGACTGAACCAAATACCGTCAACCACCTCGCCGCCGTGTCGCAGTTTCATCGACAAGTGGTTTTGCGCTTGGCCAACCAGGCGTTGCGACACAATTTCAACTTCTTCGCTGAACACGGGGGGGGCAAACCCCTGGCCCCAGACTTGTTGGTTCAGGGTGTCCACCATATCGGCGCGGCGGTATTGGGGAAGCAGGGGGCCGTCGGCCAGCAGTTGGCGTTGCAGGGTGGCGCGGTCCAACCATTCGGTTGCTATTTGCTGCAATGCTTGGTCAAAAGTGGCCAAATGGGCCTGTGCGATGGTGCAGCCCGCTGCCATGGCATGGCCGCCAAAACGCAGCAGCACGCCGGGGTGGCGTTTGGCCAGAAGGTCCAGCGCATCGCGCATGTGAAACCCCGGTATGGAACGGCCCGAACCTTTGAGCTCGTGTTCTTTGCCTGGGGCTTGGCTGGCGGCAAACACAAACGTGGGGCGGTACAGTTTGTCTTTCAGCCGTGAGGCCACTATGCCCACAACGCCCTCGTGAAATTGGGCATCAAACAAGCACAGCGCCGAGGGCGGGGTGGCGGCCTCGTCCCACAGGGCTTCTGCCAATTGCAGCGCTTGGTCGCGCATGTCACCTTCCAGGGTTTTGCGCTCGCGGTTGATGGCGTCGAGTTCTTGGGACAGCGCTGCCGCACGGTGTGCGTCGTCGGTGGCCAGGCACTCAATGCCCAAGGTCATGTCGCGCAAGCGGCCGGCTGCATTCAAACGCGGGCCCAAGGCAAAACCCAGGTCAAAGCTGTTGGCCAGAGCGGGGTGGCGGCCGGCCACTTCAAACAGCGCTGCCATGCCAGGCGGCATGTGTCCCGACCGAATCCTGCGCAGGCCCTGCGCGACCAGACGCCGGTTGTGCGCGTCGAGCTTGACCACATCAGCCACGGTGCCCAAGGCCACCAGAGGCAGCAGTTGGTCAATGCGTGGCTGGTTGCTGGCGCTGAAGGCACCCCGAGCGCGCAGCTCCGCCCGCAGGGCCAGCAGCACGTAAAACATCACGCCCACGCCGGCCATGCTTTTGCTGGGAAAGCCACAACCCGGCTGGCTGGGGTTGACGATCACACAGTCCTGCGGTAACTGCACTTGGCCCTCGACCACAGCTGGCAGGTGGTGGTCGGTAATGAGCACTTGCAGCCCGATGGCCCGAGCGTGGGCCACACCGTCAATGCTGGCAATGCCGTTGTCCACGGTCACCAGCACATCGGCACCGCTGTTTTTAACCCGCTGCGCAATGGCGGGGGTCAATCCATAGCCGTCTGTGACCCGGTCGGGCACCAGGTAGCTGGTGGCGGTGTGGGCCCAAGCTGCGCCCATCATGCGCAGGCCACGCAAGGCGGTGGCGCAGGCGGTGGCGCCATCGCAGTCGTAGTCGGCCACCACGCAGATGCGTTTTTGGGCCGCGAGCGCATCGGCCAGCAGGCGGGCGGCGGCTTCGGTGCCCATCAGGCTGGACGGCGGGGGCAAAAGCGTCAATGCGTCGTCGAGTTCTTCTGGGTTTTGTACGCCTCGGGCAGCCAACAACTGGGCCAGCAAGGGGTGTATGCCAGTTTGTTCCAGTGCCCAAACCGTGCGCGGTGGGGCATCGCGTTGGATGATTTTCACAGCCGACCCAACACGGTTGCGGTGTCGAGGGCGCTGCGGTCCCAGCCCAGTTTGCGAAGCCCGCGCTTCCACAGCGGGGCGTTGGAGGCCGGCAGGCTCCAGGTTTCTGAGCAGCGCTCACCGCACAAGGTCAAGCGCACCGCTTGCTGGCGCTGGGCCAAGTCCAGGCATTGTTTTATCAAGCCGCCATCCAAGGCCTGCCAGGCCTGTTGCCAAGCCTGCCAATGACCGCGAAGGGCCGCTTGCCGCAAAGCGTCTGGGATGACGGCGGTGGACTTGGGTGGTGTGCTCTCGGCGGGATGGGTACCTGTGAACAAGCCGGAGCCGCTGACCCAAAAACCGTTGATGGCGGCCAAACCCCGTGTGGCGCGTTCGTCGGTCACGCGGTGGGTGTAGAAAAGCATTTGTGCTTCGTTTTGCAGGCGCAACAAGGTGCGAGCACCTGCGTGGTGGTGGGGCAGCAGCCAGCCTTCCACCTGGCGGTGGGCCACGCGGTCCAGGCTGGCGGTGGGCAAATCAGCGAACACTTCGCCCATTGCCAACCAGCGTTGCGGGGTCAACATGCGCAGCTCTATGCCGTCTTCTCGTGCAAAAGGGGTCAAGGCATCCAGCAGCGCCTGCGATTCGGCTGGGCTCAGCTCCAGGTCGTCGGGCGGCTGAACAGACACCTGTTCCATGCCCACCTGCCAGTGGCAGGGGGTGAACCAGGCGCATGCCCGGTTCATGGTCGCGCTCTCCCAGGCGGCCCAGGGCAGGCACCCATCCTTCAGGCCGGCCATTGCGCCCCCCAGCGTGTGGGCGTGTGCGCGTTCGTGCGGTGGGGTCATGGTGTAGTCGTCGCCCTCATCGCGCGAGGCCAGCGTCAGCAACGCGAGCAATTCGCGCAAATGGGGCAGGGCCAGTTGCCCCAACAGGGTCTGGCAGGCTTCGGCGCTGGCCGCAGCGTAGGGGATCAACACATGGTGCATGGTGCCGATTGTCGGGGATGCCACAATCGCACACTCAGTCATCGGTGATCCATGCAAATCCCCTACGAATTTATTTTGGGTTGGCGCTACACCCGCGCGGGGCGGGCTACGCGGCGCAACGGTTTCATCTCGTTTATCAGCGGGGTGTCCATGCTGGGCATTTCGCTGGGGGTGGCGGCACTTATTATTGTGCTGAGCGTGATGAATGGCTTTCAAAAAGAGGTGCGCGACCGCATGCTGGGCGTGCTCTCGCACATAGAGGTGTTTGCGCCCAACGGCGCTGCCATGGCTGACCCAGCATTGACCTTGCGTGAAGCGCAAGCCAACCCCCACGTGGTGGGTGCGGCCCCGTTTGTGGCCGCCCAAGGCCTGCTGGCGCGTGGCGAAGACATGAAAGGTGTGCTGGTGCGGGGCATAGACCCTGCGCTGGAACCCGCTGTGACCAACTTGGCCGCCGACCTGGCACAAACCGTGTTGCCCCAACTGCAGCCGGGCGGGTTTGGCGTGGTGTTGGGCGGCGCTTTGGCGCAAAGCCTCGGCGTGCGTGTGGGCGACGCGGTCACCTTGATCGCGCCCAGCGGTCAGGTCACGCCCGCCGGTGTGGTGCCGCGTTTGAAACAAATGACCGTGGTGGGTTTGTTCGACTCGGGCCACTACGAATACGACTCAACGCTGGCGTTTCTGCACCTGGACGATGCAGCCCGCATATTTCGTCTGGAAGGCCCCACCGGCATACGCCTGAAAATCCGGGACTTGCACGCAGCGCGCGAGGTGGCGATTGAGTTGGCAGGCAGCTTGAGTGGCGACCTGCTGGTGCGCGACTGGACCCGTCAAAACCGCACCTGGTTTGCCGCCGTGCAACTGGAAAAGCGGATGATGTTCATCATCCTTACCCTGATCGTGGCGGTGGCCGCTTTCAATTTGGTGTCCACTCTGGTGATGACGGTGACCGACAAACGCGCTGACATTGCCATTTTGCGCACACTCGGGGCCAGCCCCAGCAGCATCATGGCCGTGTTTGTGGTGCAAGGTGCCATGGTGGGGGTGATTGGCACCTTGGTGGGGTTGCTGCTGGGTTTGGGTGTGGCGTTCAACATCGACTCCATCGTGCC
>JACCDQ011203468.1_pt1 | contig 15896 bp, 7 predicted proteins | sample 7446031 | NCBI WGS metagenome assembly JACCDQ01 (sample SAMN15323442, study PRJNA562643) | freshwater metagenome | isolation source: river surface water | place: USA:Blue River Watershed | collected 2017-08-17
CCGTCGTTCCGGAGTGCAAAGGTCGCACTTTTTTCCCAATATGCAACACCTAAAACATGAAAAAAATGAAAATAGTTCGCAAATTGCTAATTATCAATAACTTAAAGATGTGAAATAATTTAAACTATTTTAAAGCTCTATCGTTTACACTAACTAGCAAGCCTATCTAGTACCCAATCTTATCCTAATTGTAGAGAAAATATTAAGCGTAGAATTCACATATCTTGTTTCAAAGGATAGTTAATTAGATGAAGTTTCTGGCAAAAGTACATTTATAAGGATATTCATCTTGGAAATGATAGCAAAAATTAGCTATTACGATGAACTGATAAAATGAGGGTTTAAAAGCCTTTCAGATGGGTATTTGAGATATTATAGACATATATATAATTACCGCTAAATAATTAAAATTATTTTTATTATAAAAAACAAATAAATAATCATATTTTTATGTTCGATAAACTTTTGCGTCAAGTTTACTGATTAAAAATGTAGATTTTGACTCTGAACTGAGTATTTTTGTAACAATTATGAAGAAGTGTATATTTTTAGACAGAGACGGGGTTTTGAATGTTGATAGAGTAGATTATGTCTATCGCATTGAAGACTTAATTATTCCAGAGGGAACGATAGAGGCACTTCAGCATTTGAAGGAGGCTGGATATTTGTTGATTGTAATTACGAATCAATCTGGAATTGCAAAGGGTATCTATTCACGTGAGGATGTCCTTACTTGCCACAACTACTTTCAGGAGCAATGTGGGCATTTATTAGATGACTTATATTTTAGCCCACATCATGACCAATTCAATTCAGCTTCGTTGACTCGCAAGCCTGATAGCTTGATGATTGAAAAAGCGATTGCTAAATATAAGATTGACCCTGATAATTCATGGATGATTGGAGATGCAATTAGAGATATAAAAGCTGGAAAGAAAGCGGGCGTAAAAACGATTCACTTGACCGAAAAGCCTGAAGAATCATTATCGGAGATTACTACTACAACGTTACTAGAAGCAAGTAGAATTGTGACTCAGTATTAATAATGATGAATTTTGAATGTTAGATTTTGGATTTAATAAAAGCATATAATAAAATAGGCTGGGTTCGGATGAACTCAGCCTATTTTATTATATATTGTTACTTTCTACGGTTTCCTTTGAATTTAGGACCTTTTTTATCTTTAGCACTTGTGTCCTTTGCTCCCCCTCTTTTTTCTTTCATTTTTTGACGAGAGGCTCTCATATCTACCGACTTTCTACCTCTGTTTCCAGCCATACCTACTAATTCCAAATCCATACTTCTACGGCTTAGGTTTGTTTCTTTTACTCGAACAGTAAGTTTATCCCCAAAAGTAAAGACTCTACCTTTACGCTGTCCGACGATTCTGAAATTATCACGGTCAAAGTCATAGTAATCGTCATTTAAATCGACCATTCTAATTAGCCCTTCAGATGCCGTTTCGGTAATTTCAACAAAGATACCAAACTCTGTTACCCCAGAGATAATGCCATCCCATTCTTTAGCAGGATCCATTAAGCTCATGTATTCTACTTGCTTATATTTAATAGATGCTCTTTCTGCCTCACTTGCTAATTTTTCCATTTCAGAACTATGCTTCGCTTTCATTTCCCATGCAGCACGCTCCAGAACATCCCCTTTATCAAGGTAATGTTGTAGCATTCTGTGTGCCATCATATCTGGATATCGACGAATCGGGCTCGTAAAATGCGAGTAAAATGGAAATGCCAAGCCAAAGTGTCCAATTGGTTCAGTACTATACTTAGCCTTCGACATTGTTCTGATTGCTAAGTTTTCCAAGATATTTTGTTCCGCTTTTCCTTCTACGTTTTCCATTAATGAATTCAAAGAAGTACTAATCTTTTCAACATCCGTTTCTACACTGTAGCCAAAACGTTTGGCAAAAGAAGAGAAGTTACGTAGTTTTTCTGGATCAGGAGCTTCGTGAACACGATAGACCATGGTATTTTTGGTATCCTGAGCCCGTAAGTTATACACATATTCAGCTACTCGCTTATTAGCCAAGAGCATAAACTCCTCAATTAGCTTATGAGCATCTTTACGCACTTTCTGATAAATTCCTAAAGGCTTACCCTCTTCATCTAATTGAAACTTCACTTCAACCGTTTCAAAATTAACAGCACCATTGGCAAAGCGAGCCGCTTTTAAAATGTAAGCTAATTGATTCAGAATCGTCAATTCCTTCTTATAAGGAGCAGTTGTATCATCTGCTGGTGCATCTAATACGTCTTGAGCTTCTTCATAAGCAAAGCGTTTATCCGAGTGAATAATTGTTCTACCGAACCATTCCTTCTTAATTTGACCTTCTGGAGTCATTTCAAAAACAGCAGAGAACGTCAGTTTATCTTCATTTGGGCGAAGTGAACATAGTCCATTAGATAGTTTTTCTGGCAACATCGGCACAACTCTATCCACTAAATAGACCGAAGTAGCCCTTTTGAATGCTTCTTCTTCCAGTTTTGTATTAGGTAATACATAATGCGTCACATCAGCAATGTGCACACCAATTTCGTAGTTTCCATTTTCCAAAAACTCAAAGCTCAAAGCATCATCAAAATCCTTTGCATCCACAGGGTCGATGGTAAAGGTTGTGATTTTACGAAAATCTTTTCGTTTTTTGATTTCAGCAGCCGTAATTTTCTCAGAAATAGCTTCTGCTTCTTTTTCTATTTCAGCGGGAAAATGATTGGGTAACCCAAATTCAGCCAAAATGGCGTGCATTTCAGTATTGTTATCCCCTGAATGCCCAAGCACTTCTTCGATGTGCCCTTCCATTTTACGATCAGCTTCAGCCCATTTAGTAATATTGACAATTACCTTATCGCCATGCTTAGCATCTTTCAAGAAGCTACGAGGGATAAAAATATCCTGATAGTATTTTTTAGAACTTGGCGTTACGAAAGCATAAGCGGGAAGAATTTCGATTGTTCCTACCAATTTTTCTCGACCACGTTGAATAATTTCCACCACTTCCCCTTCCTCTTTATCAGCCCCTTTTCTAGTAGGTGTTGATAAAAAGACTTTTACGGTATCGCCATCGACAGCACCGTTTAAGTCACGAGAATCAATCCAAATATCTTTCTCTCTTCCTTCAACTACTGCAAATGCAAAACGAGCATTCACATGATCGATTCGTCCGACCACGTAGCGTTCTACTTTATCCACAATATAATTACCTTCAGGAGTTTTGATTAGTTTTTTATCCTTCTTCTCCAATTCTGTAATTAACACTCCGAACAACTCTTTGGTATTTCTATCACGGACTGCAAATGCCTTATTCACCTGGTTTAAAGACCAAGAACTAGTATCGTTTAGTTGAAAAAATTCTAGTATTTCAGCTTTTACCGCTTCACGAAAGCGTTTTTCTTTTGATATATCTTTAGCCATTGCTATTACGATGTAAGGACTCTTCCATTTCTAAACCTAAAGGAAAGCCCTACCCAGATTAAATTAAGTTGTGACTGATGCTATGTAACACAACCTAGTAATTATTATTAAAGCCACTGAATCAGTATAGTGACCTTCCTATTTGTAGGATATGCCTATTTTTATAAAGAACATAATACACTTTTCAAACGGATTTACAAAAATGAGACTTTTTATTGAGGTATTTATGTAATAAAGCGTATTTGTATAAATCGGTTTCAATTCAATTAACTTATTAAAGATGCAATAAGTTATCCACATTTTCAAAAAACTTATACACACAGTTGTTTATTTTATCTTCCACAAACATATCTATTTATGCTAAAATAACATACTATTTTCCCTATCCCCCTAAATTACCCACAAAGTTATCCACACTATAATTTATTCGTTTTTTTCTATATAAATCTGAAAAATAGGCATTTAAGCTCATTTTAGCCTATTTTTATCGTCATTTGTTTATAATCAACGCTTTTTCTTTTCTGAGATTTACACACATTTTACCTGATTCTTGAGCTTTTGTGGATAACTTATCCGCATACCAATCCGTATAAGAACCATCAATAACTAAATGTGTATAAGTGATGTTATTTTGAACATCTTCAAGGTCTTTAACAGACTTATTAGCTAGAATAAGATAATCTACCTTATGATTAAATAGCTTTATGCGTTTATTTTTCAATGACTCTCGCAGAATCAGGAAGGTTTTTCCATGCCACGCCAAACAAGTATTCTCTCCTAAATGTGTAATGGCAAAAGATGGTTTTATCACTTTATCCTGTTGTAAATCAATACTTAGGGTATCGGTCACTCCTAACGAAGACCAATAATTTGTAAGACGGAAAGCGATGTTACTTCGAGTTTTTAGGAAACCAGAATCCGCTAGTAAGTAAGCCTTCCTTCCTTCTACCACGGAAATAACCGTGTGCTTGGGTACAGACAATACCGTTAAACTCTCCTGCTGACGATGCTTTAAGAAATCCAATACATTTGTTGAAATCAATAAGCTTAAAGAGAGAATTGCCACATAAATCCATTTTGCTTGTTGCGTTTCAGTCAAAGCTATCATTGCGACTATAAAGAGGTACATTATCCACATTTCCCACGTTTGCAAATACAAAAACGTTGTAATTGACCAAGGAAGCTTTTCAACAAATAAGACACTTCCATTCAAAAAGTCTATTGAATAATGTAGTAACATTGCCAAAAAAGTAAGGACTTTTGGTAAATGAAGCCAAAGTAACAAATTCGTAATAGCCACAAAGCCCAAACCTAAGCACAATACAATCGAAGAAAGCAAAATCACCACTGGATTGGCAAACAGAAAATAGTTGGGAAATTGATGAAAATAGTAAATCGTAACGGGTAAAGTCGCTATCTGTGCAGCAATAGCAACCGTTGTTACTTTCCAGAGACGATCGAGTAGCCAGTACAACCAGTTTTTCTTCTTATCAATGACAACAAGTGGATTGAGAAGAGGTTGGAAATAAATCATGCCAAAGACGGCTAAATAAGATAACTGGAAGCCTACATTGAAAATAAAATAAGGATTCCAAAGGAGTAGCATAAATGCCGAGAAAGCGACGGTGTTATAGGCATTTTGGTCTTTTTTCCAGACATCGGCAATCAAGAAAATAGAAAACATTAAGGTAGAACGAAGCACAGGTGAAGACAAACCCGTAACCAAAGCGTAAAACCATAATAAACTTAGAATAATAATGACAAATAAAGCATTGTAAAATGGCTGATTCCTACGTCTTAAAAAAGCTAACAACGAATAAAGAACAGCGTAAATTACCCCAACGTGTAAACCCGAAACGGATAAAACATGAATAGCTCCTGCTGCTGAATAAGCCTGAATTAAGTTATTATCCAAATCATCTCGCAGTCCTAAAATCATGGCATTTGCCACTCCATAAGCCGTTTTAGTTGGAATATAAGTAGTTAAGATTTCATCCGCACGTTGATTAATCTGAATTGCCCAGTCATATAACCAGAAAGGCGGTTGGTAACCTAGTTTAACTACATTGAGTTCATTCAAAAAATATTGGTATTCTATATTTTGAAATCTCATATACTGCTGGTAATCAAACTCTAAGGGATTTTTAGGAGCTTCAATCCGACTTGGTGCATTTTTTATCAGGAAAATATCTCCAACGGCAGGCTTTGAAAGCTTCTCTCTTTGTAGATAAAGTAATACTTTTCCTTTAGTCAGTTGGCTTTTCCCTCCTATCCACACCTTGTCAACGGTAGCCGTGGTTTTCCACACACTTGCTTTTTCTTCGGGCAAAGTTGCTATTCGTATCTGGGTGTAAGTAATCTTATCCACATTCTTGGTAAAAGAAAGAGGGCTATTATGCTCTGTTTTTACATACGTTAAAGCGTAACCCAAGCCAATCATCCACAAAGTTGCAGTCATTCCAGCCGTTACAGTCCAATTAGCTGTACGGGAATGTCTATACAAAATTCCGTAGAAGATGAGCAACACGAATAGACTTGTCAACACCCAGTTGAATGGTAGTATTGGACAATAGTAATAACCCACAATGCCCACTATAAGAGCAAGAGTAAAACGGACAAAAGGAAAAGGAGCAAAGATATTCATTTGATATAAACTAAGGTAGAACCAATAAAACAGGTATTATGCCCTTTAGAGACGAATTGATTTGAGAAGAGTAACACCTATTTTTTCAACAAAATAAGCTATTCATTTCTGAAGTAGTGATAGATAAAAGTAGCAAATACACGTAATAAAGCAATTTTCGAGCTTTAGAGGCTTTAAATATTTGTATCTTTGCAGATTGATTCAAAACTCCCCAAAAATATCAGGAATGGCAAGTGATAAATTAGATAAATTTTTAAAGGGTAATTCATTACCAAAGATTATTAGTCGTGGGAAACAAATACTTGATAACAAGGGTGTTACCATTGAAAAAGTAAGCACAGATGGTAATGGAGAAGGCATTTTCAAAGTAAAAAATGAAACAACAGCCCAACAATACAATGTTGAAATAAAAAATTGGAATAGCGGTATTATCATTACAAAATGTACTTGCGACTATGATTGGGGTGGAATCTGTGAACACCGAGTTTCTAGTATTTTATCGTTGAAAGAATATCTAAAAATTAACCCTAAAATCGAGGCGTTCAAACCTAAATTTGTTACCGCTGAACAAATTGTCAGAATTTCTGCTTTTGATGACTTTTCATTAAAACAATTAGCCACAGAAGCTGACTGGAAATTCAGAAATGCCCTTGTTCAAACAGATATTAAACACGCTTTAAATGGAGTTGTTGAAGCAGAAGTAAAACACGGAAATGCGACCTATCTGGTTCGTATTGAGAAATTGCGTTACAACAATGAATTTTTAACGACTTGTAACTGTAATTTATCCATTGAAGCTCCCCTTTGTATCCACAAACTATCTTCGTTAATTGCTATTCGCAATGCCTATGGACCAGTTAATCCATTTGATCGTATGCGAGATTATAGCGAGGAAAAAAAGAAGTTACTCGCTGAGTATGGATTTACGATTGAAGAAGATATCAATGGAAAATTTGATTTCAAGATTGCCACTTCGGGCGAGTTACAGCTAATTGTCTTAGATAAATCTATTCAAAAACTAAGCGAATATCAAAACTGGCGAGTTATCAACAATACCATTTTCAGACCAGCAGATGCAAGTTACCTGCTCAACAGTATTGAAAGTGATGCCGATAGCAAACGTCAACTCATTTATGTCATTCACTTTGAGGGTGAACAATATTTGAATGATTTGAACCTTGATGTTCTCTCAGCTAAAGTAGGAAAACAGGGAAAAATTTCCTTAATAAAGCCTTTGGAAACAAGTAATTTCAAAGATTTTCCTGAAATGACAGAGAGCGACAGCAAATTAATAGCTCTTATCAACAGTATTAGTGGCGAAGGTATTCAAAGCTATGCCAAGAAAAAAGACCTACGTCTTCCTTACTTTACCGACCGCTTAAACAGAGAAGATGTTTCGGCTGATACTTTGCCTATTATTGAGGAATACATTAACAAGCAGTTAGATCGTATTATCCAAATCTTACAAAGTAAGCTTCTTTTCAACAGCAAGACGAGTTATGTAAGTAATCAAGGAGATTTAACCCCTATCGAAATTAGTCCAGAGAAAGTACTTCCTCATTTTTGTTTACGAGAAGAAGAGGATTTTATCGTCTTAGAAGGTTTCTGCAAATTAGGGAACAAACAACTAAAATTAGGTACATTGATAAACCCTCCTAGTTTTTGGTTACGCTCAATTGGTACACAAGTGTATAAATTGGCCAATCCTGAGGTCGCTAATCTATTACATTATTTGCCTAAGAATGGAGTCCTAAAGGTCAAAAAGAGCAATTTTGCAGGATTTTTTCAAGATTTCATTCTTCCTCTTTCTGAAAAATTTACGGTTGATTTACAAATAGAACATCCTATTGTTCAACAAAAACTCTTCTTCAAGGAAACGAGTGTCTACTTAAAAGAAGATGATAGTAACCTCTTATTCGTACCGACTTATACTTATACCGAAAAAGAAATTCCACTTGTGGAAGAAGCTCCTTTGGTAGAAGAAGTGGTAGAAGTGGTCAAAAAGAAGCCAGGTAGAAAACCGAAGGCTCTTCCTATTGATTTGACTCCTCCCGAAGGACAAAGTTTTGAATTTAGACATGACCATAAAGCCAATCGAATTTTATTTGAAAATGACCAAATAACGATTCATCAACGAAGTGAAGAGGCTGAAAGAGATGGTTATCGCATCTTAAATCAGTTACATCCGAATTTTACGTACCAAGAACAATATCCATTTTTATATCTTTCGTTTGAAGAAGTGTTAAAAAATGGTTGGTTATTCACTTTTGTCGATACCATGCAGCACCAAAATATCAAGGTGTTGGGGATGAAAGAGCTCAAGAAATTCAAATACAATACCAATCGAGCCAACATCAATATCAGAGCTGCTTCGGGAATTGACTGGTTCGATATGAAAATTGAATTTCATTTTGGCGACCAAATGGTTTCGTTGAAAGATATTCAAAAGGCTGTTCTGAAAAAACAAAACTATGTCGAGTTGAAAGATGGAACACTAGGAATGTTGCCAGAAGAATGGATTAAGAAATATGAAAATATCTTAAAGTTTGGTAAAATCAAGGGAGATGAATTACAAGTTTCTAAACTTCATTTTTCTCTAATTGACGACCTAAGCGAAGATTTAGATAATATTGAATTAGAAAAAGAACTCTTTGAGAAGAAACAAAAACTGTTGAATTTCAAAGAAATGCCCAATGTTGCATTGCCTCACAATGTTAATGCTACCCTTCGTGATTATCAATTAGAGGGCTTTAAGTGGTTATGTTTCTTAGATGAATTTGGTTGGGGTGGTGTCTTGGCCGATGATATGGGACTTGGAAAGACCCTTCAAATGCTGACGTTCTTACAGGAACAACAAAATCGTCATCCAGAAGCGACTAACTTAGTTGTTTTGCCAACAACATTGATATTCAACTGGCAAGCTGAGGTTGCTAAATTCTGTCCAGATTTAAAAGTGTTTGTTCACCGAGGTGGTACTCGCCAGAAAACGAATGAGCACTGGAAAGAATATGACATTATCTTGACGACTTATGGAATGATTCGTTCGGACATTGAGTTGTTTAAAGAATTCATGTTCAACTACATCATTCTGGATGAATCGCAGGCAATCAAAAACCCTGACTCCCTGATTTCTAAGGCGGTAAAACTCTTGAAAGCTCGTAATCGTCTGGTAATGACAGGTACACCTGTGGAAAACAATACCTTCGATTTGTTCTCTCAAATGGATTTTATTAACCCAGGTTTATTGGGTACGCAAGAATTCTTTAAATCAGAATTTGCGAACCCAATCGACAAAGGACAAGACAAAGAGACAGCGAGCCAACTGCGTAAGATTGTTTATCCATTTATGTTGAAACGTACGAAGGAAGAAGTTGCCAAAGATTTACCAGAAAAAACAGAGAGTATTATTTTCTGTGAAATGGATAAAAAGCAACGCAAAGTTTATGACACCTTCCGTGAAATGTATCGCCAGAAATTGGTAGATAAAATGGCTGTGGATGGCAAAGAGAAGTCTTCGTTCTTGATTTTGGAAGGTTTATTAAAGCTTCGTCAAATTTGCGATAGCCCTGCTTTATTGAATGACGATGCCGAATACGATGACAACTCAGCGAAATTAGATGAAATCATCCGTGAAATTGAAGAGAATGCAGGAAATCATAAAATCCTAATTTTCAGTCAGTTCTTGAAAATGCTTGATTTGATTAAGACGCATTTAGAAAAACATAAAATTCCATTTGAATACTTAGACGGAAAAACAAGCGACAGAGCAAGCCGTGTAAATCACTTCCAAGAGGATGATAATTGCCGTGTGTTCTTGATGAGCTTAAAGGCGGGTGGAGTAGGTATCAACCTAACCGAAGCTGACTACGTTTACTTGGTTGACCCTTGGTGGAACCCAGCCGTTGAGCAACAGGCAATTGACCGTACCCACCGTATTGGTCAGAAGAAAAATGTCTTTGCTTATCGAATGATTTGTAAGGATACCATCGAAGAAAAAATCTTGATGCTTCAAGCCAAGAAACGAGATTTAGCTCGTGACTTAATCAGTACAGAAGATGGCTTCTTGAAAAAGTTAACTCAGGAAGATATTATTGATTTGTTTACCTAGACAGACGACTAAGCATTAAGGAGTTGAGTGTATTACGTTGTAGCAACATTCTATTGCCTAACTATTCTTAAACCCTTACTGGTTTTATCTTATATCCTGATATTTAAGTAAAAAAGGCTCTTAAATTGCAAAAAACGTCAAAATCTGGCATTTTTTCAATTTAAGAGCTTTCTTTTTTTGAAACCTAAAAAATCAATACAAATAACTGATAATCAAATAATTAAACTTAACTCTAACGAATAACAAAGGGCTTGAGAATTTAATACAGCGAATCGTCCTGATAATCGTTCTAAAAAAATTAGTTAAAATTCGAGATAAGGAGCAATTTTATCAAGCGACTTGGCATCCAAGACTTTGATATTCTCTAAATCTTTTCTTGAGGAAAATTTTCCATGTTGTTGGCGGTATGCAACAATCGCTTTTACGACGTAAGACTTTAGGTAAAAATGTTTGAAGTCCTCAGCCGTAATTTCGTTGATTTTTATTTTCCGTAAAATGGGATTTTTAACGTAAGCAAACTTTAACGTTTCTTGAACCACCGAAGAGTCCAAGCCATACACCTCTTTTAACTGAGTCTCCTCATAAAAGCCCCCAATTTTATCTCGATAGTTAATAATTCTAAAAGCCAACTTAGAGCCAATCCCCTTAATTTTTTTAAGGTCATTCGTATCCGCTCGATTCAAATCAAACGAGACAGGTTTATAACTTTCCTTCACAGCAGACTTATCCACATTTGATTCCGTATTTTTAGCAAATGAATTAAAACCTACTGACTTTTCGGGTAGGGTAATATAGGAGGATAAAGAAGAGTATAAAGCAGGTGGGAAATTATAAATCCGTTGCAAATCTTCCTTTTTGTAAAACTTCCCTCCTTTTGAGCGATAATTTAGCACTCTTTTTACCAACCATTTCGGGATTCCCAATTCTTCAAGTTGAGTCTCCGAAGCCGTGTTGGGGTCAAAGGGAAAATAGTGAGCAGTCTTACTCGCCTCAAAAGCATAATGTTCTTTAGAGGAATGATCATGGAAAGCATCAAAGGAATGAAACTTGGCTTCTTTTTCTTTAATTTCCAGAGAAGCTTGCAAGGCCTGTACCCTTTTCGCATCCTGTGTATCCACTTCCGAAATAGCATCAGGCAAAAAATCCAAGACAAAAGGAATAGCAAGAGCAATGATAAGCAGAACGAATAATAGCCAAACGCCTTTTCGCTCAGTTCGATTGAAGGCAAAATAATCCTTCAAGAATTGGTTAATTTTGTAGAACATACGATATAAATTGAGTGTGGAACTTTCAGACAAAAATAGGAATATTTTACTTTCTGAACATATAATTCTGTATTTCAATCCCTTTATAATAATTTTGTAGAACGATTCGCCACAAGCTGTGGTATATTTTAAGTTTATCAAACGAAATAATTGTATGCTACTTTATAGTACCAAGCACGAAAGCCCCGATGTGTCGCTGGAAGAAGCTGTGTTTAGAGGCTTACCTCCTGACAATGGCTTATATATGCCACACGAAATACCCACTTTGCCAGCTTCTTTCTTCGAGAATATTGACAAATTAACCATCAACGAAATTGCCCTCGAAGTATGTAAAGCACTTTTGGGAGACGATATTCCTGCTGATGATTTAAAAGGAATTGTAGATCGTGCCATTACGTTTGAGTCTCCTATTGTTGAAATAGAGAAAGATACCTACGTGCTGGAATTATTCCACGGGCCATCAATGGCGTTTAAAGATTTTGGAGCACGATTTATGGCTTCGCTAATGTCATACTTCCTTCAAAAATCTCAAAAAGATATTCATATCTTGGTCGCTACTTCTGGAGATACAGGTGGAGCAGTTGCTCAAGGCTTCTATAAAACAGCAGGAATTAAAGTAACGATTTTATATCCTACAGGTAAAGTTTCAGACATTCAAGAAAAACAATTAACGACTCTTGGAGAAAACGTAACGGCTTTAGAAGTGGATGGAACCTTCGATGATTGTCAGGCTTTAGTGAAAGGTGCATTCTTAGATAAAGAGTTATCCACAACCTTCAACTTGGCATCGGCTAACTCTATCAATATCAGCCGCTTAATTCCACAAGCGTTCTATTATTTTAGTGCTTATGCACAGTTGAAGAAAATGGGAAATACCAAACCCGTAGTCTTCTGTGTACCAAGTGGTAACTTCGGTAACCTATCGGCGGGCTTAATTGCACAGCGTATGGGCTTACCAATTCAGCAGTTTGTGGCGGCTACCAATGTGAATAACATTGTTCCAAACTACTTATCCACAGGCGTTTACGAACCAAAACCATCGCAAGAAACCATTTCTAATGCGATGGATGTGGGTAACCCTTCCAACTTTATTCGTATGCGTATCTTAGCGGGCGATGCGTATGAAGAAGTTGTGAAACATATTTCTGGCGATTTTAGAGACGATGCTGAAACTCGTGTAGCGATGAAGGAAGTATTTGACCGCACAGGTTATGTGATGTGTCCGCACACAGCAGTAGCCTATTTGGGTCTGAAAGCTTATACAAAATCCTTGCAAGAAGAAGTTGCTGGAGTATTTTTATCCACAGCTCATTATGCTAAATTCTTGGATGTAGTGGAAGAAACCTTAGGAACAAAGGTAGAAGTACCAGCTCGACTTTCAGATTTATTATCTAAAGAAAAAGTAGCAATACCAATGAGCAAGAACTTTGAGGATTTTAAAGCGTATCTTTTAGCTTAGTAGAGGTTAGGTATGAGGTAGTAGGTATGAATTTCTACTACCTCATACCTACTACCTATTAACTTAACCTATTCATACAGCTTTTCGATGAGATGACTGTATTTTGTGTGGATAACCTTGCGTTTCAGTTTTAACGTAGGGGTCAATTCGCCTCCTTCTATTGTAAACAAGGCTGGTAAAATATGAATTTTCTTCACTTGTTCATATTGGGCAATACTCTGCATTAAAGCCTTGACATCCTCATTGAGTTTTTGTTTTACCTTTTCATCACAGACCATTTGTTCATTGGTTGTGTAGGTAAGTCCATTTCGAGTGCACCAATCTTTCAAGGCATTAAACTCTGGAACAACCAAAGCCGACGGAAATTTTTGCCCTTCTCCTACTACAATCGCTTGTTCAATTAGGATAGACTCCTTCAATTTGTTTTCCACCAGCTGTGGAGCAACGTATTTTCCACCCGATGTTTTAAAGATTTCTTTCTTACGATCTGTAATTTTCAAGTATTTTCCTTCAAACAATTCGCCAATATCTCCTGTATGAAACCAGCCATCTGAGTCAATTACTTCGGCAGTAGCTTCTGGTTTATTGTAGTAACCCTTCATTACGGTAGGCCCTTTTACACAAATTTCACCATCATCCGCAATTTTCACTTGGATATTAGGAATTACAGAACCGACACAGCCCACTCTAAAATCGTCTAATAGACTCGAAGAAACCACAGGTGAAGTTTCCGTAAGTCCATAACCTTCTACAATTGGAATACCTGCTGCCCAAAATACACGAGATAAACGAGGTTGTAAAGCAGCTGACCCCGAAGCAATTAATTTGATATTACCCCCAAGAGCTTCTTGCCATTTACTAAATATCAATTTACGAGCAATTACTAACTGGAAATTATACCACCATCCCATATCTGCCATCGGATCATAACGAAGCCCCAAGTTTAACGCCCAGAAAAATAATTGTTTCTTGACACCCTTTAAGTCATGACCTTTAGCCACAATTTTATCGTAAACCTTCTCTAATAAACGAGGAACAGTGGCAAACACCTGCGGTTGTACTTCTTTCAAGTTATCCCCAATGGTGTCCATACTTTCGGCATAATAAATAGAAACCGACGAACGCATAAAGACATATAAGTTCGTTCGTTCATAAATATGACACAAAGGCAAGAAGCTCAATGCCCTATCCGTCGGTTCAAATTCAAGGTGTTTTCCATCAATTACTCCTTCAATATCTGCCACAATATTGCGGTGCGTAAGCATCACCCCTTTAGGTTTCCCCGTCGTTCCCGAAGTATAAATAAGCGTTAACAAGTCATGCGAACTGACTTCATTTTTAAGTTGTTCGAGTTGGGTATTATCTCCGTTTTCACCAGCGAGAGCGACTTCTTTCCAGTTTTTTTCCCCATCAATTTCATCAAAGGTATAAATTGCTTCGATGTCTGTTAACATGGAAGTTGCCTCCTTTACTCTTGCTAATAAGTGTGCGTCTGAGACAAAAATGAATTTTACCCCTGCATCAGCAAAAATATATTTGTAATCTTCGACCGTAATATTTGGGTACATAGGTACAGAAACAGCCCCTATTTGCTGCATACCCAAATCCATAAAATTCCACTCTGGTCGGTTTGTTGAAACAATGGCAATCTTGTCATCCTTTCGTACACCTAACTTATATAATCCATGACTTACCTTATTGACAATACTTAATACCTCTTGAGCAGTATATTTATGCCAAGTACCGCCACGCTTAATGGCAAAAACATCGTCTTTATTAGACGGAACGATACAATTATGGAGTAGATCAAAAACTCGACTGATATGCGGATGTGTTTTCATGGCTTATTGACAAAAGGATGCTATACTAAAAATACAAAATAACATAGCAAAATTTATATTTAGTTGTTTCAAATATACATAACTATTTTACAAAATAGTATGTAAGCATAATTTTTTTGTTGATAAAAAAGAAAAGCCTGCCCTTTGGAGAGGCAAGCTTTTGTAAGTTATAAAAAAAGATTGATACTAATTCCCTTTTTTAACCCGAATGATTTCTTCTGTTCCGTCTGCATGCACATAACGAAGCTTTTGAATTTCTGTTGTTTTAGGATTCGTTAAGATATATTCACCCGAAGAACTAGGTCTATCGTTGATAAAAAGGCCCTGAAAAACGTCCCCTGTTTCAAAATAATAAATCCCATTTCCTTCTCGTTTACCCAACTTCCAATCGCCTTCATAAATTTTATACCCTTGAGCATCATAATGAATGCCTACTCCATGACGTTTTCCCTCTTTCCACAAACCCTTGTAACTTCCTTGAGAACTGTGGATAAAGTAGCCCAAGCCTTCCGAGCAATTCCCTTCGATACAACCTACTCGGCGGTTATCCACACGTTGTGGAATTTCATCAACTATTTCGGGTACAGTTTCATTCACGATAGGCTCTTCTTCTTTTTCCTCTGAGAGTTTTCCACCAGATTTTGCCCATTCTTCTTTCCAACCTTTTTCGATAGCTTGCAAACGCTCTGCCCTTGGCGGATGCGTATTATTTCCCATTTCATCTTGAAAATGATTAATAGCTAATTGAGCTTCTTCTAAACTTGCCCCTAGTTTATACAGGCAAGCACCCGAAAATTCATCGGCTTCTAATTCCTTTTGGCGTTGGTCGGTACGAGGAGAAGTTGGGTGATAATAGGCAAGATGGCCTACTTCATGAGCTAAAATGGAAATAGCTGCCCAGTCTTTCGTCGTTACTTCTTCTACCCGATTCAAAAAATCACGGTCATAAATAATCGTAGGTACTCCCTCTACAAGCGTTGCAAAACAATTATCTGTATTATCACACTCGACCATTTGAAAAGGGGAACGAGAAAGGTTCATCAAAGAAGCTATTTTCTTTACCTCTTTTTCGGCACGACCAGCCGAGATATAGCGTTGCATATTTTGGCAAATTTCCTCGACCTGATTGCTATTCCCATAATAATGGCAA
>JACCDQ010328712.1_pt1 | contig 15895 bp, 18 predicted proteins | sample 7446031 | NCBI WGS metagenome assembly JACCDQ01 (sample SAMN15323442, study PRJNA562643) | freshwater metagenome | isolation source: river surface water | place: USA:Blue River Watershed | collected 2017-08-17
ATGGCCAGTGGTTCGTCCAGCAGTACCAAGGTGACGCGCTCTACGTGCCCGGCACCACCTCGACGACCGACCTCAACAAGTTCAACGTGCTCCGGCTGGGGTCGACGGGCGGCGCCGTGAAGTGGGTGCAGCGTCGCCTGGCGCTCGCCAACGTCGACCCGTTCCGCGGCTCGGTTGCCACTGGCGTCTGGGACGACACCGTCGATCGCGCGTTCGGCGACTGGCAGGCGGCCAACGGCCTCGACGCGGACCGGATCTTCGGCCCCAAGTCGTTCGCCAAGATGTGCCGCAACCCGGTGGTCGAGAAGCCGTGCAACAACTGATGAGCCAGTTCTCGTGCGCGTTCATCATGGTGTTCACGATGTTGTTCGTGGGCTCCTGCTCGTTCGCTGACGCGCTCGACGGCCACATCGACCAAGCCGATCACTGCTGCGCGGCCGTGCTCAAGGACCGCATCGAAGCGTGCCTGGCCAAGTTCACCGAGCCCATGCACTGCAAGGTCGCGACGTGCGCCGGCCGCACGAGCTTCGCGTGTCGCCTCCCCGATGGCGAGCTCGCTGATCACTGGACTGGAGACGGCGACCCGCCCTGAGTTCGCCATGCAAGGTTGCATCGCTCCTGGCAACGATGGTTGGTGCGGAGCGGCGCCGACCGCTGGCTCTGTGTTCTGTGCACTGCACGCGGCAGCTCCCAGCGGGCAGCGCGGCGGATGGCTGTCCGCGCATCGGCGGCGTACCAAGATGGTCGCCGGCCAGACCAAGGACGACGCGGTGCTCGACGCCTCGAACATCGCCCGCAGGCTGTGGATCGGCGGGCGTCCGCCCTTCGACCGCGACATCCCCGATGTCGACATGCTGGTACTGTGCGCTCGAGAGCACCAACCGCAGCCGATCGCGTTCCATGGCCTGGTGTACCGGTGCCCGCTGATCGATGACCACCTGGATCTGTCGTCGATCAGCCGCGCGCTTCTGGCGGCGCACACCGTCGCCCGGATGCTGCTCCAGAAGAAGACAGTGCTGGTCACCTGCTCCCAAGGCCGCAACCGGTCCGCGCTGGTGGCCGGGATGGCGCTCGGCTACGTCACCAGGATGACGGCCGACCAGATCGTCGAACTGTTGCGGGCGCGGCGAAAGATCTCCGGTGTGCTCTCGAACGAAGCCTTCATCGGCTACCTCCGAAAGTACGTCGATGGGAAGCGGCGCTGACTACGCAGGGATCTGCACCCACGGCCCGTCGAAGCACCAGTGGTGCCGTCTGTGTCGCGTCGCGCTCCACACCAACGTGCCGATCCCCAAGCTCCCCACCGGGCCGCTGCACGGCTGGGCCGCGTGGGCGGTGTATTTGCACCGGGATCTGCACCTCAGGCGTCATACCGGTGGTCGATGATGACGTCATGACCGACGATCCCATGGATGACATCTCGAAGGCGCGAGCGGCGAAGCGGCTCGAAACCGTGGACGAGGACGAACCCGACGACGAGCGCGACGTGATGGAACTGGACGTCCCGGTTCGGATGTCGTCGTCGTCCTTGGATCAGCACTTCCTGAACATCGGGCTTCGCGCCGAGGCGGCAACGCTCGGGCTCTGGGATCCGGTCAACGCCATGCTCCAGATCATCGCGATCCGGCTCTACGACAGCGGCGTCGACCGCGACGCGGCGTCCCAGATCCTGTTCAGCACGTGGCGAGGACGCGAGACCATCCCCGAGCTCGACGCGTTGCCGCCAGAGGTCGCCAAGCAGACCCGCCGGGTAATCGACTGGGCGCTGGACGAGACCGTCGCGCTGTGCACCATGCGCGAGACCGCTCCGCAGTTGGCCTGGTACGCGATGTCCATCGGTATCGACGCCGCCGAGCGGGTTGCGCTACCCTCGTAGGGTGCGGAGCCGAGCTGGCAAGCCCACCCTGGTTGCCAGTGACAAGCCAAAGAAGAACCCGGTCAAAGATCCACGGGTTATCCGGGAGGAGTTCCAGCGGTTGCTCTTGGAGGCGTGGGAGAACCGGGGCGCCCTAACCGTTGCCGAAGACCTGGTTCTTGAGCAGGGCGCCAGCCTGGCCGACCTGAGTCTCGTCAAGGCACCCGACGACGACGGAGACGTCTACGGCGCCTTCACGCTCGCGATGGGTACCGACGAGCACTACGCGGCACCGATCATGAAGTGGGGCGTGAAGTGGGCATCCGAGTACTTCGACAACGGGCAGTACTATCGCCACTCCGGTTGGCGCGCTGACGTTCAGTACGTCCTCGACGGGTTGAACTACCCGCTGGCGGTCGAACTGTACGGCGTGCCTTCGTACCGTCACAAGAAGACTGACTCGGTCGCCGACGCGGTGCGACTGGCGTGGGGCGTCGTGCGGATGCTCGTCGACTCTGAACTGGCTCACAACTACGAGACGGTCGGAGAGATCAGTCGCTTTCGCTTGCGGCTTCGCAACGACCTGCCAGACGCCAAGTCCGTGTCCATGCAACTGGCGATGAGCGACCAGCCAAAGCCGCGCCCGAAGGAGAACCCGACCAAGCCGATCGACGCCGTTCGCCGCGAGTTCGAGACGCTACTCCGGCAGCAGGATCCGCAGTCGCTCACCGTCGCCCAAGACCTGGTCATGGAGAACGGGACGACGCTGCACGAGCTCAGCACCATGATCGCCGACCCGCAGTGGCGCCAAGGCGACATGCAGAGCCTACGACGCCACACGCTCCCGAAGGTCGTCGACGCTGGCGTGTTCGTGCTCGGCGGCGACGTCGACACCACGCGGTCAGGGTGGTGGACCAACTACTCGCGCCCGCAAGAGCGCGACGACCAAGGGCGAGGGCTTCGCACGAAGGCGATGGACGATCCGCGGTTCGTCATCGTGGAGTGGACGGTGACCGTTCGACATGTCGACGAGGACCTGGACGACGACATCGCGTCGAGCACGTGCATCAACTGCGGACGCCCGTATGGCGAACACTCCGAGCAGACGGCGGAAGATAGCGGTGAGTTGTGCCCGGACAGCGGCGACCCCAATCAGCGCTACGAAAATGACGAAAATGACGGTCCGGCGTACGACGTCCAAGTCGCGTGGTGGTGGCGTCAGCGCGGCTGGGGCACCTACTCTGCCAGCGTCGACACCTCGAGCACCGAAGCCGTAGGGCTTGCGGTGTGGTACGCGTGGCGCGTCGTTCGACTGATCACCGCCGACTTGTACGCGGGATCGAACAACCTCTCGAACCGGCTCATCCACGCGCAACTCAAGGAGAGCGGCGCACTCGAAGATCCGATCCCGCCCGAACTTGTCGGCCCGGCAAAGTCGACGTGGAGCGTGCAAGACCTTCGTGACAACCCCGTCGGCGAGGAATGGCAGGAGTACGAGGTCATGGTGCGCGACGCGCTCGACGACGTCCCGCAACTCGCGCCATACGATCCGCACGTGGTCGCTGGGATGTCGCCAGAGGGCAAGGAGTACGTGGCCAGCAAGGACGCCGACTACGGAGCTTCGACCGAGAGAATCGGCAGTGGCATCCACGGCCAAGAGCGCATGGTGTTCATCATCCTGCGCAAGCCGCCGTCGCCATCGCGGCCTGGCGAATGCCAGAGGGTTGCCAACGACATTGTGGATGTCGCGGCCTTGTTGAACCGAAAGTGGCCCATGGAGGACGCGAAGTGGAAGCGAGTGCCGTGGGGATGGGGCAACATCGAGTCGAAGGAATTCGCGCTCGAGTTGGTCCCCGCAGTTCGGCAGAACCCAGCGGAGGGCGATGAATGGGGTCCGCAAGGCGCCGAGGCATTCGAGCGCCAAGAGGCCGTGCGCGACGCGATCGCCGAACCGCTCGCCAAGTGGCAGCCGTTCGCCTACGCCGCGATGTCACCTCTTGGCGTCGACTACCTGCGTTCCGTCGGCGTCGTTCCGCTGCCCGCCGACAAGCGACGTGGCGTGACGGCAACATTCTCGTCGCTGTCACACGACGGGTACTTCTCTCCCAACTTCGTACTCGTCAAGCTCCTCGGTGATACCTCAACTGCTCCGCCGTACGACGCGCTACCAGATGTGGCGAGGGCGTTCGACGTTGCGGTCGCCACCCTCAACAACGACTGGCCGCTCCCGCACGCAACGTGGGCGTGGGACAACTGGTCCCCAAGGCACGGGTGGTACGTGGTCTTCTTGCGCGAAGACGCCATCAAGAACCCACCGCACCAAGGACCTCGCGAGCCGCCGATCACCGAGTGGTCGCCGTCGAACGACTCGGTCCGCGGGTACCACCCCAGGCGCTCGTGGCAGTACAAGGCCGGCTACGACACGGCTAAGTGGAACCTCGAACGCCTACCCACCATCACGACGGCGCAGCCCGATGACTTGGTTGCTATCGACGCTCTTCTCGAAGGTCGTGTCAAGGAAGGGCTGGAGATGGTGCCGTTCGCAACCGAGACCACGGACACCGCGTTCGACGCGTTCGATGCCGCGCTGTCTCGCGCACTGCTCCCTGGGGGCGCGATCGGCGATCCGCAGCACCTGCGATGGAAGACCCCTGGCAGCAAGGAGGCCGTCGCATCCTCGCAGCGAACCCACGATCACGACATCAAGCTCTGGACCGAGGGCTACATCCAGAAGGTGCTCGACGTGCTCGAGCGTCGTAACGGGCTTCGCGAGAACCCGGGCGGCGTCGGGGTTCCGAGCAACGATCGATCAGGTGTTTCGTTTGATGAGAGCGTGCGCCCGCACATTCGCGTTCTGGATCTGGACCGTGACGACGAGGACCACGCGGGTGAGATCCCGCTCGACGAGCACGCGCCAGTGCTCGATGCCGTCACTCACCTCGAAGCGTACAAGGCGCGCTACTCGCACGACCTCCACGAGTACAGCGAGCACGACGACTCTCGCATCATCTACGTCCTCGTCGGACTGACGACCGCCGAGTTGGAGGACGTCTATCGCTTCGTCGTCCTCCGCGAGAACCCGGGCGGCAGCGGGTCGCCCTCTCATCACGGGGGCGGGGCGGGCGCCTACTTGGTCGGCATCCCGACGCCGCATGGACCGCGCATCGTGGCCGCCTCGAACGGGTGGCCGGACACCGTCGAGTACTACTATCCCGAAGGCGTCGAAAGTCCGATCGATTGGGCCGTGGCCTTTCTCTGGGACGAGAGCGCCATCGACCTGTCGCCAGGATCCAACGGGACCGAGCAGTACGCCTTCTATGGCACCGACGGTTCCGCGCTAGTCACCTTCACCTTGGAAAACTTCAACGAGGGCCAGATGACGATGATCAACGACCGCCTGACCGCGATGACTGTTGGCGTCAACCCGGCTCGCAAGTTCAAGTCGAACGCTCGCCCTACGTTCAACGACCGCGAACTGCTATCACTGGCTGCCCGAAACTTCCTCGCCACACCCACGGAGCGCCCGGCTCGCGCCCGCAAGTTCAGGAGCAACCCGCCCGGATGGGTCACCCAGCAACTGGCGAGCGCGTGGACGTCGCTCGAGGACAAGGTGCCAGCCAAGTGGCTGCCCAAGATCAGCAAGACCACCGCCAAGGGCAAAAAGCTCGTCGCCGACATCAAGGAGTATGGCTGCGGCGTCTATGGCTGTGTCATGCCGACCCTGGACCCGGCCGTCGTCCTCAAGATCACGACCGATGACACCGAGGCGCAGTTCGCGATGGAACTGGCCAGCAAGATGCCGCCGAACGTCGTCACCAAGTACGAACTCGCCATCGAACTGCCGGACGATCACCAAGGGCGCAACGTCTACCTGCTATGGCGCGAGTCGGCCGATCACGTGGGCGAGATTAACAAGGTGCTGGGCAAGCAAGCCGATGCCGCTGTCGACAACCAGCATGGCATCGCCCAAGACGCGCTGCGCGAGGCGTGGGACATCGACAAGGGCAAGGGCGACTACCAGACGCTGGTCGAGTGCTTGGCCAGTTGGCTGGCAGCGCTACACGTCATGAGCGTGAACCCGCAACTGAAGGAACTGGCGGACGGCATGCGCAACGCGTTCATCGACCACAGGGTGTTCATGGGCGACGTGCACGGCGGTAACCTCGGACTTGCCAGTGGCAAGTGGGTGATCACCGACCCCGGCAACGTCGTCATCGTGGACACCGACACCGTCAACGACGCGGTGGCGATGTTCAGCGACTGGCGCAACTCGAAGCACGAGCGCTCGGCCGTCAAGCGCGCCTGGGGATAAGTAGCCAGCTGCACATCTTTTCCGACGTTCGCTTTGATCTGCTCCGCAGTGATGTTGTGCGTCCACTTGGTGCCTTGGCGAAGGCCGAATGACTGCTCCGTTCCTCTGCACGGCGTTCAGCCTCGTCGAGCAAGGCGTACGCCTCATCCTCGACGGCCATGTAGAAGCCTTCCTCCGCGAGAACCTCGGCGGTCATTACGGGCATCATGGCCTCGACGTTCATCGCGCCAACCGCCACTTCGCGAGCCACTCGTCATGCCGTTCGTGGTGCCACTTAAGCGACACGTCGGAGCGATATTCGCTCATCAGACGACGGTCTGCGGGTGGCAACGACGGACCGTAGCGTTCGGGCGCTGCCCTGCATTGCTGTTCGTGTCCATCAGAAAGCACACACCATCCGTGGGGTACCTCCGGATCTGGCGACGCTACACGCTTGCAGCAAGGGGGCGCGACTGGCGTGAGATCTTCTCGCTCACTGAACACCCCGTCAGCGTGCTGCGGCTTCTCGGTTGGCGCTGTCATCACGACGACTTGGATATCACATTCGGAGATCGCTCCCGGGATCTCGTTTTAGGAAATCCTGTCGGGAGTTTAAAAGGGATCCGGAAAAACTTGCCCCGGTCATAGGCGATCCGTTACGTAGCGAAGACGCACGATGTGCGTTCCACCATGAGCCGATTCGCCCGCCTATTCGATGCTCTGATGTCATGGAATCTGGATGGTTGGTGGTCTCTCACGCAACCGATGACCGAGCGGGAGTGGCACAGGTACCACGTGCTCTTGGACGAGAGCGACGACATCGTCGCCGACGAGCGCCCGGAGGAGATGGAGGCGGAGGTCAGGGTCGACGAAGAGGCGCTCGAGGAGCGTATTCGCTCTGCGCAGCGAGAGAACGCTGGTTTCTCTCGTGCGATGGAGCTTGGTCGCAAACGCCTTGGTTGGTCGGAGGACGTGTAAATGGCCGAGCAGAAGTACACGCCAATCGGGAGCACGGTCACGCGCTGGAAGCGGCTACGAGAGGTCAGCGTCGCCGCTCGCTGGGTCTGGCTCGCGCTCTACACCGGCAGCGAGGCGAAGATGTGCCCGACCGGGCTGTTCTTTGGTTCGATCTACTCGATCGCGAACGCCGCGGGCATGACGCCGCAAGAGGCGGACAAGGCGATGCACGAACTGGTGACCGCGAAGTTGATCCTGTGGGACGTGTCCAACGAGCTCGTCAGGCTCGTCGAACTCCCAGACTCGCTGGATAGAGCGCATACGGAACAGGCGATTCATGGATGGTGGGGTCGCTTCTGCAACATCCCGAAGTGCGCGCTCCGTGACTCGCACGTGCCGCAACTCCGAGACATGATCATGTCCGGCAAGGTCAACGACAAGATGCGCGACGCTTGGGATCGGACGTTCGGTACAATCGACGTGCCATGTAACCTGCCCTCCCTGCCTCCGAGATCTTCCTCCGATACCAGCACCGCGAATCAGCCTTCGCTGTTCGGTGAACCGACCTCGGGCGTTCCGGATCCAGAAAATGGGAATCCAATGAAATCAGGTACCGTGGTCCTAGCCGCTAGGACCGGATCCGGAGAGGGATCAGGATCTGGTTCTGAAGAGGGGAGGGCAGGATCGGGAGCCGGATCGAGCGTGGGATCAGAGCGCGTACTCTCTGGCACGGTGGTGCCGGGGCCGTGGCCAGTGCCACAGCGTCTTGCGCTCGTCCCTGCGGAGCCGATACGTAGACCCCCCGACTCCAAGACCGAATCGCGAAACGCGTACGCAGAGGAAATGAGGCGGGCCAGGGAAGAAGCCGCTGCCGCCTCCGGAGAACTCGACTGGCTAGTGCCACAGAAAGCGTGATGAGCCACCTACACGACGACCACACCCACATCACCCTTGCTGACCTCCACGAGTGCATCGCCAGGCAGCGGCAGCACCTCCACGCCCAGATGCTCGCCGTGCTACTGGCAAGCCTGACCGTCCTGTTCGTCTGGCTGGTGCTGCCGTGAAGTTCTCGAACCACTCGGACGAAGAGTCCTGCGGCCAGCCGGTGACCCACGAGACGCTGTCGGCCAAGTATGGCGAGTTCTCGTGCCTGCGAACCGCCGGCCACCCGCCACCGTGCGAAGCGATCGCGTACAAGGCCGCCGAGCTCGACGGCGTGCGTTGCTGGGTCTGTCGGGCGCGCGGTGAGGCGAGGTGCTCCGACTGGTGCACGCGTGGGACCGAAGGCGGTGGCTCGTGATCATGCGGAAACTGTCGATGCCGGATGACCGTCAAGACCTGACGGTTGTGGCTTCGGTGTCCGGAGGCAAGGACTCGACTGCGCTGATCCTGGCACTGCGAGAGGCCGAGATCCCAGCGCGCTACGTGTTCGCCGACACCGGTTGGGAAGCCGACGAGACGTACGTGTACCTAGACTTCTTGCGCGACTACCTACGCATCGAAATCGAACAGGTGGGCGTCGAGGGCGGTATGGAAGCACGCTGCCGCCATCGCGCAGGGTTTCCAGGCCGCATGCAGCGGTTCTGTACGCGCGAACTCAAGATCGAGCCGCTGCGCGCCTTCCACGACCAAGTCGAAGAGGAGACTGGCAAGGAGACGATCAGCGCAATGGGCGTGCGCGCGGCCGAGAGCGAGCGTCGCAGCACGATGCCGGAGTGGGAAGACGAGGGACCAAGGTACACGCGTGATCGCTGGGGCGGTTGGGTGTGGCGACCTCTCATCGCGTGGTCGGTGCAGGACGTCTTGGAGATTCATCGCCGCCACGCGGTGCCCGTGAACCCGCTCTATCAACTCGGTCACGACCGGGTCGGTTGTTATCCGTGCATCTACTCGAACAAGGAGGAGGTCAAGTTGATCTCCATTCGCACGCCCGATCGCATCGACAAGATCCGCGCGCTCGAGGCCGAGATGACCGCGCTCCGCCAAGTTCGCAACGAGGTGACGCCTGGACGCTACAAGCACGTCGACGACGCCACGTTCTTTCAGACCCAGCGACAAGGGTTCTCGGGCATCGACAAGGTCGTCGAGTGGGCGAGAACCGATTACGGCGGCAAGCAGTTCAACCTGTTCGCCGAGCCGCCCAAGGGCGGTTGCATGAAGTGGGGCGCATGCGACTTCGCCGCGCATGACGCGGAGACCGAGCAAGTCGCCCGCATCGCCCTCGACGCGCTGGACGAAGGGCGACGCGCCGAGGCGATGACGATCGCTCGCGAGGTCTTGCAGCGCATGCTGGACGCAGATCGCATGCGAAGGGGTGTGTGATGGATACCGTTTGCCTGATGGCGCACATCGCGTTCGAGCAACACAAGGCGGGGCAGATCACCAAGGACGAACTGATGGAGGTCGTCCAGCGGTGCATCAACCTGCGAGCACAGGAGAACGGTTACGCCGAGAAGTTCGGCCTGCCGTTCCCAGAGGTGGATGACGAGCATGACCAGTACTGATCCGACGTGGCACGAGACCCGCTCGGCCGACTACATCGACATCGAGATCTTCCCGTGCGCTGGCGGCATGGGCGAAGGGTTCAGGCGCGCGGGCATCGAGTTCGACCTGATGATCGAACTCGAGGAGATTCACTGCGACTCGTACGAGGCGAACCTGGGGCACAGGCCGACCACGATGGACGCGCGGTCGTTCTTGGAGTTGCTCCAGATGGGGTGGCGGCCGCCCAAGCCGGTCCGCATGCTGGTGGCTGATCCGCCGTGCACGCCATGGTCGCGAGCTGGCAAGCGGCTTGGCCAAGACGACCCGCGCGACATGCTGGAAGGCACGTGCCGGATCATCTCGATCTTGAAGCCGCAGGTCTACCTGATCGGCAACGTGCCGGGGCTTGACGACGGACCGAACCTGCCGATCGTCCAGCGCACCATCGGCGCGCTCTCCAAGCACGGCTACTGCACCGCCGACTTCGCGCGGCTCGACGCCGCGAACTACGGCGTGCCGCAGCACCGCATCAGGCCGTTCTGGTTCGGTCACCAGCATGGCCCGTGCGTCCAGTGGCCGGCGCCGACCCACGGCGATCCAAGCGAACTGAACAACCTGGTACTGCCGGGCGTCGATGTTCTCCTGCCGTGGGTGTCGTGCGCGAAGGCGCTGGGGCACCTGCCGCCCGAGGAGCTTGGACGCCCCATCAAGCTCCGTAGACGCAACCAGAACGGCGTCCAGCAGGGCTCTGCGCCCGAGCAGCCTGCTCGAGTGGTCGGCACGTCGAACCTGTCCGATGGCAACGTCCTGATCCCGCCAGACGCGCCGCGAAGCGGCGACAAGAAGCGCCGCGACAAGTACCCGCGCACCCCGCAAGCCGATCGCATGAACCAACTGGACGAGCCCAGCGCCACGGTAACGCGCAACGGCGGCAGAGCTCGCATGGGTGCCAGTAGCACGCTGTCGCTCCTGCCCAACGAGGCACCGATGCGCCGCGGCAGGAAACGCGACGAGGGCAGGACGCCGCAAGGGCTCCGCACCCGCGATGCGGAGCGGCCGTCGGCCGTGGTGACCGCGAAGCCGGCGCGCGCGGGCGCGGGTGAGTCGTCGATGATCACCGTGCGTCCTGGCGACCACGCGATGTCGCGTCCCGACAAGCCGGCCCGCACGCTGACGCGCAACACCCACTCCGATGGCGCGGTCATCGTCAGGCCGCTGGGTGACTGTGGGGGCTCTTTGTGCCGCGGTTGCCCCAAGTGCTGCGAGACGTTCGCGCCCTGCGGACGGTGTGATCGCTGCCAAGCAGACGCGGCCGAAGACAACGCCCAGATCGACACGGCGCCTGCGTTCGTGGGCTCCGTGGACGAGCTTGTCGCGCACCTGAGGGATGGCGACGGCGACGAGATGTTCCCGCCGTCCCAAGCCGATCAGCCCTCGAACACGATCCGCGCGATGGGGCGCGAGATGTACCTCGAAGGCATGGACATCGGCCAGTACGAGATCACCGAGGACGAGCGCGCGTACATCGTCGAGAACCGCAAGCACCCGCCGTCGCAACCGGACCAGCCGGCGCCGACGCTCGGCGCCAAGCAGCGCGGTCAGGGAGCGCAGGTCGTCCTGGTGACGCCCAACCACCCGGCCAGCGATTCGGACGGGCCATCCAACACGATCCGCGCGACCACGGGCGGTGGCTCGAACCGCGCGCTCGAGTGGCCGGCGTGGACGAGCGAGCGTACTGCGACCACGATCCAGCGCGACGAGCGACTGGCGCCGCCTGGCCACCACGGTCAGTCGTTCATGAGCGACGCCGATGCTGTGGTGATCAGCGAGAAGGCCGCCGCCATCCTGCAAGGCTTCCCCGAGACCTGGGTGTTCATGGGCGACAGCAAGAAGGCGCGGTGGAGTCAGATCGGCCAAGCGATGCCTCCGCCTTTGGCCCACGCCGTGGCCAACTCGGTCGTCGACCAACTCCGGAAGACTGAGACGTCAGACTGACGTCCTAGGGCTATTCCCTCGGAGAGATCTGCCGCGCGCAAAAACGTCGCGCAAAATGTATTGCATGAGTCTTGGGGATCCAATAAGAAGGAGTCGACCATGGTTGCAGCGAAAAACTGGACACTGCCGAAGCACGTCGGACACGAGTTTCGGTATTACGTACTCGACGCCGCCGCGATGGCATTTCGAGCCAAGTGCGATCCGGAATTCCGCAACGTCAGCGACGCGCAGGCAGCGGCGCTGATCGACCGTCACGTCTGCGCGGCGGCGAACGCCATGCAGGACATCGTCGTGGCGCTGACGCCCTCCGAGCAGACGAAGATCGTCAGCATCCCGGTCGCGAGAGATCGCAACGCGTACGCGGTGCTCCAGATGATTCGCCCGAACTCGTTCCCGCCGCCGCGCACGGTCGGCGGCCCGGGTGGCGTGGCGATGGGAGTGGTCGCGCTGGTCGACATCGAACTCGGCCAAGAGAACTTCGCGCGATGCCGCTGGAAGGTCGCGTTCCGCCAACTCGCCAAGCCACTGTCCAAACTGCTGGAACAGCAGGAGTCAACCGACCAGAGTGCCACTGGCAACCTGGTGACCGAACAACAACCACAAGGAGAGACGACCACCATGGATGCCACCCCCACGAAGCGCTACGCCCACATGCTCGAACAGGCCGAAGAGTTCGGGCCCAAGTCCGTCACCGTCCACGTCGTCAGGAAGGGTTCGCGGAACGCCTACTCGGACGAGTTCAAGCGCAAGGTCGTCGCGCTGGTGAAGAAGGGCGACAAGATGCTGAGCGAGGTCGCCGACGACCATGGCGTCAGCCAAGGCACGCTCTCGAAGTGGTGCTCGGCGCTCGGCGTCAAGGTACGTCGCGACCTGCGGGCGAAGGCGAAGCCCGAGAAGAAACTCTGGGGGCGCGGCGCGTCCGATGGGCGCGACGAACGCATCGCGTTCGCCAAGGAGCAGTATCGCCTCAACCCCAGCGCAGGCGTCCACGGACCCAAGGGCGTCAACCAGATGGTGATCGACCGCTTCGGCGTCGGACTGGGCAACAACTTGCTCCGCCAGTTGCGGCGCGAGATGGCGTCGCAGAGTCCGAAGGCGGCGAAGGAGCATGCGGCGGCCAAGCGCAACACAAACCCAGCCACCGCTCCTAACTCGGGATCCGCCAACCGGATCCGGACGCTGCTGTCCGACGGCGTCGCCCGCAGTACGGCGGACGTCTACGCCGCGCTCGGCATCACCGAAGAGGACGCCAAGCGCCGCTGCGGCATCGCGCTGTCGGAGTTGTCGCGCCGCAAGAACAAGAATGCCGCGATCGCGAACCCGTCGGTCGGCGTCTACCAGATGACCGCGCGCCAGATCGCCTTCTTCAAGAAGCAGCCGGGCTCGCAGCAGGTCGCGCAGCAGGTCGTTGTCGGTGATCCGTTCAAGGCGGAGACGAAGCGCGCGAACAAGTCGCTGCCCAAGGTGAACCTCCAGGTCGCCGACAAGCCTTCGCAACTCGCCGAGATGGTGACGGCGATGGGTGCCGCGATGGCAGAGGAGACGCGGGTCCAAGGCGAGGTCATCAGGCTGACGCAGGAACTCGAAGCGGCGAAGCAGTCGCTGGTCACGATCGCCACGCGCGTGAACGACCTGATCGCGCAGATGCAGAAGGCGCGTGGGAACTAGCGTCACCTGTGATCGGTGCGGCGAGATCGTCCGACCGGGCGACTCGCCGCCGATGGTTTCGGTGACCGTGACGCTTGAAGAGGCGGAGGGGCTGGTGTTCTCCACCAGCGACCTCACACTGCGCAAGAGGCTGCTGTGCGCGATCGGCCTCCTGGACTACGAGCGGATGCGCGACCTACGCGACGAACTCGTGCGCAACGCGATGCTGGAGATCGACGAGTGATCCACTACCACGGCACCCCGATCACCCCGACCGCAGTTGCAGCCCACTTCCTGCCACGGCGCCACGCGCTGGTCTCGTTCGAGTACCAGCAGCAGATGGCGCTGGTGGCGGAGGTCTGCCAGAGCTTCATCTTGGACAACGGCGCCTACTCGAAGTGGAAGGCTGGCGAGGGCGTTGTCGATATCGCCGCCTACGCCGCGTTCGTGCGCACGTGGGAGCGCCACCCGGGCTTCGACTTCGCGCTGATCCCGGACGTCATCGACGGTTCCGAGTTCGACAACGACAAGATGATCGCCGCGTGGACGTGCGGTCAGCACATGCGGTGCCCCAGCGTCCCGGTGTGGCACCTGCACGAATCGATCGGTCGGCTCGAGTACTTGGCGCGCACCTACCCGCGCATCGCGCTCGGCTCGTCCGGGAAGTGGGAGACGCCTGGCACGCCCGAGTGGTGGCAGCGCATGGAAGAGATCCGCCCCGTGCTGACGGACGACGAAGGACGTCCGATCGTGAAGCTCCACGGCTTGCGGATGCTGAACCCGACGATCTTCTCGCACATCCCGCTGGCGTCGGCCGACAGCACCAACGTCGCCATCAACGTCGGGCTCGACAATCGATGGAAGGGCGCCTACCAGCCGCTGACCGAGACGATGAGATCGCTGGTGTTGGGCGAGCGCATCGAACTCCACGCGAGCGCGTCCAGGTGGTCGAAGCGACATGGCGTGCAGCAGAACTTCGAGCTCATCGGATGAAGCCCGATCGGCGACCGCGAGCACGCTGCCAACAGTGCGGCGTGATCATCATCATCGATCCGGTCGCTCCTTCGGACCAGATGTGCGATCGGTGCGCAGGCATGGAACATGGCGAGTTGCCAGAGACGACGCGTGAACGCGCTGGTCTCCCTCCGCGTTGGGCGTACCGCCGATGATCCGCCGTGGCGACATCCGGCTGTTCCCGCTGACCAAGAAGCAAGCCGACAAGATGATCAGCGACTGGCACAGCCACCACAAGCCGACCCAAGGCTGGAAGTTCGGCATCGGTGCACGACTTGCCAGTGGCGAGGAACTGGGCTGCGTCATCGTCGGCAGGCCCTCGGCGCCGGCCTTGGACGACGGCCTGACGTGGGAGGTCACGCGGCTCTGCACGCAAGGCCGTGAGCATGACAAGAACCTGTCCTCGATGCTGTTGGGAGCTGCGTGGAACGCCTCGTGGCCGCAGGGCGTGAACCTGATGGTCTCGTACACCCGCAAGGACGAGGACGGCACCTGCTACAAGGCGTCGGGATGGGCGCCCGTCGCCGACGTCCGGGCCGAGGGATGGGCACGCCGAGCTGCCAGCTACAAGAGCGGGTTCCTGCCCGGCTTCTACGTGCCCAGTTCGGAAATCGTCGACCGCGTGCGCTGGGAGAAGCGCCCCGCCGAGCACGTCGCGGCCGTCGTCCGGTTGATGGAGACGATGATCAGACTGGGAGTGCCGCGTGGCTGAAGACCAAGGCGTCACGTGATGGCGTGCAACGAACAACAAGTGACGCTCGCAGGCTGGCGCGAGGTCTGGACCGCGACGCACGGTCGAGCTTCCCGCTATCACGTGTCGTTGGACGGCTTGGCGGCGTGCCGTCCGCAGAACACGCGAAACTTCCGCGCGACCATCCCGCTTTGTCGCTTGGTTGACGCGAGCGACGTCGAGCCGCACATGCGTTGCCAGCGCAACGGGTGCAAGCAGCGATGGCCGTGAACAACACCGGGATGCCGCCGCGCAATGGCCGCCGCGGCAACTGCTGCCCGCATCCAGTCGAGCGTCACGCCTACAACGGCTGCGCCGAGTGTGGATGCATCGTCATGTGGTGCGATCATCCAGACGCGTGGGACGACACTACTACGAGCTACTTCGACCCAACGCCGACCGCCAAGTACGTCGTGTTCGAGGACGGGCGATACCGCCTCCGCTGGTGAGGGCAAAAGAAACGGGCTGACGGTACCAGCGTCAGCCCGATTCCCCGGACCGGTTCCCCCGGACCAGGTCCCTGCTACTCCCCGATCAGTGGAAGCGGACCCAGATCTCGAGTTCGGCCGACGCGGTGGCGGCGGTCGTGTTGGCGAGCGTGATCAGGAACGCCGCCGGGGTGGCGCCGGACTTGACGACGCTGATCGGAACCAGCGTGGTGACGGCGGTGACCGGCACGTACGAGACCTCGATCGACTGGATCAGCGTGACCGCGCCGTAGCGGCGGGGCTTGAACGAGGCGGGGAGGTCGACGTCGCCCGCACCCTCGGCGAGACCGATGGTGCCCGACGCCGCGCCAGCGAGCGAGAGACCGGTGATGCGGCACAGGTTGTCCGCGACCTTGGTGATAACAGCGACTCCAGTGAATGCCATGACGGATACCTTTCGTTGACCCCGGAGAGGGGAAGGCATCCACATCCAG
>JACCDQ010488653.1_pt1 | contig 15887 bp, 18 predicted proteins | sample 7446031 | NCBI WGS metagenome assembly JACCDQ01 (sample SAMN15323442, study PRJNA562643) | freshwater metagenome | isolation source: river surface water | place: USA:Blue River Watershed | collected 2017-08-17
CTACAAAGCCTTCCAGCGTGAGCTGGGAGGCTTTTTTAATGGGCGGAAGTGAATTCCGCTAGCGAGATTGAACGGACGCCCATTAAAAAAAGCCACGGTTCGCGGCGCGAACAGTGGCAGGCTTTGTACAAGATGCCCTGCGGGCTGACAGCGAAACAGTGTGGAGCAGTCACTTCCCAGATCCTTAAAGAATATTTTTCAGTTTTTTAATCTCTTTTTGTTTTCCATTATATTTTTTATGTGTGCAAATCTATTGCACACTTTACGCTGAAATTTGTATCAACAAACAAAGGCAGCACATATGGAAATCAATACTAACATGGTAAAAAGCAGCCCTCAAGAAATTGTATTTCAAACTGAGAGCGATGGTCAATTTTTAGAATATGAGTTGCATCATTCAATACATTCTCTTCAGCGTTCAAAGCAGCGTGGAATATCTAATGAGCAAATTGCTATAGTAACAGAGTATGGTAGTTGTATTTACGGTCAGGGTTTGACTTACTACATACTTGGGAAAAAAGATGTTCCCATCAATCTAAAAAAACAAGCAAGTAAGTTTGAAAATACTATTGTAATAATTGGAGCAAATGGTGACCAAATTGTTACATGTTACAGGAATCGAAATCCCTATCAATGGATTAAACATAAGCCAAAAGAATTATCACGTAGACAAGCAGCTTAGTTATAAATATGATAAATACGAAAAAATATAGAATTGCGAAACTTATAATGTTTTTACAATCAAATGGATGGCAGCCAGTTTCAAAACGGAGAATCTGCATGCATTTAAAAATTTCAGAAAGAACTCTCTATCGATATGTTTCATCTGAAATACTATCTATTCAAATTAACAATGGTTTTGTTACTATAATAACTTCTAAATAAATTATGAAAAACTACGAATTAAACTCTATTTTGACTTTTGGAAAATATAAAGGATTGTCACTTCTGCAAGTTTTTGAACTAAATCCTAGTTACGTTGACTGGTGTATTCTAAACTTAGAGCACTTTAATATTGAAGAAGATGTATTTTATGAACTCCAAAGTTTAAATTCGTTATTCCAATTTTCAGAAAAGTCATTACATAAACTACAGAGTAGTTGGCAAGAAGAACTTGATGTTGATGATTATGAAGAACCTGATTATGACCCTTATTCCGATTGGGAAAGGGACTCTTTTGATGCATTAACTGATGGTCAATGTGGAAGTTATGATGAATTTAATGATAATGGTGGGGATTGGGATACTATGATGGCTGGAATGGGACATTAATAGGTATATTAAACAATATTGATTATGCTGGAATTGACAAAAAATAGTGCCTTTGATAAAAGCAACCTACCTTTTCAATTATTTTTGGAGGAAGTTGATGGAGTTAAATGGACTATTAATAAAGAAAGAGGATTTCGGGAGTTACTAATTTTTAATTATATGGAGCAAGTAGTTGCAGCCATAACTGTTCCCCGGAAAATTAAGGAAAACTTTAATCTGGAATTACTCCCTAATACTACAATTATAGGTAGGCATAATCTAGATGTAGGAGGTGATATCACTTTAACTTATATGGTGCACAAGCATAAGGAAGGAGGTTTAAGTTTGTGGGAACAAGAGTTAATCACTATTTCATATGATGATCTTGATAAGTCTAGTTAGGTAATTTAGAGCTTTTAAATTTAGTACAAATTCGTTTTTATTGAAGTATACTTTATTTTGATTGCATTAGTTCAATTTGTTTATAAATTTCATCTAATCTCTTTCTTAGCGTATCAATGTCTTTTGTAAGTTGATTTCTTGTTATTTCATTCGAACTTTGAATTTTTAATATATTTCTTAATTCAATATCGGCTTCTGAAATATTAACAAATACGGTTGAGTTAAATTTTTTAAAATTTTTAGAATCAGTTTCATATGATTCTATAATTCTACTAAAATTCTTATTTGTCATTCGGAGAAGATCTTCTTTTTCTATAATGATATTTAAAAATTTTATAACTTCTTCTTTTTGATCTGCTATAAAGATTATTTTATTAACCTCCTTATTATTCCATTTTTTACCAGTCCACACTTCTTTTTCGAATAAAATATAAGTGGTTTTTCCATTAATTATATTTTCGAATGAAGTATCCATTTGTTTGACTAAACTATTAATGGCAAAATATTCATTGTATAAATCATCATAAACTAATATACTTCCAGTTGGTAGTTTTTTGGCCTTGCATACTTTCGCAAGAAACATATTATCCTTTCTTCTCATTGGAGATATTATTTTGTATTCAATAGTTGATTTACTTTTTCCGCCAAATTCTTTACAATTGATTGGATTGAATCAAATGATGCTTCAGCAATAAATTTATGGAGTCTTGGATTTTCATTTTCAATTTTTGAAATTCTAGTGCATCTATGTAATCCTTCATTTCTTATTAATCTTAAACTATCCATATTAAAGCCTTGTGAGCCATTATTTGATTTATAAATAGTCCTATTAAATGAAAATATTTTAGTTGCATTAGTAATGTCACTGATGTTATTATGAGTTGTTGTTCTTTTAAAATGGGTTCCCTCAATTGATTCTAAATGACTAAGTAAATCTTCAATTTTTGGAAATTTTTCGAAATAGTAATAGTTCAGGAGATTTTCAATTTGATAAAACGCGTTAACACTAAAATCATACAATCTTTTCATATGATCTTTTTCTTTAAGGTCATATCTAACGTTCTCCATTCTTAAGTTATCTAATTCAAGTCGAGTTCTTAGGAGCTTGTGATTTATAAATGAATAGTCAATACTGCAATCTGGACTAATTTCAAGTAGTTCTATAACCTTATTAGTGTCTTTTTTTATATCGTTTATTAAAGAAGTGCCACCGTAAGCAGGTGGGTGATTTCTAATTTGAAGGCTTTCGCTTAAGGATTTAGTAACCCACTCATTCCCCGGTTGATTCGCGATTTCTGTTACCAACTTTATTAATGACTCAATTTGTTCTTTTGTTGCCATAGTATTTATTGCGGTTTATAGAATGTCATAGCATCATTAATTCCATTATTTAAAAGTAACTCTAATGTTTTTTCGATGTGAGCTGAACGATCTTCTGAAAGTATTTTGATTTTGGGTTTTAGTGTACGAAATCGATTATTTAACTTATTGTAAGTCATGTTATTTTGACCTTTCACCATGCTTAAATAGTTCAGTTTTCCCTCTAGCGTATTTCGCAATTCAGCTTTTTTTATTTTAGCTAAAGTATTCAGTATTGGGTCATTTTCTTTAAGGAAAATGTTATTTGCTTTCTCGTAGCCGTATCGTTCCCATAAATTCAACCACATACGAAGTTCTTTGATATATCTTTTTTGAACATTTACCTGGCCATGAACTAATAGCCCCGTTACTTCCTTTTTATAACCATCTTTTTGCAATCGTGTCTTTTTTTCGTTGATATAAAAACCTTGATCTGCAATAATTCTAGCTAGCTCTTTTCTGAATTCACCATCAACTTTATAAACATTGTGAAGCGAACTAAATGTTATATCATCTGCGTAGCGGCTATATAGCAAACCAAATCGCTTACCAAGTCCGGTTAAACGATGATCAAGTTTTTGGCAAACAATGTTACTTAAGATTGGGGAGGTTGGTGCCCCTTGCGGAAGTATATTTTTTCTAACTGTTTCAAGGGAACCATTAGGAAGAATATCTTCTACTTCTATTTCAGTGCAACAGATTGCGGCCAACATATTGGCCAACTCTAACCTTGCTGCTTTTGGAATTCGATTACTCGTTTTGAAATAATTATTTTCAAAATCACAGATTAAGAATTTCTTATTAGTTTTTATTTTTTTTGATTGCTCTGGATATTTAAGGCTAAATACTTCTGTGGAAAAAGTTTCGAATACCCTTGAGGTTGCTTCATTTAAATTAAATGGAGCCAGCTGCAAACATTTCCAAACCCGGGCTTGGTCAACGCTTGGGAAAAAGTCTTTTAAATCTATATTTAGAACATAATGCGAATTAATATGTAGGCGAGCATTATGAACGATAGACCGTTCTTTTGTAAATCCCATGGTTGATTTGTGGGGCTCGAAAATGCATTGAAAAACGAATGCGATTGATCGTTGAACTGCTTTCAATCCTTTTTTGGGAGCATAAATGGTTCTTGTTCCGCCAGTTTTTTTTGCAATGGTAAATTCTTGATATTGATGGAAAAATTTCCACTTATGGTCAATTGTTCTCTTGGGGTTACAGTAAAATGTGATGTCTTTTAACTTAAATGGAATTACTTTTTCCCCGTAAATGATGGACTTTGAGAAATTTAATAATTCGAGCAAATCTTCAGTTGTTTGCATTGCTGAAAATTTTGTTTTGATCGAATCGATTTGCTCTTTAGTTGGCTTCATAGTTGAGAATAGCCCTTGAAGTCTGCCGTGAAATTCTTTGTATAAGATCTCTATATTATTTTTCCAAATAATATAAAATAATAAAAATAATAATATTCTTAATTTTTAAATATTACATAAAAACCAAGAAACATTCATTCTAGAATATCTAGAATACCATCCGATTTGAGATTTATGCAATCTCCAGATGGCGAATTTCAATTTGTTACGGCAGACATTCAAAGAACTTATTTAAATTAATTTTTTTTTGATTGCTTTCCAAATTGCTTGTGAATCAAAAAGCATTTGTCTCTTTCGACAATGTAAAATTGCGATCTATGTGTGCAGCTTATTTGCATAGATAAATTTATTTTTTAGATTGCTGAAAATATATTGAACATGGTTAAAAATCAGTATCAGCGTTACCAAGTATTAGACAAATGTTTTTCAAACCGGATTGTCAAATATACTTTCAAGGATTTGGTCAAAAAGGTTAATCAAGAATTGGTTGACTTTGGTTCAATAAGTGTGCGAACAGTTCGGGCTGACATTAAGTACATGGTAGAGAACTATGAAGTAGAGTTTGATGAAGATTTACAAAGGGGCAAGCAATATTATTACCGTTATAAGGATCTTGATTTTTCGATAAATAAGGTTTCCATCAATGATCGAGAAATCGATAAATTGAAGGAAGCGTTTCTTGTGTTGCAACGAATACAAGGACTTGATGATTTTGGTTGGGTAGCGGATGCTCTGCCCAAATTCCAAAATTTGCTAGGAGACCAAAAGCCTGTGGTTGAATTTAGTAGAAATGAACAAGAGTACAAGGTTCAAGATTTGTTCTTGAAATTATACGATGCGATTATCAATCAGAAAGTATTGCAGGTAAAATATCAAGATTTTAAAGTGGATGAGCCTTACACTATACTATTCCATCCATATTATATTAAAGAATATAATCGGCGATGGTTTGTATTCGGTTTAAATCAGGAATCTGGAATCGAAACATGGAATCTTGCATTTGATCGAATTCATGGGCTTGATGTTTTTACATCAGGAAAATACATTGCCTCTAGCATCGATTGGAAATATGATTATTTTGCGGATGTGATCGGTGTAACTCGGTTTGTCGATGCTGAATCTCAAATTGTTATGATTGAGACAGATTCCTTTACCTATAAATACATTGCTTCTAAACCAATGCATCCGAGTCATAAGCGCATTATGGAAGAAGATGGAAAGGTGATTTTTCAAATGGACGTTGTTTTAAACAGGGAATTGAAAAACCAAATTCTTTCTTTTGGAGCGAATTTGAAGGTTTTGGAGCCTTTATCATTTGCTGATGAATTAAAGCAAGAATTTCAGAAAGCGAGTAAAATGTATTCGTAACTTAAGTGTGCAGATCTCTTGCATATATTCGAGGTTATTTTGATTATTGAAATTTAATAAATCAAATTATGACAGTTAAAGAAATGTTAAAAGAGGAGAATTTAGAGGTTTTGACAATTGTGGCTGGGAGATTTAGTGCTGCAGGAAACTATTTGGGAATTTGTAAAGAAAAGGAAAATGGACACGATCCTCTCCATATTTATAAGGCTCAAATGGAGACTTTGGGTTGGTCAAAGGCGTTGGATAATGTTGAATTACCATTTGCTGCTTTAGGTAGGTGGCAGGAAGTTGCAAATCGACCAGGTAATATACGATTTACAGCAACCGCTATATTTAAAACAATGAGTGAATTAAACAGGATTCTACAAATTGAAGTCGATTTGCAAAATCAGATTGATGCCATTAAAAGCGGGGTGGTAAAATGACAAATAACAAGACTAATAATGCCCTTTAGTAGAAGAGTCAAAGCCTTAAATATTGGGTTATTTAGCATCTAGAATAAAAATTTAAAACCTAATTATAGCTTTATAATTGCAATAAATAATTTGATGGCTTTTTAAAATTGTCATTAAAATTTGCTTTTCATGCACTTGTCTCAGAAAGTCTTTTATTAGTCTTTCTCGCCAACACGGGACATAATGAAATGCAAAAACAATAATAATAATAATAACTTTTGGGAAATAAGTATTTATTTATTTTTTGTTTATTGTAAGTGGTTTTTGATTTTTTCAATCAAATGTGTAAATGTTATTCCATTTGTAATTAGTTCATCTTTTGAGATGTTTAATCTAATAGCCTCTCTTAAAATTAAATACAAGTTATTATCTGATGTAATCTGAGTGTATTTTTCAAAATCAGCTAAACCTCTTGATACTATTTCAGTCATATTTGTTCTAGCTTTTAAATTAATTTTAATATAGTCCTCTGTTACATCTTCAATGCTTAAAGGTCTTTCAATAGCAGCTAGGCAGTAATTTGAAGGACGGGAATAAGCAAATTTAGCTTGACTAGGAGCTAAATGGAGTGGCCCTGTTGATAATCTACCGTATGATTTTAGTTCAATATAAAATTGTCTGCCATTAATCAAATTACGGATTTCAAAATCATGAGACCCTATGCCATTGTGATCAATTTTTATGCAATCAGTATTTAGTCCAGAATTAATTAGAGCTTCTTTTAAGACATATTCGACTTTTTCTCCAATTTCTAATTTGAACTTAAAATCTTCATCATCTTTTTTTAATTGTTCAGCATACTGAATTAATATATTTAACCCTCCTGGAACATTTTCTAATATATTAGCCAAATGAACAACACCCTCAACATTGGCTGTTATCATATTTAATTCTTCTTGTGAAACATTCGATTCAGCTAGCTTAGACAATGAATTTAATTTCCCACTTTGTGCTATTGATAAAACTTTATCTCTATCATAATCTGGAATCGTTTCTAGGAATAACTGGGGTTTTTTTTGTGAAAACCATTTGAAAAGCACTTTGAGTTCTTTATCATCTTTGCCACATTCTGCAAACCATTTAAAAATCAACTGTAATCCTAGACGGAATTCTGAATTAGATCTTTCATTTTCTGGAAATGAACTAAAGCAATCATCTATCGCTTTACAAAGTATACTTTCATTTTTTACTCTTTCTTTAGGCAATAAATTATTTAATACCTCTAATGATTTATCAAGTAAATAAGTCTGATAAGGCTTTTCATTTATCGCATTAAATATTTCAATAAGTTTTGGTGAAAGGTCTTCATCATAATAAATTTCGTCTTTTCTAAATAGAAAATTTCCAAGTTGATTTGGTATAATCGCGTACTGATCTAATAAATTCTCATCGACTTTTAAAACCAGGGAAATCAATGAATTCATCCATATTATTGGTTCCGCAATAGTTTGAATTAAATTTTCTAAACTTTTTAATTTATGAATTTCAGCCAATAAATCTTTTAATTCATATTTTGATTGCGTAAAAACGCTAAAATCAATATTGTTATACCAGTGTGTAAAATCTATTTCTCGTGGAATATAGTCAGGATAATAAACTACTGCTATTTCATAAAAGTCTCTTATATAATTATGGCTTTTATCATCAGCGGGGAAATATGGAATTTTGACATCTTCGAACTTAATTTTAATGCCACTTTTGTTTATGACTATTTTCTGTTCTAATAAAAAGTCTTTTAGCGGTAATAAAATTGAAGTACTGTACCATTTTCGTTCATTTTCATCATCTGAAGTATGTCTTTGCCACTTTATTAAATTATAGAAATCAAAATAATTTTCCTCAATCAATTTAGATATAAGAATTTTATATGCTTCTACTGCTGAAGTTAATATTTCCCTATTAGACAAATCAACAGGAGATAATCGAATTCCGTCGCGTTCAGTTTTAGGATTGAATTTTTTACTGTTTACAACAACTGAAAAGGCAAAATTTTCAGTGCCTATCATTGGTAGTGAACAGAATAATTTGGTCAATTGATTCGGGTATGGTAATATTTTTTTTTCATTAACACTTATAATTACGGTAGTGTTATTAATTGATGTTAATATAAATTCCTTTGTTTCAACATTATGAATGCCCCAATTATTAACATCCGTAAAAATTGAGACTCTAAATTTATCTCCAATGTTTTGGGTATATTCTCGATTATGAAATTTCAAATGTTTTGTATTGTAATTTAAGATAGTTACCTTTTTTATTTTTGGCATAAATGCCAATGTATAGGGAAGAACTTCATCAACATACTCAAGACCAGATGTAATTATTTCATCAATATTGATTCCTGGTAAAGGTCTTGTAATATCATACATGAAAATAGTATTAAAATTCTTTGAATGATATTCTACAAGCCCTTTTTCTTCTTTAAGCTGTTTACTTGCTTGACTAATTGAGGATTTTAGCAATTCTTTGTCATTATATCCTGTTCTATCTAAATCAAATTTAAAAGGCGCGTATTGATTACCAACTTGAACAATGCCCTCAACAGTAATTATTGATGATAATACATGAGTGGAAATAAAACCTGTACCAAATTGTCCTATAGTATCCTCAGATCTCAAATCCGTGTTATCTTTACCGGAATCTGGTGCAATTAAATTTCTTGCATCCATTGGAGAAAAAGGGAGGCCATTGTGTTTGAAAATAATTTTATCGGAATAAAGTTCTAAAATCACATCTACCTCCTCATTGTAATCAGAGGCATTTTGTAATAACTCCCAAAACCATCTTCTTTTTAATTTATTTGCGTCAGATGGAATATCTTTCGTCTTTTCTAAAAGACGTTTTGCCGGGATATTTAGCAATTGTTCTTCTTCGGCTTGTTGAAAAGCATTTTGAATATTGGTATGTTCAGACATTATTATAGTTGTTGCATTTAATTTAAAAGCTAAGTGAGTTCAATATTTTTATTATTTATACTAATTGCCCATACTTGTTCAAAGTTGTCGAAAAATATTATTGTAGTATTATGTTAATTACACACGTCCAAAATAGTAAGTAGTTCCTCTTTTAAATCCTTCGGTAATTTTATCAACAATGCATTTTTCATACAAAACTTGTTTGAAGCTATGGAATAAGTTAAGGTAGGTTGCACCGTTGTGAAAATATGTTCATATCCTCTTAAAAGATTCCAAATTTTTTCTTCAGTCTCTTGTTTTTGCTTTTCTGTCATTTTACAAAAAAATTGATTTTCATTCCCTCTACTCTTTTATCTTAAAATATTTTTGTGACTTTGGGATAACTCTAATCCTAGTTGTTTGGTATGTCTTTAAATTAATGCTTTAAAACACAATTTAAATAATTTAAATTCTCATTGGTAAATATTAAATTAAATTTATCTGACGGTCAATCACCCTCACCCACATCTCCTCCGGATACCTCCCAAAAACATACTCAGTCACTGGACATAACCACAAACGGTGCGAAAAACTCTTTCCATCTAATTCACTGACTTCATAATAAGCCCCATACTCTACGGGCTCATGTCCCACATCATCCAATAATTCCTGGTTTTTACCCCATCTAATCTTACTCATCTTGGCCTGATAACCCGCAAACTCCACTTCACTTATATCCAGAGTAACCTCCTCCCCATTTTCGCTCAATAAATCCAAAAACGTATCAGCCCCATCTACCATCAATAAATTATTCTTAGTCCCTAGGCCTCGCTCTAGAAACTCTGGGAGATCGGCATACCATAAACCAACCTCCTTTATAAATCTAATCCTCTTCACTTCTAAAAACTTCCATTAATTTTTTCAACGCCATCGTCGACCTTCCAAAAGCCTCATTTTCCATATTCTTCTTCTCAAACGCAAAACTATTCTCCTCCTTAATGTTCATACTTTTCGCAATCTCCACTGCATCCAACGTTGCACCTAAATACGTAAAAGACCATTTCCCAGTTTCCTCTTTTGCCTGAATCAATTCTTTAATTTGCTTGTGAGAATATTCCTTCGAAGCATTTTCATATCCATCCGTTAAAATAATGATGACAGCAGAATCACCTTCATTTATCATTAAGCGTTGTGTAGCGGCTACACTCATTCCAATCGCATCGAGTAAAGCGGTCTGTCCATTCGGCTGGTAATGAAAACTATTCATCCTTGATAATTCTGTCACAGATAAATTAGAATATTTTAGCTCTATATTATGGTCAAAAACTGTCAAACCAACCCGAATTTCCTGACCTGGAAACTCATTAGCAATCGCCAAAATTTCCTTTCGCTGATCTGCTAAACCTTTAAGTGTTTGATTAACGCAATCTGACATAGATCCGCTTTGATCTAAAATAATGTGGTAAAATGTCTTCGACTTTTTCATAAGAATTGGGTTAAAATTTTTAGATGTTTTATTCGTTAATACCATAATTTTCAAAACGTCACCCAAAATTTTTTCTTGATGAAAAAAAATCTAATTTCGATTCTGATACCTTCCCTCAATGCCCGATAGATTACCCGAAACAGACAATGAAATTTTAGCGCTCTTCCATATAGATAGGGATGGAGCCTGGCGAATCATTTATGAGCAATGCCATGCGAATGCGATGCGTTTTATGCGAAGCCATTTTCGAGTGGGATTCGATAAAGAGGATGTATTCCAAGAAGCCTGTCTTGTCTTATTGAATCGAATGGAAAACCCTAGCTTCATTTTGACCTGTTCCTTACAAACCTATTTGAATGCGATTTGCAGAAACATACTTTTAAGGCAGCACCGCAGACAACCTATAAATACATCAATAAGCACTGAATTCGAATTAGATTTAGCTATCGAAGTAGAAATAGACGAAGATGAACATGCCGTTCGACATTCGATTTTTTTAGAGGTGGTAGAATTAATGCGAACGCAAGCGAACCGTTGTTTTGAGATTTTTCAACTTTTTTATTTTAGAGAAATAGGTATGCAACAAATCGCCGATCGCCTAGGATACACCTCAGCAGCAAACGTTCGGAATCAAAAGTACCGTTGTTTAGTGAATGCCCGCAGAGAAATAGAAAGACGTTTAAACCTTAATCCTTCTAGACGATGATATACCAAGAAATGTATGGGTATCTAACCATAGAAGACCCACAAGTACAAAAGAAAGTTTGGCCCTCCCTCTCTCCTCAGACGCGAGATTATATCAATGTGTTTTTAACTCAAATAAGCGAGGCAGGAGATCACTTTTATTATCAAAAATCTAAATTCTATGGATTAATTACAGAGGCTGAATTTGAAAACTTATGCCTGGTTTACGAAGCAATGCAATCTAAAGATTCAGTGATTGACCTTGCCTTTGAAGAAGAATTTAAGCAAGCCTTAATTTCATATGAAAAAAAGGCTGCCTTGAAAGCGAAAATGAATCAGTGGCGGGCTGAATTAGAGAATGAGGTTGCGCCTGCGCCAATTTCAAATCGAGAACAAGAATCTGTTTTCTACAGTAGACAACAGAAAATGATGGAGCAGGATGTTGCAACAAATCAAATGCCACCTCGGAGATATCAAAACTCGTTTAATGATACAGGAGTGTCAAAAGGAGGCTGCCTCCTAATCACCGTTATTGCTGCTATATTAATTACGATCGCACTTTATTTCTTCTTTAAATGATAGACCTAACCTACGATCGTACCATCGACCCATTCGAATGGAAGCCAGGCTTAGACGCCTTACCTGATTTCATTCCTGATGCAGAATACGCCGATCTAAAACATCGATGTGATGCCGCCTATGCAGATATTCTGACAGGAGATGTACTTAATTACCGGATGGTCGAAATAAAAACTGTGGTAGATCAGTACACAGAACTATTCCATGAAGTGGAAAAGGTTTTAAAATACTATGAAGGATTTGATCGATTCTTCTATCTTTTCGATGCCGTATTTACCACTTACCTCTTTATGGATAGGGAAGGCTGGAATGCTTACTTTGCATTAGATGATTACAGCAAGTTTGATATGAATGTAGAACGCAATTTGTCTAATTGGTTATTCTCATACCAAGACTTAAATGAAAAAATTGCAGAGCATTTATTTTATAATTCTGATTGCGATTGCAACAGTCAAGATTACTACCGAATTAGCCATTTAGGAATTCACATTCACAAGGAAGACCTCGCGAAAATCTTTGAATTTTCTACACTGTATGCCGAACACTATGCCCATTTATTAAAACAATATATGGACATCACCTGGGAGGATTTCCTCTCCTACACAGAAGAAGATCAGATGTATTACTTACGAGATAATCTGTTTTATTATATCTTAAGATCACGAAACAAGGAGTATACTCCCATACCAGAATAAATAACCCCCACATGAAAAACGCCCTTCTGTTACTTTTAATAGCCCTAAACTTCACCACTTTCTCACAATCTTATAACCTACAATCAGGTATCAACAATTACCAAGAGGGTAAATACGAGGAGGCTTTGGCCTTCTTAAAAAAAGAAATTGCACAAAACCCAAAAGAAGGGAAAGCCTATTATTACATCGCCCTAATCAACGTAGAAAACAAGACCTACGCGCAAGGACTGACCCAAGTCAATCTGTCCATCGCAAATTTAGCACCCACGGATACCCTAGTTGCGTATGCCTGGCAATTAAAAGGGGATATCTATTACCACTTAGATGATGTGGAGAAATTCGAATCCAGCTATGCAAAAGCCATTTCCCTCAACCCCAATGAACCATCCATTTACTATGGAAGGGCATTCAACTACGGAGGATTCAAGCAATACGAGAAGTCCATCGCTGACATAAATAAAGTACTCGAATTAGACGAAGGCAGTATCCGTGCAAGAGATCTACTATCCACCATCTACCTTGCACAAGAAAAATACGATGACCTAATCAAACTCTGCGATCGAATCATCAAGCTAGATCCCACCTTCGCGTCTGCTTATGACAATCGCTCCTATGCCTATTATATGGTAGGCAAATACGATTTAGCGATTCTTGACTCCTACAATGCCATAAGCCTAGATGAAAAAGATTCCCGAATTCGAGGAAACTTCATCACTTTCTCTAAGAAAAATTTCACGTTAGGACTCGCAAAAATCTCCTCCCTAATAAAGGAATTCCCCCAAAAGGACATTTGGGTTTACGTTCGCTCTCAGCTCTATCGCTATAAAAAAGACTACAAAAACGCCTTAGCTGATTTTGCGAAAATCTTTGAGATGATTCCTGAGAACTACCGTAGTTCATTTCTGACCGCGCGTGCTGAATTATACGCAGAAATGGGATTGCACGATAAAGCCATCGTGGATTACACCGAATCGATTTCCTTAGACTCTAGCTCTGCACATGATTTTGGGAATAGGGGAGATGAATATCGCCTGACAGGAAATTATGCGGCTGCCGTGAAGGATTTTGACAAAGCCATCGAAATGGACCCTGAAGAACCATGGTTTTACTACCGCCGCGGCTGGGTGAAGGATGAATTTTTGAAAGACCCAGAAGGAGGTCTTGCAGATTATACCTCCGCGATTGAAGTGGATCGCGATTACTCCTATACCTATTTGCATCGCGGGCGCTTGTATGCAAAGCATTACAAAGACACCTTACGTGCAAATGCAGATTTCCGTAAAGTCGTCGAGCTAGATACCATCGTGGGATCAGGTGGGAATGCACGCCACTATGCCTATTTTGAATTAGGGCAGTTTAATCAGGCCAAAGCCTGGTTGAACAAAACCCTCCAAAAATTTCCAGAAGATGGAAACTACTATGACGCGGCTTGCCTGTATTCCTTAATGAAATTATACCCGCAATCTATCGCCTATTTAGACACCGCCTTCATCAAAGGCTACCGCGATTTCGAACATCTCGCAAAAGACGACGACCTTGATAATGTCAGAAATCAGCCTGAATTCAAGGATTTGATTACACGTTGGAAAGCAAAATTTGCATCGACAAAGCCCCTTGTTAATGCCGGAGAAAAATCAACGAATCGAATTAAAGGAACCTACGTGATTCCATACAAGCCATCTGGAAGCGGAACCTATGAGGTTCAAAGCAAAATCAATGGCTTGCCATTAAGTATGCTATTCGATACCGGCGCTAGTGATATCTCTATTTCACAAACGGAAGTAGACTTCATGATCAAAAACGGTTTTCTCTCTGAACAAGATTACATTGGAACTGCCAGGTACACGTTAGCGAATGGAGAGAAAGAAGTGTCTCGTACGATTATGTTACGAGAAGTAGAGATAGGTGGTTTAGTCTTGAAGAATGTTCGCGCTTCTGTAACTAAAAACCGCACGGCAGGTATGCTTTTCGGCCAAAGCGCTATGGGTCGCTATGGCAAAATCACCATTGATAATCAGAAGAAACAAATCATATTGACTGGCGATGCTAAGTAAAATAAAATCCATCAACTGGAAACTCGTGGGATTATTCTTCCTGAAGCTGTTTTTGTATTTGCTGTTTATTCCTATAATCGCATCTTTTTTCCAAACAATTGCCTTTAGTGTAGCTTTGCCACTCATTTATAAGGTCAAGCATATCACGGGTGCAGCTTCAATAGGTCTTCAAATATGGGCAATGATGGCCGTCGTCATTTACAGTACCTTTTTTTATATCTATGTTTGGTTTCATCGCTATGTGAAATCAAGACGACGACGCAGGTGGATGTTATTTCTTTTTATTTTCATTCCCGCCTTATTTGGTGGGGGACAATTTAAAGAGGTCTTTTATTGGGCAATTCTTGGAAACTTGATATATAACGGCTTTTACTATGCTTTGTACTTCATTTTTGAGCGTTTTTTGCCCTCTTTCCGCGGACAATTGAAAACAGTTTCCAATGAATCCTAAAATGCTACCATTCTTATTCATCTTATTCTTCACCTGCATGGGTGCAATGGTTTGGTCTCAACTAAAACATAAGAAGAAAGAAGACCCTTGGGCATTAGGTGCTGATTATGACGTGCGCGGCATCGATTTATCGCACCATAATGGTAGCATTAATTACGATGATTTAGATTCGCTCGATTTTGTATTCTTGAAAGCAACGGAGGGGACATCTTGGAAGGATAGAGCTTTCTCAACACATTATTCAGCCTTTCGAGAAAAGGATATGGCAGTAGGGGTATATCATTTTTTTAGATTTGATGTGGATGGTAAGGAGCAGGCTCGACATTTTTTGAATCACCTGGAGGGTAAAGAATTCCAAATACCCTTAGTGGTAGACGTGGAACAAGAAAATAACCCTTATGTCTCTCGTGAAAAGGTAATCGCTCGATTGCGAGCTTTTGTAAAAGAAGTGGAACGCCAAACGGGTATAAAGCCGATTATTTACACCAATGGAATTGGTTATGCAGATTTCATCAGAGATGATTTCAGTGATCACACGCTATGGTTAAGTTCAACCAACTCTTGGCGACCAGCATTGTTAAATTCTACTTTTTGGCAATTAAATATTGAAGCTAATCTTTCCGCTGTCACTCACTACGTGGACCTCAATGTTTTTCGTGGCTCACGCGAAGAATGGGAGGCGTACTTGAAGGAGCATAAGCCGTTTAAGATATCAAGTAACTGATAATCTTTCTTTTGCATTTTTATTGGCGTTAATTCAAAGCTAGCTTGCTAAAGTTTCAATGGAAATATTAGTTTCCTTTAAAGGAAACTAATACATTGGTATGTCGAAAATA
>JACCDQ010612773.1_pt1 | contig 15880 bp, 14 predicted proteins | sample 7446031 | NCBI WGS metagenome assembly JACCDQ01 (sample SAMN15323442, study PRJNA562643) | freshwater metagenome | isolation source: river surface water | place: USA:Blue River Watershed | collected 2017-08-17
GCTCCATCTCTTCAAGTTGAAGTCTGGGATGAGACCGGAGGAGTAACTCTCAACTTCTTAGGACGTCGCGAAATCGCTGGCCTTGAAGTGGGAATGGAAGTACGAGCAGAAGGTATGGTCGGAGAAGAAGAAGGATCTCTCGTGATTCTCAATCCTTCATACGAGCTTGTTATTCAATAAGTTCGAATTACTTATCCTTAAAGAAATCAGTCAGTAACTCTGCACACTCTTTTTCAAGTACCCCTGCAGCAACTTCGACTTTAAAGATTGAACGTGGATCGCGAAGCACGTCCCATACAGATCCGACTGCTCCGGCTTTTTCATCCCATGCCCCGAAGATAACTTTTGAGATTCGCGATTGCGCGATTGCTCCTGCACACATGGCGCAAGGTTCGAGAGTCACAATCAAAGTGCATCCATCAAGGCGAGACTTTTGTAGACGAGTCGCTGCATTTCGGATGGCAACAATTTCTGCGTGGGCAGTGGGATCGTTGTTAGCTTCGCGTTCGTTAAAGCCTTTGCCAATAACAACGCCATCGCCATTGATAACGATTGCGCCGACCGGGATGTCACCCGTCTGCGGTGCGATACGCGCCACATCAAGGGCTAAGCGCATTAGCTCTTCGTTATTCTGCATAGCCTGACTTTATCGGTATGGTTGGAGCCATGAAAGTACATGTCGCCAATCATCCGCTTATCTCTCATAAATTAACTGTTCTTCGCGATGAGCGCACTGATTCGCCAACTTTCCGACGTCTCGTTGAAGAGCTCGTCACACTTCTTGCATACGAAGCAACTCGTGATGTGAAAACTCATTCAGTAAAGATCAAGACACCTGTTACTGAAACAACCGGTTTAAAGATGGCAGATCCTCGCCCGGTAGTTGTTCCAATCTTGCGCGCAGGCCTTGGAATGCTTGAAGGAATGACGAAACTTCTTCCGACAGCTCAGGTTGGTTTCCTCGGCATGGTTCGCGATGAGAAGACTTTGCAGGCAAGCACCTATGCAAATCGTCTCCCTGAAAATCTCGCTGGACGTCAATGTTTTGTCCTTGATCCAATGCTTGCAACTGGTGGAACTCTTGTTGCTGCCTTCAACTATTTGATTGAGCGCGGCGCAACTGAAATTACTGCGATCTGCCTCCTTGCCGCTCCTGAAGGCATCAAGATTGTTGAAGATGCATTTAAGGATTCTGGGGTTCCGATTACTTTGGTGACAGGTTCACTCGATGAGAAGCTCAATGAGCATGGATATATCGTCCCTGGCCTTGGTGATGCAGGAGATCGTCTCTACGGAGTCGTGTAATGGCATCTACATCTCCCGGATACGGAATCACAATTCGCGTTGAAGGTGCACCTGAACTTCAGCCTGTAGCCCTCGTTACTGCAACAGTCACAAGCGCTGGCGCAACAATTACCGCTCTCGATGTTGTTGAATCACACTTAGATAGAGTCGTTGTAGACATTACCTGTGACACTGTTGATAAAGATCATGCTCAGGAAATCAATCAAGCTCTCGCGGCCCATGCTGGTCTGACTGTTCGCAAGGTCAGTGACCGCACCTTCTTGCTCCACCTAGGTGGCAAGCTTGAGATCAATTCCAAAGTTCCTTTGAAGACTCGCGATGACCTCTCTCGCGCATACACACCTGGCGTGGCACGCATCTGTCAGGCAATTGTCGATGACCCAACAGATGTGCGTCGCTTAACGATGAAGCGCAATACCGTCGCCGTTGTTACCGATGGATCTGCAGTGCTGGGCCTTGGAAATATTGGTCCTGCTGCGGCCCTTCCTGTGATGGAAGGTAAGGCAGTTCTCTTTAAACGCTTTGCAGATATAGATGCCTGGCCTGTCTGCCTCGATACTCAAGATGTCGATGAAATCGTTCGGACCGTTCAATTGATTGCACCTGTATACGGCGGAATCAATCTTGAAGATATTTCAGCGCCACGTTGCTTTGAGATAGAAGCACGTCTACGCGAACTTCTCGACATTCCAGTCTTCCATGACGATCAACATGGCACAGCAATTGTTGTTCTCGCTGCGCTTCGCAACTCATTGAAGCTTGTAAACAAGTCAATCGGTGAGGTAAAGATTGTCATGAGCGGTGCTGGAGCTGCTGGTACAGCTATCGCTCGACTTCTTGTTCTAAGCGGTGTCACCAATATTGTCGCATTCGATAAGGACGGCGTTATCTGCAAGAGCTCTCCAGGCGAAGACGATATGAGACGTTGGTTTATTGATAATTCAAACCGAGACAACTTCCAGGGAAATATTCACCAGGCAATGGCAGGCGCAGATGTCTTCATCGGTGTCAGCGCACCAGATGTAATCTCTGAAGCCGATGTTGCCTCAATGGCGCCAGGTTCGATTGTCTTTGCACTCGCAAATCCAAATCCTGAAATTGATCCTGCGATTGCTCGTAAGTACGCAACAGTTGTTGCCACCGGTCGTAGCGATCAGCCAAATCAGATTAACAATGTTCTGGCATTCCCAGGAATCTTCCGCGGTCTGCTCGATGCAGGTGTCAGCAAGATTGAAGATCAACTTCTTGTGGCAGCAGCTGAAGCGATTGCAGATTGCGTTTCATCTTCACAGCTCAACGCATCATTCATCGTGCCAAGTGTCTTTGACCCTCAGGTCGTTGCGAAGGTGGCAGCAGCTGTAAAGAAGACATCCCTTCAAAGATGAGCGCCTACGCAGCATCGTTCGATGCTCAATTCATGACTCTGGCACCCTTCCTCCTCTATGTGATCGTCGGTGCCATTGTTTTCGTTGAGACCGGCCTTCTCTTTGGCTTCTTTCTCCCTGGAGATTCCATACTTTTCAGCGCTGGATTGGTCGCTGCCGCGCATGGAAATATCAATATCTCTCTTCTGGTGACAGTCATTGTTGCTGCCGCCTTCTTTGGCGATCAGGTGGGCTTTGTCATCGGACGTGTAATTGGCCGTCCATATTTGGATAAACGTAAATCCCCTCGCGTTAAGTCCATGATTATTAATGCCGAGAAGTTTTATGAGCACACAGGGTGGTGGGCAGTAGTCGCTGCACGATTCTTTCCGTGGATCCGCACCTTCGTTCCACCTATCGCAGGCGCTTCGATGATGAATTACTACAAATTCTTATCTGCAAATATCATCGGAGCAATCCTCTGGGGAGCCGGAATCACACTCGCTGGTTTCTATGCGCACTCACTGCCAATCGTGAAGACTTCATCTTATGCGATTGCAGCTTTCTTTATTATTGCTTCTGCGGTTTCCGCGACTGTGAATTATTTACGCCGCCCACGATAACTCCAAGATAAGTCATCGCAATTCCGGTGACTAGATACCAACTGACATGAACACCATCTGTTGGTGACACTACATCGATAATTAAAGAACCTAGCAAATTTCCACCCACGCTAAAGAGCGTAAAGGTTAATACGCCTAGATGTTGAACAATCTTTGATGTAAATGCAATATAGATAACGCCGATGACTCCACCGGTATAAATCCACCAAGGTCCAGCAGGAAGTGGCGTCAGTTCTGTATCTCCAAAAATCACAAGTAGAAGAAGGAAAATGCAGAGGAACGTCGTTCCCATAATGAAGTTAAGGAATGAAGTGGTGTAACTCTGGTGTGAGTGTTCGTTGATCTGGCCATTGAGTGCGCGCTGCACACCCACTACTGCCCCTGCAATTCCTGCTAAGAAGACGGCGAAGAGCGCCAAATTTGCAGCTTCAATGCGATCGTAGACAGAGATAAATACAGCCAAGACGGTAAATGCCGCGGCAGCTAAGCGCCGTGCGGTGATGTGCTTCTTTCCCCCTCCTGTAATTCCAAGGCGATCGACCAGAAGTGAGGCAGCAGTTTGTCCGGCAATAGAGGCCACAGAGTAAATAGCCACGCCTATTACAGGCACTACGTGGGTTTGGATGGCGACGAAGGTTCCACCGAGAGCGCCGGCAAAGAGTGTCCATCGAGGAAGGTCCCGTCGCGATACTGCACCGCGGAGATTGCGGGCGCCTTCTTTAATTGCTGGAGAGAAGAGTGCAATGACAGCGATGATTAAGAGACCAGATCCAAATGAGATGAGGGCAGCTTCAACGCCATTATTAAGTCTGTGTGAAAGTTCTCCATTGGCACGAGCTTGCAACGCAATCATCACGCCAGAAATTGTTGCGAGGATATCTAGGCGCTGATTCTCTTTTGCAGACATTCTTACCCCTCAAGTGCAAGAGTGATAGATAGCCACTCTTCTTCTCTTGTTGCCAATTCTGCTTCGACGGCAGCAAGGGCCGCTGTGACATCTAGAAAGTTTTCAGGTGTTGCTGATTCAAGTTCGTTGGTTAAGCGAATTACTTCAGCTTTGCCCTTTTCAATCTGTCGCTCGACGCGAGTCAGATCTTTCTTTAATTGGCGCTCTTCTGCAGCATTGGATGTCTTTGCCTTTGTAGCTGAGCTCTGCACAGGCGCGTTCTGGCGGTTGCGAAGCTCGAGGTACTCATCAACACCACGAGGAAGGTCGCGAAGCTGCAAATCACCAAGTAGCCCAACAAAGCGATCACACACTCTCTCAAGGAAGTAGCGGTCGTGTGAAACAACAAGCAAAGTTCCGCCAAAGCTGTCGAGCAAATCTTCTAGCTCGGTAAGTGTTTCAATATCAAAATCGTTTGTAGGCTCATCGAGCATCAAAACGTTAGGTGCATCCATCAGCAATCGAGTTAACTGCAAGCGACGACGTTCGCCTCCTGATAGATCGCCGACTGGAGTCCACTGTCCATCGCGGTCAAAACCAAGTCGTTCACAGAGTTGCGAAGCAGAGAGAGTCTTGCCTTTACCGAGCTCTACAAACTGAGCTACTTTTTCAACAGCTTCAAGTACGCGCCAGGTTGGGTCTAGCTCATCGAGGTGCTGCGTCAGGAAGGCTATTTTCACTGTTATTCCAGTGGTGAGCTTGCCTGCAGCGGGTTGTAACTCGCTAGCGAGTACCCGCATCAGAGTACTTTTACCGGCTCCGTTGATTCCAACGATTCCTATTCGATCACCCGGTCCGATATTCCAGGTCAAGTGCGAAAGCAGCTCTTTATCTCCAGCTTTGACCTGCATATCTTTCGTCTCTAAAACAGTTTTGCCTAGCCGGTTGAGTGCAAACTTAAGCAGCTCGCTTCCGTCACGTGGCGCTGGCTCTGCTGAAATCAATTCATTAGCTGCATCAACTCGGAACTTTGGCTTTGTTGTTCGTGCAGGTGCACCACGGCGCAACCAAGCGAGTTCTTTACGAATCAAGTTATTGCGGCGTGCCTCAGCTGCAGATGCTTGGCGCGAACGTTCAGCCTTTGCCAGAACGAAGGCTGAATATCCTCCGTCGTACTCTTCGACTGCTCCTTGCACGACTTCCCATGTTCGATCCGTTATTTCATCAAGAAACCAACGGTCGTGAGTAACAACGAGAACTGCTAAATCAGTGCGCTTCTTTAAATGCGCTGCAAGCCATGCAACACCTTCAACATCGAGGTGGTTTGTTGGTTCATCGAGAAGTACAAGTTGAATGTCATCAATTAATAGCTTAGCTAAGCCAACTCGACGCTTTTCGCCACCAGAAAGATTGCCAAATGTTCTTTCAAAGAGGTGATCATCAAAGCCACCGAAGAGACCTGTAAATATTTCGCGGATGCGAGCATCTCCTGCCCACTCATGTTTTTCGCGATCTCCCAAAACAACCTCGCCTACAGTGGATGTGGGATCTGCCTTATCAATCTGTGCCAGGTAGCCAATATTGGTGGCATTGGATTTTGTAACGCGCCCTGCATCAGGTGATTCTTCGCCGGTAATAATTCGCATCAAAGTGCTCTTGCCGGCGCCATTGCGTCCGACGATTCCAATGCGTTCGCCCTCTGAAATTCCCAGAGAGACCTTGACGAGAAGTGGGCGAATATCAAAGGCTTTAGAGACCTCTTCGATATTTACAAGATTGCGCGCCACGGTAGGAGAGCGTACCTTTTCGCCATGAAGGTTACTGACCGCGAATATGCTCTCGAACTCGATAGGAACGATCCATTAGCTCATTTCAAGAGCCGATTCGTCATTACCGATCCCGATCTCTGCTATCTCGATGGCAATTCATTGGGCCGACTGCCCCATGACACCGTTAAGGCGGTCAATGACTTCCTCACCCATGAGTGGGGACGTGAAGTTGTGACCGGCTGGAGCCACTGGGTTGATGAGGCGCAACCAGCCGGTGACCTCCTCGGTCGTTCGGTGCTTGGTGCAGCCCCTGGCCAGGTCTTGGTCTGCGATACAACCTCTGTTAACTTCTATCAGCTCTGTCTTGCAGCTATTAACTCTCGTCCGGGTCGCAAAACAATTATCACCGATGCAGCAAACTTCCCTACCGATCGCTACATCTTGGATGGAATCGCTAAGCAACTTGGACTCAACTTGGTGATTATCGATAACGAAGATCCTGCAGTATCCGACAATGAACGAATCACTGTAGACATTCTCAAGCCATACATGAGCGAAGATGTTGCTCTCGTTACCTTTGAAGTAATTCAATATCGCTCTGGTGCTCGCAATGACATCAAATCAATTACAGATTTTGTCCGTTCATTTGGCGCATGGGTTGTCTGGGATGCAAGCCATGCAGCTGGTGCGATTGAGATGAACTTTGATGACAATGGCGTTGATCTTGCAGTGGGTTGCACATATAAGTACGGAAACTCAGGCCCTGGATCTCCTGCATGGTTGTACGTCAATAAGCGAGTCCAGAAAGAACTCCAAGTTCCTATCCAAGGTTGGTTTGGAAATGAAGATCAATTTGGAATGGGGCCTGAATACGTAAAAGCAGATGGCATCCGTGGATTCCAGATTGCTAGTCCATCGATTATTGGTATTCGCGGCGTGCAGACTGCTTTCTCAATGATTGAAGAGGCTGGAATTAAAGCGATTGCCCACAAGGCAGCGGTTGGCACTCAGATGATGATTGATCTCTACGATGCTTGGCTCGCAGACCTTGGCTATACCCTTCTAACTTCACGAGATGCCAACGAGCGTGGCGGTCATATCTCTATCGGCCATCCACAAGCTGCGCAGATCTGCGTTGCACTTCGTAAGTTCGTCAACGTTATTCCTGATTACCGCACTCCGAATGCGATTCGTCTTGCGATTGCGCCGCTTCCAACTTCTTATGTTGAAATCTGGGATGGTTTCGAACGTCTACGCGATCTCACCATCACAAAGAAATATGAAGAGATTAAAGGATCGGATTCACGAGTCACATGAGCGAGAACTACGATTCAGCGCTGACATACACCTCTTACTTACAGGTGGATGAACTTCTGCAATTGCAGAAGCCTCTCTCTGAAGGTCCTGAACATGATGAACTTCTCTTCATCATCATTCACCAGACATATGAGCTCTGGTTCAAGCAGCTACTTCATGAATTTGAAGCTGCGGCAGAGGCGCTCGAATCTGGCGATTCACATTATGCGTTAGCAATTTTGGGTCGTATTCGTACCATCATGAAGGTTTGCGTTACTCAGGTCGACATTCTCGAAACAATGACACCCCTTCAGTTCAACGCATTCCGTGGATATCTCTCTTCTTCAAGTGGATTCCAATCTGCACAATTTAGAAAAGTTGAAGCCATATTGGGTCGTCGTGACTCAAAGATGGCAGGTCATCTTCCTCCGCATATTCAGGAAGAGATTGCAGAAATTACTTCTCGCAATTCGATATGGGATTCTTTCTTGGTCTACGTTGCCGGTCGCGGTTTCTCAATTCCAGTTGAAGTATTAGCGCGCCCTAAGAACCTCGCTTACGAAAGTAATCTCTCGGTTCAAGATGCTCTTCTTCAGTTGCATCGCACTGATGCAGAGGCAGCGATGGTCTCTGAGCGCCTTATTGATATTGATGAAGGCATCCAAGAGTGGCGCTATCGCCACGTAAAGATGGTCGAGCGCACTATCGGAGCCAAGATGGGAACAGGTGGTTCTAGCGGAGTGCAATATTTAGCTAGCACTCTTTTTAATCCCGTGTTTAAAGATCTCTGGGAGATCCGTTCACGTTTTTAAGAAGGTAAACCCTTAATGACAATCTCTCGTAGGGCAAGGCGCTCTCGCTTAGCCGTTTCGCGATCCAACAGTGGACCAGATAACTTCTCTGGTGCATCCTGAGTGCCTACGGCTACTACAACAACAGGAACGAGCTCCTCATCGATCGCCACTGCAGATTTTGCGACTGCCTTATCAAAACCTGTCATCTGGTGCACGATTAGCCCACGGTCGTGAGCCTCAATTGAAAGCTGCGCAACCGATAATCCACAGTCATATTGGTAATCGGCATGAGGAGAACCATCAGCTTTCGTTGTCTTTGATGCAACAAGAATCAGAGCAGATGCCTTGTGGGCCCACTTCTGGTTGAACTCACCGAGTGAAGAGAGAATTTGTGCGAAGACTTCATCGCCACGCTTGCCTACGAAGTAACGCCAAGGCTGACCATTAAATGCTGATGGCGCCCAACGTGCTGCCTCAAGAATTGCCAAGAGATCATCATTAGAAATCTCAGCCACCTCATTAAATGAACGTGGGCTGCGACGCGTTGCAATGATTTCGTTTACGGGTGTTGCTGTCTCTGCTCTCATAAGACAGAACAGTAACTGGGGCTTTGATTTACTGCAGTGTGAAGTGCGCTTTAGCCCTGCTGCTTCTTAGTGTTAATAATCTCAGTGCGATGCCCATAAGCCTTCTCAGCAATCTCTTTACGGCGTGCGATGTAGGCATCAGATGCACCAGTGATGAGATGCTCGAATCGAGCATCTCCCTTAATGAGTGGGTGAAGTTCCTTCGCCGTAGTTTGTGAACCCCACACTGGTGGATCTTGTTTTACGACGTTGACGACAATATGCGGATTAATCATTCGGTAGACCAAGCCAAGTCGGCGAAGTCCCATATACGCAAGATGGCGCTTACCGCGATTGATGTGCTCTTGAACCTTGAGACGGTTATAGGTAAACCATGATGGTCGCTTTGGTTCTTCACGGGTAGCGAGTTCGAAGAGGATTTTTGCAATCTCCTCTCCACCTGTCGTAGCAGGAAGCTCTGCACACTTTGCGGCAAGACGTGCACGGACTTCTGGATCTTGCAATTTCTTCACCGCTGCGGTGATGTCGTGAAGATCTGCCTGGTTACCGCGAATCGCGAAGCCAAAATCGTGGCACCACTGCGCTCGAGCTTCTTGGTCATCTGTTCCGCGAATATTGGAGACAAAAACTGTTGGTAAACATGCTGGAAGGTTTTCGTGAACACCGTTATAGCCAGTCGCTGAAACACCTGCATCGAATGCGTGCAATACGCGGGCAAGTGGGAAGTGGCGCACGACGCGAATATCTAGCCCTTCTGGAGCTAGTGACTTTCCATCTTTATCTACTGGATGCTTAGTAAGAATTACCTGCAGGTCTTTCCAGCCAATCAAGCCAGAAAGTGCGGCTGTGAGCTTCTCGTTGACGTCGCTATCGCCTGTACCAAGTTGAACTAAGACAGCTGGGCGATCCAGATCGAGACCCAATACTTTACGAGCTTCCTCGCGTGAGAGTGCATTCTCCTCTTTATAGAGAGAGACAGGCGAAGTCAGCGTTGCATCTTTACGAGATGCAGTTGGTCCGAAGTCGTATGCACGTGCAATATCGCCAGGTTCGACGATGTAATCCATCATCTTTGATTGCATACCTAGTACAAAACGTTGTGGCTTCTTCTGCCATAGTCCGCGGCGAACCCAGACCAAAGCAAGTTTGTGATGGGAAAACTTTGCAGCGATCACACCTGGGTATGGAACAACTCCGTCAAAGGACATCACTGTTGCACCTGTCTCATCGACAAGAGCCATCAAACGATCGCGGAGATAGTCATCCCATTTTTCGCGCTCCATCCAACCGCGATCGCGGCCAGGGATGTATTCGACTCGGATGCCCATGTATTCAGGGATTTCTGCAATGCCACCAGCCATTGAAACGATTATCGGGTTTGCATATTTCTTCAGCTCGAGCGCAATTGCACTTGCGCGAGCGAGATGGCCCATACCTACGCCATTGCTGGTCGCAAGGATGATTGTTGGCTTCGTCATGCCGGAAAGGCTACCAATACTTAGCGGTATTGAGTTTAATTAGTCCTATGGCTCAGACTTTTCACCCTACAAAAATTAGACTCATCGAGACAACTGCAGAGCTTCTTGAGAATCAATTCCCTCAAGATATCCAGGTCGATGAAATTCTTGAAAAGTCTGGCATCTCCAAAGGAAGTCTTTATCACCACTTCGAAGATCTCGGAGAACTCTTGGAGGCGGCACAGGTGTCTCGCTATGCGCTCTGGGTTGATCGCAGTATTTCTTTGATTGTCCCTGTGCTTTCTGCTGCGAAGACTCGTGATGACATTATCGAAGGTCTTCGTAGAATCACTGAGTACACACAATCACCGGATTATAAAGGAACTCGATTTTCTCGTGCACGTACCCTTGCTAATTCAGAGACATCTATGCGTTTCCAACGAGCACTTGGTTTAGAGCAAGATCGTCTCACGACTGCGCTTCAAGATTTAGTTGAAGAGGCAAAGAATAAAGGTCTCTTTAAAGAACATCTCGATACACGAGTTATTGCAGTCTTCATTCAAAGTTACACATTAGGTAAAATTGTTGATGACATCGTTCCCAATCCAATGGGACAGGAAAATTGGGATAATTTCATCTTGGAGATGCTTATAAACACGATGGTTACGCCATAGTTTGCAACTTTTAAGCGCATCGGAGATAATTGCCGAACACGATAAATCGTGCTTTAAAGGAGAGTACAGAACAAAACTGCTTCTAGGTTAGAGGCTTTTGTAGTACAGCGTTACAAATGACAACTGCGCCACATGCGAACACGTATCGTCGAGTCCCAACTTCATCAACACCTATCTCACCTGAAAAGGTAGCTGCTGTTCTTGCAGCTGAATGGGAACTCTTCACAAAGAATACAAAGGCATCTGAGGTTGAGAGCAAGCGAGCATTTTCATCGCTGCCCCTCGGTGTGACATCAAGCTTCCAGCACTGGGATCCATACCCAATCTCAATCGAGAGCGCAGAAGGCGCATATATGACCGATGTCGACGGTCGTAAGTTGCTCGACCTCTCTATGGGCTTTGGAGCAATGCTCGCAGGCCACCTCAACCCGATCGTTGTTGAAGAAATTGAAAGCTCACTCAAGCGCGGAATGTTGTTCGTGACTCCTTCACCAACTTCTACCGATGCAGCAGAGCGCATCTGTAAGCGCTTTGGCATTGACCAGGTTCGTTTCACAAACTCTGGCACAGAATCAACGATGTACGCGGTGCGCGTGGCTCGTTCGGCAACTGACAAGATGGGCATCCTTAAGATTGAAGGCGGCTACCACGGTAGCTACGACCCATTCGTTGTCTCCAGCAAGCCACCAGTCGACAAGATTGGTAAGGCCGATAAGCCAACTCCATATATCGATTCCAACTTGGTTCCGGGCGATATCTACGTTGTTCCCTTTAACAACATCGAAGCACTCGAGAAGATGTTCAAGAAGAATGCAAAGAAGATCGCCTGCTTTATCGTCGAACCAGTTCTCGAGAACCTTGCAATCGTTCTTCCTGATGCTGGGTACCTCGAACGCGTTCGCGAACTCTGCGACCAGTACAACGTCGTTCTTATCTTTGATGAGGTAAAGACAGGTCTTACAGCTGGTGCACACGGTGCCGCTAAACGCCTTGGGGTCCAGCCTGATCTGATTACTCTCGCTAAATCAATTGGTGGAGGACTTCCACTCGCTGCCTTTGGCGGCAAGAAGAAGTACATGGACTTTGTTACCAATAACAAGATGGCTCACTTCGGTACATTCAACGGTAACCCACTTGCAATGGCAGGTGTCCGCGCAATCGATCGCATCGCGACAGAGGAGACTCTTGGAGCTGCAGAGAAACTCAACTTCCAAGCTCTCGAGCGCATCGGAGACATCATCGAGGAGTACCAATTGCCGGCGCACACCGTTGGTTTTGGAGTCAAGGGTTGTGTTACCTGGGCAACTTCCCCAGTTCGCAATTATCGTGATTACAAGGCGACAGATTTTGGCGTTGCCGAAGCTCATTGGCTATTCGCGCTCAATCGCGGGATCATCACTCCTCCGGGGCTTGATGAGCAGTGGTTGATCTCTTTGGCGCATACTCAGAACGAAATCGACATTTTGGTCGATGACTTCGCTGAGTTCGCAAAGGTTCTTCGCAGTTAATCAGTAGCAATTAAGTAGAAATGGAAGTCCTGACAATGGAGTCAGCACTAGATACCGCACTACGTCAATTAAGTCGCGCTGTTGAGCAGCTCGGACTGTCAGAGAACGAGTGGCAGACCTTGTCCACCCCTCGTCGAGTTCTAGAAGTTGCAGTGCCTCTACGCCGCGATAACGGTAGCGTTGAAATGTATAAAGGTTTTCGAGTTCAGTATTCGACGACAAGAGGGCCATCCAAGGGTGGAGTTCGTTTTCACCCAGATATTGATATGGATGAGACTGTTGCATTAGCCATGTTGATGACCTGGAAATGTGCTTTGACTAATCTCCCCTATGGCGGCGCTAAAGGTGGAATCGCCGTTGATCCTTCAACCCTTTCTTTGATGGAGAATGAACGCCTTACGCGCCGTTACACATCGGAAATTCTCCCTATCATCGGACCAGAGCGCGATATTCCAGCACCTGATGTGGGAACAGATGAGCGGAATATGGCCTGGATGATGGATACCTACTCTGTTAACGCAGGTTACTCGGTTCCTGGAGTTGTCACAGGTAAGCCAATTTCACTTGGTGGTTCACTAGGGCGCACTTCGGCTACCGGTGATGGAGTTGCTATCTCAACCCGTGAAGCACTGATTACAAAGGGGATCAATCCCCTAGAGGCAACAGTTGCAATTCAAGGATTCGGAAAAGTTGGTTACTGGACAGCGGTAGGCCTGGAAAAGATGGGGCTGAAGGTTGTTGCCGTCAGCGATGTTCATGGTGGAGTCACGGGATTCGATTCCGTAGCTCAACTATGGGAGCACTTTAAGGAACATGGCAATCTCGATGCTCCAGGCACAGATCGCCTCACTAATGAAGAACTCTTGGCGCTTGAGGTAGATGTACTCATACCTGCAGCACTCGCAGATTCAATCACTGCCCATACAGCGCCATCGATTAAAGCGAAAATTGTCGTTGAAGGTGCAAACGCTCCAACCACACCTGAAGGTGATGCCATACTCAAAGAAAAGGGAGTTCTGGTAGTTCCCGACATTTTGGCCAACGCTGGTGGTGTAATTGTTTCTTACTTTGAATGGGTCCAAGATAAGCAGGCATTCTTCTGGGATGCAGATGAGATTTATCAGAACTTAGATTCTCAGTTGATGAAAGCAATTCGCGAAGTTGAATCTATGTCATCGGAGAAGAAACTCACATGGCGTGAATCCGCGATGATGATCGGCGTGAAACGAGTCGCAGAAGCTCACAAACTTCGCGGACTTTATCCGTGATTCTTTCGTCGCCGTCGATAAATCACCGCTGATAGAGGAACAAGCAAAGCAATACCAACCCAGTTCCAGAATGAGATCGGGAATGGTTGGTGTGCATCTAGGGTTGGAGAAATTGCTGTGCTCTCAGGAATGCGCACCTTGACTACTAGGCCAGCATGATCTGTAGCCCACATCCCTCTTTCTGGGGCATTATTCCCAATAACCCTTGAATTCAACACGGTGGCGCCATTCTTTAAGAAAACATAATCTAATCGGTCGGTGAAGCCATACTGATTTCCCATCTCAATAGCCGCTTTGTTGCGAATCGGATCTGGCCCAGTCAGGAGTGCATTCATCCCCCATGAATAATTTTCAGGGTTGAGCGTATCGGGCCCTGAATCTATAAAACCGGCGCGGCGCATCAACCAATATGCGTTACAGGTATCGATGGCGCTCGTTAAAGTCGGTTGTTTTACTTGAGCTTTACATACTTCACTTGCTTCCGGCTGTCCTCCAGGATTGCTATCAGAAGTGGCTCTTGGATCTCGAGGATCAGAATTAAAATCGCCAATAACTATGAGTGGCATATTTGTCGTTTGAAGATCTGAGATTAATTGTTTTGCTTGAATTGCAGCGTTTGGAATCTTCTCCTTATCCCAAAGCGATTCGAGATGTGTCGAAACAATTCGTGTCTTGCTTCCACCAAAATCTAGATCAATCCACGTATATCCACGATATATTGTCATAATCTTTGGCACGATGCTATAGCTAGCTTCATACTCTGAGTTTCCAACATTCAGGACCTGTGACGCTAACTCTCGCTTAACAACAATTGCATCGCCGATTTCGAATCCACATGCTGCGCTATCACTTCCAAAGAGCGGTTGAAATCTTTTGGGGTCTTTGACCAAAGTCAGATATGGAATTGCAGGAATTGAATATCCGATATTCAAAGCATCGATTCCCTCATGTGAAGCAAGCACATATTCATGCCCAAGATCTCTTGTCGCCTTCAGGAAATCGCGGGTAAAGTCGAAGACAATCACTTTCTTGCTCCACAAGTTCTTCTTGCAATACCAATGGGTTGCCTCTTGCAGGCCGACAACATCTACATTTGAATCAATTATTTCTTGCGCTAGAACTGGAGCTCGCTTGGTGAAATCTGTAGCTACAACTTGCTCCCACATAAATTGTGCTGCTGCAGGAAAATTCGGAATCAGTTGTAGCGCCACTCCGACATCAGCGCCAAGATATAGATTCCGAGAAGCGACAGTGAGCTGCTTTTCTGCCGCTGAAGCAGGTGAAAAAGGTGTGGTAAGCAGGATCAGTGCAAGGAGCGCTTTTCTCATAGCTCAAGGGTACGTTGTGATAGAAGAAAAGCCCCGGGTGTGAAAGGCACCCGAGGCTTAACTTGTGCGCGCGAAGGGATTCGAACCCCTAACCTTCTGATCCGTAGTCAGATGCTCTATCCGTTGAGCTACGCACGCTTATTTATTTGTAGAACGCGAATAATACCTTCTTATTAGAGAGCACCCAAATTGAGGAGTTCTTCGCGCGAAACAGCCTTTTTACGAGGCTTTCCGAGGGCCTCACCTGCTGCTACTTCAGCAGCATTGATTTGCTCCCAATGCATCTGCGTCACAACCTTGTTGTGGGTGATGATCTCTGAGACATCACGTGAATTCTTTGGTTCAGATAATTGTGAGACAAGAAGCTTCATAACATCAGCTGCATCTGATTTATTTGTGCCAATCACACCTGAAGGTCCGCGCTTTGCCCAGCCAACAACATAGAGATTTCCATCGACATGACCTTCGTTATTGACGACCTTGCCGTGCGCATATGGAATTCCTTCAAGCGAAGGAGCCTCATAGCCAATAGCTGTAATTACCAGCCCACATTTAATGCTGAACTGCTCGTCCCCACCTGTGCGCTGGAATACAACTTCTTCAACTTTGCCATTTCCTTTGATCTCAATAGGAGTTGCAAGGAATTGAAACTTCATTGTGCGTTCGTGTGATGTTGGCTCACGCTCTGCAATGAGAGTCATTGCATCGAGGTTTGACTTTGTATCTTTCTCAATTTCATCTCCTGCACGCACAATTGCGGCTGCGATATCTTCGGGTTCGATGACAACATTGGTGTGCTCAAGCTTTGGTAGTTCGCGGAGTTCAGGTGAAGTGAACGCTGCATGCTCTGGACCGCGACGAGCGCTGAGGATTACGGTGCGGATGGCGCTCTTCTTCAGGGCATCAATAGCGTGATCTGCAGTATCAGTTGGGTCGAGCTCTGATGGCTCGAGAGCCAACATGCGAGCAACATCCATCGCTACATTTCCGGCACCAATGACGACAGCGGTATGAGAAGAGA
>JACCDQ012234933.1_pt1 | contig 15871 bp, 20 predicted proteins | sample 7446031 | NCBI WGS metagenome assembly JACCDQ01 (sample SAMN15323442, study PRJNA562643) | freshwater metagenome | isolation source: river surface water | place: USA:Blue River Watershed | collected 2017-08-17
GTAAATCCACCTGCATCTAATTTACGGTTAATATTTTGGAATAAAGCCGTGCGACCAATATTCTTGCTTTCCTCTAGGGATTTTTGAAGGATTAATTTCTGATTCTCTTTAAACTTTTGCTCGTAATCGGATAGATTACCAACTGTTTTAAGAAGAATATTTCTTAGTTTTGGCTGCGTTCCGCCTGTTTTCAGAAATTCTGCCGATGCAAACTCCATTGCTTTTTGCAGATTATTCCCCGACTTAATTTGTTTCTGGACATTTTCAACATATTCCTGCCCAAGCGTTTTCGCGCCAGACATGGAAATTGCCGTTTGAATAAATGGACTGTCTACTTCTCTATTTCTATATTGATTAGAAGCAATTCTAAATGCATTTATGTCGTATGGGCGACTTTCTCTTCCAACTTGTTTGCCAAAAATATTACTTAAATTCTCAAATGAAAAATTATAAGCATCTTTACCAAGACCAGATTCGATTAATCCCGGTCTTTTTATCGGTCTAAATTTTTGTCCATATGTTTTCCATAGCTGTCCTTCTATACCGTGAAAAGGCATATCGGCGGAAGGAGTTAAAACTTGGCCTGCGGAGTTAAAATTACCAATAGTATTACGACGATATAATTGGCTTGCCGACGCTTTATCTAGCGCCATCTGATTATCAATCGAGCGTTCTTGAAATGCTTTTAATTTTGCTATTTCTATCTGTCTGTCCTGAAAGAAATCTCTTAGTAATTTATCAAAAGCAATACCAACTGTGGACGTTACATCTTTAATATCAGCCGGCTTCAACTCTAATGCGTCCATTAGAATCTTTTTAATCTGTTTATTTATTACATCGGAAGATTCGTATCCAGCTTTGATTCCAGATAGATTAACTCCTTTTAATAAATCCGCGCCAACTCTAAATTCTTCGCTCGCGCCCGCTGCCATTTTAAAGTTATAAGGAAGAAAACCGCCAGCAAATGAGCCGCCAGAGCCCCACTTCTTCATCATGTTTGGCGTAAAGATTCCAGCTCCGCCGGAAGGAGTCATATTCTTTACGATTGTTTCTTGTGTATTAGCAACAACAGTTCCTTTTTTGCCGCTGCCCATATTGAAATCAGTGATTACAACGGGTTTTGCGCTCGATGATACGCCACCAACGCCACTGCGAATAGCCGCAGACTCTTTATTTATATCGTCAGGAATATAGCCGGAAGCAAAGTTACCCTTTCCTCTTTTTAAGATTTCGGAGCTAATCGCGCCGAATGATACGATATTTGCATTTTTTGCATTATTTACGCGAATTAACGCACTCTCATACGCAAGAGTTTGTTCGGTAAGGTTTTTAGCGGAAAGAAGTTGTTTCTTAAGCTCGTTGTCTCCAATGTTTTGCAACATTACAATTTTTTCAGTAAGCTCCATCTGCTTCTGTTTTTCATTGCTAATACCGACCATTTGCGAAATATCGCCACCGAACGTTTTAAATGTGCTTGTTGCTACCTTCGCCAAAATTCTCGAAATATAAACCAACGCGGGACCAGTTAATACATTACCAATACCACTAACAACGCCTTCTGCAATATTTGCGCCAATATCTTCGCCGTAATTAAGTCCAGCGTCACCGACATTAATATTTTTGAATGCATCAACAACAATATTGTTATTTAATGCGGCGAAAACATCTTTTACTTTATCGGAAAATCCAACTTGGCCAATTGTCGCTGCAATTTGTTGTGCAGTTAATTGCGTTTGCTGCAAAACGGAAGATAGGGATTTATTAAGCGCTTCATTTCTCTTAATAGCTTCATCCACCGCATCGGTAGAAATTTTTGTTGCTTCCGTAAAAATACCTTGTTCTTTACCTAAATCACGCAATACTGAACGTAAAACGTTGACTTGGAACACGCCACCGACCAATTCGGCGGTTTGCGAGCGTGCTGCGTCAGACATGTTTTCGAAGCTTTGGGCTAGCGAAGCCATGATTTTAATAGCTGGTTCCACGTTGCCTTCTACATTGCGCACCGCAACGCCCAATGCCTCAAGCTGGTCTAACGTGTCTGCACGTTGAATACGAGTAAAAATTGTCTTTAAAGAGTTACCGATAACAGCACCACCGCGAGCGGTTGTTTGCTGAGCTGCTGTAACAAGGCCGATTAATTCATCGAAAGAAACACCGGTATCTTGCGCGGTTGAGCCCACGCGCGAAAGAGCCTCGGCCAAATCCTTAGCGGAAACCGCGAAGCTTTGGTCAACCGCAACCAGTTTATTGATGATTCTTGTTGTGTCTACGCCCGCCGACGCGAAACCATTTACGGCGGCGGTGAGGGTTTCCACCGATTTTGTTGCGTCAAGGCCAGAAGCGCGAGTAAGAATAAGTGCGTCACGAACGCGAATGAGCGTTTGTTCGGCGCTCAAACCTTGACGAGAGAATTCTTTCGCTGCTTCGGCGGCAATTTGAAACGATTGGCTCGTTTGTCTCGCAACATCAAATGTATCGCGCGCAAATTTCTGTAGATTTTGAGAGGAAAGTTGAAAAACGGAATTTATATCAATAAATGTCTTTTCAATCTCGATTGCATTTGTGGCAATATTCTTAAGAATCATTGCTGATGCAGAAAGCGTGCCAAGTGATGCACTAAATGCAATAACACGTTGAGATGCAGCCTGCAATGATTTTTCGAAATCTCTAGCATCACGCGAAATTGTGCCTAGCGGATTAGTAAATTTTGCGCCAGCCAGCGTGCGCTGCATATTCTGCACCGCATTACTTAAACCTTTTTGCATTGGGGTGAAATCACCACCGACGCTTAACCTGACCGATTCTGGACCCATACCTTAGTATAAATTAACTATAATACATTACACTTTAAATTAGGCTTTTCCAAAGGCTTTCATTAGTTGGTTCATATTAAGTTTTCCGCCGTGCTTTGCAGCTTCTTTTGCTAAATCTATGCTATCGTCCGCCACACCTAATGTCTTTCTATCTTGTGCGCTCATTCCACCCATGCCACCAATCGCAGCATTTGAGCCTTTTTCTATCTCTTTTTTGCCTCTTTGGACGGCAATCGCCCAGTCTACGAGTTTATCCGGGTCGTCCAATATATTTTGCGGTGCGTTTTTAGTATCTAATGTTTCTAGTATAGATTTGTAATATTTGGCATAATTTGCCAATTTTAACTGAAAATATGAGAATTTACACGTCGGAATACCAAAGAAATCGGTGAAATTGTCCGATGAAATATTATAATATGAGTTAAAAAAGTCCTGTATCGCGAGTCTTTTTATATTTAAATCGCATAGGTGTGCGGCATGAGTATTATACCCAATTATCATTTCACGTATATCCTCTTCCGAGAATTCGGAAAATTCTTCTTCTGAATATAACTGACGTTGAAAATTAGAGTCTACGTATAATTGCTTATAAACACTATATTCTTCCACAATTCTCTGTGCGTAGTTTTCGCATGTCATACCAATAAGCTGATATTTTTCATTTAATTTTTTATGATATTTATCTTCCTCATCTTTAATTTGCTTCTCGACTGCCTGCAAGTCCGCAGGGCGCATAATGTTCTTTTTGCCTATATTCATTGAATCAATATAAGCTTTAATATCCTTCAATTCTTTTTCATTCTTATCTGTCCAATCTCCATCTTCTTTTAATTTTGCCAGCCTATCCTCAAGCGTCGGCAATCCCTCTGATTTTGCGCGTTCAAACTCTTGTTTTTCTATCGCTTCAAATCCGATTTGGTCGGCGAAAGTAACATGCTTAATAAAAGCAGTTTTGCCGCGAATCTTCGCTTCCGAAAATCCACGGCAAATATCAAAGAATAATTGACGTAATACGTCTTTTGACACCGATTAGCTGCTCTCTATTTCGGCGCCCACATCAACGCGCACTTTGGAATCATTTTCAAATTTTTCAAATGACGCTTGATTATTCGCAACGTTGTAGTAATACGCTTGGCACAGATTGTTTAATCTTTCCCAAATTAGTTTAAGCATTTCATCCTCGTTATCCGCAAGTTTGAAGTAAAATTGCTCGCGTTGTTCGTGCTTATCACCCTCAAAGAAAGGAACGTATTTACCATTCTTTTCGATGTGAGTAAGATACAACGAAAGAAATACAATCATATCATCATCAGTCTTATTTTCCACGCTATTCTTGAAGATAAGGTGGTTGCTCGCTTCTATTTCGAAGATTTCGCGACTGATTTCTGCAAGCTTGGTAATAATTGGTGTTTTTACATCATCGCCCGCGCCAATAGCGGCAGCCTGTTGCAATTCCGCACGAAGAACCTCTTGCTTCTTAAATAAACCAAGAAGCGATTCAATTTCTTTGTTAGAAAGAATGCCACCGGTCTTATTTGCGAATTCATTAATTATCATTGCCTTGGTGAAAAATTTCAATCCAAGGTAGTAATTATACGTAACACCGAAATGCAATCTAATTGCTTTTAAGTCGCTGGCGCTTGGTAACTTTAATGCGAATTTTGTTTGAACCGGAGTTTTAACTTTCGTTTTCTTTTCATACTCCTGTCCACCTTCATTCACCTTCTCAATTTTTTCCACTTCCTTTTCGGAAGTAACTTCAAACGTATATAATGTTTTTATATTACTCATATTATTCCTTTTCCTTTAAATTTAACAAATGAAATGGTCTTTATTAACCAATTCCAAAGACGTATTTTCATCATATGGCTTATATACCAATCGATATGAAGTTTTTTTCATATCTTCCACCAATTTAATATGTTTCTTTATTAAATTCCATTGTTCTTTTGTCGGCGCGGATTCGTTTAAATCGGCAAAACCTTTTATCCAGTTATAAAAATTTTCTTTTGTCATGTTAGCAATACAGTCCTGTTCCGTCGTTTTTTATTTTATCGTTAATTATTTTTTCCAAACCATCTTTAAAACTGCTGGTTGTTTGATTTGTCACATTAATAAATGTTTTATCCAAATTAACGCGTATTAATCTAATTTGTTCGTCAGTTAATTTATCTACATATGGATTTAATTCAAAAAATCCCTGTAGCCAATAACAAAATTCAGTATGTGTCATAAGTTCTCCAATTGTTTTTCTAACGTTCGAATTACATCATTTCCCGATGAAAGCACCCTCTTTCTAATGCCTTCAAATTTAGCATCATTTAAATAATCAGCCAAATCGACAAATTTCTTATATTCTTCTGGAAGTGCGGCGCGTAATTTCTCCATCGCGTCGTCATGCTGTTCAAATAATTCCTCCAGAATCTCCAGATTACCAACGAATAACGATTTTACCGATGCATTAATTTTAAATCGCATCAATTCTTTAGGATTAAGCTCATGCTTATGCCCGTCCCATTTTCCAATACCTTTATTTTCCATAACCTTTTAAATATAATACAATCAATACGACGATATTTATACCTAAACTAACAAAACCCCCAATTTTTAGGTTGAAGGTTTTGGATATTATATTCGAGAAATTATGTTCCGTTTACACCGGAGAACGAAGGACCAGAGTAGCTTGAGTTCGACGCGCTAACGCTTGCATCAAATGTCATAGACATCGTTGCTTCGCCACCGAGAGAAGTGCCAAGATTCTGATTGACAAGCTTCGCCTGTTTGAAATCGATTATAATTGCGTCCGCTCCGGTTCCGGCGCAAGAAGGATTCTTCATGCGAATTCGGAAGTTGTAGTTTCTATCGTCGCAAAGGATGTTTGCGAGCGAGCTTTGACGAATATCGGTAAGCAGCGCTTCCAAGCTAAGTGTAGCTGTAAGTGGAAGTTGAATTGGCTTGGCGAAGTCATAAAGCGAACCAAGTTTATTGATATCCGTTCTTGTAATCGGAATAGAGAGCGAGAACGATTGTAGGTGAGAGGAATTTTCACCGGAAATATAGATACCAAGTGCGCCAGTAGAAGGAAGTTCCATGACAATTTCGCCGGGACGAAGAGCGGCAGGAATGCTTGCGCCGGTATAGCTTGTTCCGACTGGAACGGTGAAATTCCAAGTCGTGATTGGCTGACCATTGGATGGCGTAACAGCAGGAATCTGTTTGTTTGACGTGCCAGTGAAGAAATCAACATTAAGAGCATCGACTTGAACAGAAACGTTTGGAATCTGATTCACAGCGGCGCTGATTGTATAGTTATTAATATAACCGTTACCAACCGCAACAACATTACGAAGGGTTGTGCTGGCATTACCATCATCATCTACGCCCGGCTGCGATACAGCAAGGAAATAGTTCTTCATATCAGTCGCTTCTGTAAGCAGACCAGAAATGAAAGATGCATTAATATCATTCGCCTTGAAACCAAGATATTTTTCATTGGAGCCGTCAAGAGGAATATAGCTGAAATTTAAATTTACAGTAGGCGCGGACAGAGCAACTGTGTCCACTCTATCACCGCGACCGTATTCACGAATTTCGGTGCGGTTCAGTGACCAGTCGAGCGTCGCGCTTTGAATACGCGATAGTTCGCTAATTAGATTGCTTCCGGAGTTACCAGAAGAAAAGTGTGCGCCGGTCGCTGGTGAAGGACCAACAAACAGGTTGAGTTCATTAAATGTTACGCGATTTCTAGGCATTTGAATATAATATTAGTTAAAAAGTTATAAGGATTTACACTTTAATTAGTGTTGTTTGATTGGTTTAGGAAATAATGACATTTGATGCGCCGTTACCAGATTCGATAGCGTTGATTGGTAATGGAACATCAAAAGCAAGGTCAACACTAGTCATACTTCCCACGGAAGCACCATATCCAATTGATTTTACATATGGCTTAACGATTGTATAAGTTGTTGCGCCAGCCGCGCCACATGGAGGCGTCATGACCACTGTTAGATTTCCGTTAATTTGGTCGCCACAACTATAAGAACCAAATCCAGTAAAATTCGTATTATTACTATCGAAAAATCCTTGCATTTGAATGCTTACGGAAGCATCGGTAATTGGGCGCTCGCGTGGGAACTGAGAGCCAATCTCAACCACTTCATTTCTTGAGATATTTAGATTTAAGCTAAATGATTGTGGACTGAAATTGGTAACACCCATTGAAGTTATAAAGGAAGCGGTAATTGCGACATCCTGACCTCTAATAGCTGTAGAAGTTGTTGTTACACCGGTTTTTGCCGCCGTATTCGTAACGAAACCGGCATCAAGAGCGTTATAAGAAAACGAAGAGCGAACCTGCTCTGTTGGCGATACATTAATAGAATAACTATTTAATACGCCGCTACTTATATTAATTTGGCCGATATATGTAGTTGATTCAAGATTTGCTTGAAAAAGCTCAAAATTTCTAATACCATGAGACGCCGGTGAAACCTTACTGTTTATAATTCCGCAGATAATACCGGTTGGATTCGTTAGGCCGAGTGCAGCCTCTACGTGATTATTCGATTTAACGTAATCAAAAGATAGATTGACAGGCGTATAGTTTATTACCTGTTGACTTACATCGGGTCTAAAACGATTTAACTGTTTTACCTGCGCGCGAGGTAAATCCGCATTCCAATTGACGCTCTGTAAACGCTCGACGGTATGCATCGCCGTGCTACTATCACCAGATGCCACCCTTAATTCTATACCTTGAAATAATGCCATAAATCCTTAATAATATTGTTTTACACTTTTTTAAGTCGTTCTAAACATAGAAACGTTAATTTCTACATAACCAACGTATAAATTTTCATTTATTTTTAGTTTATCATCCATTTTGCTCGTTGTTACCGATTCTATATGGATATAATCGTTCATTGGTGCTGCCGCCGCCATAACATCATAATTATACCCACTCTTTAAATCGCCATATTCATTCAATGGGTCTAGCGCAGTATCAAAAGCCGGAAAATTCTTATCTTTTGAATCTTTAAACACATCTAAAGCCGCATCTAAATTCCACTGATTTTCTGCCATTAACACTACCGATATCGTTGCTCTTGAGTCTTTAAGCCCGCCCATAGCAGCTTGCTCGTTCTTACTATCGCTAACGTTCACAAAAGCACATGGCGTCACAATAGAATATGGTTGTATGCCAGTTTGTGTTCGACCGAATCTTGAATTTAAATAATATTTATTTTCAATTACAAGCGCCTCTATGTCTTCATTAGTTTCATAAACGTTAAAATCTTTAAAACTAAATGTTCCTGTAATATTTAAATTAGCCGAACCCGTTAAAAGCACACGTCCATTATTATAATCGAATTTAATTCCGCTTTGTCCGGCAGATATAACACCGCCTGAGCCCGATACAGACCTTATAACCGTTGCGCCGTTTACACCAGAATCGCAAACCCATTGTTTGAATGGAGATGAATACGAATAATATCCTGCCTCTAATTGATTATCAACCATTGGATATAAACGCTTAGTAACGGTTTTATATCCCTGCCCATTATCTGAAAGCAAATTATCCGCCCATAAAAGCGCGCCCATTTTTACTCTATGAATATTTGTCTCTCTCATTTGAACGAATTAATAAAGTTTTTAAATAAACCGGTTAAATAATCAACAGGATTAGATGTTCTTTGGCGTTTTCCGATTTCGGTCTTAGCTTGTATACCGCCACCAGAACGGCCATATCCGGTTTTAGCTATAAATCTTGACAGTCCGGGAATACCAGACTCCAATTTCTTAACCCAAGAGAATCCGGGCATCCACGGAATAGGTGTTTTTGCATGAATTTCATCGAGATTTGGTCCTTTTATATCAAATTGATATATAAATCTACGTTTAACGACGGGTAAAGATACCATCTTTGGCCCGTCTCTATGCGACGGGTCTAATCTCTTTTCTATTTCTTCTATTGGATTAGAACCCTGCTCGAAACCAATAAACGTAAATAAATTCTTTTCTGATTTTCCAACATCAACCGCGCCAGAAGCCGAGCCAGCATCGTTTCCGTATTTTGCACCATCTCTAATTTCTTTTGTAACGCTGTGCGCCAAAAATTCTTTACGTAATTCTTTTGTCGCCGGAATAAATATGTCTTTTTTTACATAATCTTCTGCTGCCTTTTTAAAAATAGGCTGTGCTGATTCCAACTCCAACATAACTTGATTCCAATTATATGACCCCATATTATTGTGAACGTTTTAGCCAAAACGTATAAAAATCAACGTTAAATAAACCATGAGGGCGCTCAACCGTATCCACATCGAATAATTGACCATCTAATTCTACTTTCTTTGCGTCTTTAAAGAAATTATAGTAAGTTGCGCGAATTTTGATGCGAACAATCCCCTCGGACATCTTAAGTTTCTTTTGAAAATCCAAATCTCCCTGCGAAAGCTGCGCAAATTCATTCGTCATTTTGCTTCCGTAAAGTATTCTAGCTGGAATAGTTTGTAGGACCGGCTCGTTTTCTACGTCCGTATTATTTTGATTTGTCGCGTTTAGACGGGTAAACGATGGATTACTTGATACCACTGTCTTTTCTGCCTCTTGATAAACGACAATATTTCGCTCAAAAGTTTGAGCCATTGATGAAAATTGCGCGCCAAGTGCGGTTTTTTGTGCGTCTGTCAGTAATCCTGCCATAGTGACTAATTTACACTTTTCTTTCCCAAGACTCTTGACATACACTTAAAATAGTGTAATATTCGACTATGAGTGGAAAATTGTTACTTTTACACCAAAGATTTACAGTAGACGACCAAGATATTTGGCGTGAAGCTATAAGGAATGGGTATAAAACAGAGCGCGTTGGCATGATAGAAGCTGATATTAAGCGCCGCATTCCGCAGGATATAGATGAAATCATATATTATGGCAACGTATTACAATCACCAGTAATTGAACAACACACCAATGTTAGATTTAAAAAAATAAATCCGTGGAATTTAATGGATTCTGATTTAACCGGTAGAACAATTTATCTCCTTCTTGGTTGGATGATAAAAGAATCATTTAAAGATTGTTTTAAAGATAAAATTGGCGTCAATCCGGAAAGTAAAATGTTTATCAAATCAGCCGGTCCCAAATGGATAGAATCTAAACCGTATAATTTCTTCGAATTTAAAGAAATATGCGAGCATATAAAAGATGATGATTTTTTCTATTTTCAATCGTTAATCAATATATCCGCCGAAATAAGAACATTTGTAAAAAACGGCAAGATATTAACATCTTCTTATTATAGAAATTATGATAAGACATATGAATTATCCAGTGTTGAACCGGTAATTTTAGAAAAATTACAATCTTTAACCGATAAATTATGGAAAGATTTTGATTGGCCTGATGGCGTTGTATTCGATTTTGCCTTTAATAATGATACAAACGACTGGATATTTCTGGAACCAAATGAAGCTTATGCTTCCGGATTATACAATTGCAATCCCAAAGATTGTTTTGAAGTTATAAAGGCAGCACAAACATATGAACGATAAATTAATCCTTTCCAAGCTCAGTTATTTGGACCTAATCTTTAAGATTGCCCGAAAAAACGGGCATGGAATCAAAGTTTTTGACCATGAAACCCATTGCGAAATACACTGGTCTATTGGGTTTGGCGTAAAAATTCCCGGTAAACCCACGTTAGAAGATAAGGCAAAAGCGTGCGCGGACGCATACAATATGAGATTGGGCCTCAATATTCCACAGCCAATTCTATAATCGTGTAATTAGATATGAGCAAATATTTAGAATGATTTAAAATTTGCGCGCAAAATATGGCATTAGTTATCACACCCAAATACAATTCAACGACAAATAAATGGAGACTATTCGCTCTTTCCAAAGATAATGTAAAGCTTATATATGCAATAGGAAAAGAATGTGATACGGAAGAAGAATGTCTCTTACAAAAAAAACAATTTAAAAGGGATAAAGAAAAGTTGATGATTGCAAATGACAAATATGAGCAAGCCAAAGAATATCAAGAATTGGCAAAAAAAGTTGTGGATAAATGGGTGAAGGAAAGATATGGTTCCCGCGCCAGCTCGATGAATGTATACATTAATTTCGACGAAGAGCAGATTGAATTTCTTTACTCTAAAGATTATGGCGAAATTATTAAATCCGGCGTGATTCCAGCCTCTTTTCTGATTGACGATGCAGAGTTAAGCGAATTCGCGCGAAAATCGCGGCAAGATGAAAAAGAATATGAGGACAAAAAACGCGCAAGATTCGAGCATTTAAAATCTTTGCCAGAAGTCCAAGAATGGATAAGATTAGAGAAAGAATCTAATATAGAATATTAATACATGAATACCGATAAAGAAAGACTCGACTGGCTTGCAAATTATCTGCAAAATTCGCAACGTGGTATTTTTTGCCCGCACGAGTCCGAGAAAAAACCACATCCTGATGATACAGAAGAAACAAGATGGAATAATCCTTATGAAATTGGAATATCTTATGAAATCGAACATAGAGGATGTTATGAATGGAAGAGTTTTTCTAGTGGTAAAAAAGATATTAGAAAAGCAATAGACGAGGCTATGGTTAATTATGACAAATGGCAGGAACAAATATCAACATGAAACAAGAAGTAGAATCAGCAATAAATAAGCTAAAAGAATTAATCGCGGAATGCGCACAAATTCCATCGGATAAATCCGTAAAATCCATAATTTTTGACGATAAAATTGGAATAAATATTGATTACAAATATTCTTCTGGAATCAGCATTCCCGAAAGATTGAGTATTGATTTCGAATGGTTAGATGATAAAAAAACATTGACCGAGCAAATAAGACTACAAAGAGAGAAGCGAAATGCGCAACGCGAAGAATTAAGTCTCTTATCTCAGGATAAAAATGTTCAAAGATATAGAGAATTAACAAACTCCAATTTTATTAATCTTTCTACTTATATTTAATGCCGCTTAATTCGGAGCAAAAACTTAAAGCGGAAGTAGATTGGGCAAAGCGCTCGGACGAATGGCTTGGATTTAAGCATATTAAGCCTATTTCCAAAGAACATCTTAAATTAGGCACGGGTCCAATAGAATTTTTACCATCGAATATACTTAAATCGCCAGAAACGGCGTCTTGCAGCCAGAATTCGGCACAAACCGCCAAAAGTGGCGTGTTTCCGTTCGGAAAGCATAAGGGGAAAACATTTGAATGGGTGAAAGAAAATGATGAAAGCTATTGGAGTTGGGCGAAGGAAAATATCAATCTAGTTAAAAAGGCAAAAATATGAGCGCATTTATACAATCAATTAAAGATAGAATAGATAAAAAAGAAGAAGAATTCATAAAACTATCAATGGACAAGACGCAAGCCAAATTAATTGAAATATTCGGCGAGCAAGCTATGGATAACTTTATAAGAGATGAGCGATGTTTCGTTCTAAAGGATAGTGAGCGGAGATTACTTGGATTAATTATATCGACAGATGGAAGCTGCATAATTATTGATGAAATCGTTAAAGCGAAGAATGGATATCTTTGGAAAAATTCCTCGGTAAACTCCGGATATAAAATCGAAAAAGAAGAAGATTTGTATTATGCGGCAAAATATTTTAATATAATATAAAAAATAAGCTACTATTAAATTATATAATACGTCTACATGAGAATTAAAAATATCACGGAAACACATTACAACTGGCTCAAGAAAATGGGCTGGCACAATAATACCACGCCATTAGAACAGATTGCGCTAATAGCGTCCGAAATCGGCGAGGCGGCAAACGAATGTCGCGGCAAAAAGCCCACTGACAAGCTGGGCGCCGAACTTTCGGATATAATTTTGCGCACGTTGGGCTTAGCGCGCCGCCTAAATATAGATATGGAAAAGGAAATTGGCGCAAAAATTTGGCATAATATACAAAATGGGAAGAAAAAGGGGAGAATAAAATGACTATAACATCGGATTTCCCATATTTTGGCGATATAGAAAGAGATTAGGCGGATGATTTTCCATTAGAGAATGGAAATTATTTACATGTATGTGCGGATTGTAACCGTAAATTTATCGGTCATAAGCGGCGCCCGAATATATGTCGCGTATGCGCGGGCAAGACCAAAGCCGATATAAATAGTAAAGAATCAACGTAAACCAAATAGTTTTTCTTCGTTTTTATTATTTCTTTCTAAATTTATACGGTCCCGTGTATATTTTTGAAATCGTTCGGAAATGGAAACGACGATTAGTTATACGGTTTTAGGAAGGGGGAGGGGGTATATCTACCCACATATCAATAAAACACAACTAAATTCGTATGGGTCCACGTATATTTTTAAAACCCTTTAATGGATAAAGAACCGAATTGAATAAACTAAACCATTTTTGTGTCTGATTATATCAGAAATACCTATAACCAATAACCTTTTATCATATAGTAATTCGTTAATATGGTGTTTTTGATTTATTTTTGATTTATCAGAAGTGTGAATGCCACCCCCGGCCCCCGCGCAAATCGCAATTGTAAAAAAATTGTAAAACCCCCCAGTGGGTCTTGATAGGTCCGCGTCAAGCAGAAATCAGTAAAAACTTTGTAAAAAATAATCCATGCCAATCGCGTAAAAAAATGAAAGAAAATGCAAAGCAAGGACAAACATTGTCAAAACTTTGTAAAATACGTCCGTTTTCCCCTCTATTGCAAAGGACGTGCAAATCGTTTTCTGACGGTCCCGCGCGTGAAATAACGCGAAACGGTGCGCAACGTATACGTAGGTAGCCAAATTCAACGCAAATTTCGCAAGTTACACAATGCGCGCAACTTACAAAACTATCCTTTCCGTTCGCCTCGCCTCTTAAAACGCAAGGAAACGCGAGCCAAATTGGCACAAATTGCTTACTGCAAATAGGTTGCGCACGTATCCATTGCAAGCGGCTTGCGACTGCGGACCGGTCCGCCTAGGCGCAAAAAAACCCCCGCTTGCTAGGCGGGGGCGAGTGTGTCGCTTAGGAGAACCGCGCGCGCCAGCCGGCGGGAATAGTGGCGCCGGGATGGCGGAAAACCGACACCTTGCCTTGCGGCTGACTGTTGCCGTCATGGACGACGATTTCCCCTTTCTCCCCTTCTTTCAAGCCGAGACGGGAGGCAATTTGCTCGGCGGTCGGAATTCCGATTTCCTCGGCAATTGCCTTGGCTTCTTTTTCGGCGGCGGTTGCCTTGGCCTTTGCGGCTTGCCAGCGTTGCCAATCGGCGGCGGGAATTACGAGGACAGCGTTTTCTACTTGGGTGGATTGCATGTTTTTTTTGGTTAATCCGGACACGTGATGCGTCCGACAAGGGAAACAAAAAGAAACGAAACGAAAGGAGCAAGCACAAAAAAACCCCCGCTTGCTAGGCGGGGGTGAAGAAGGGAAAGGAAACGTTAAGCCTTCCGTTTCGCGCCATGAATGAGTGCGCTTGCGACGCCTTGCGTTAGCTTGTCGGCATCAACCTTCTTTTTCCCTTCCGTTGCGCTTTCCATAAATCCGACAAGGTAGAAGAAGGCATCACGCAATTGTGCGTCGGAAAGATTGCTGGCGGTTGATAAGACAAGGGTGATAGCGGGATTGCGTTCCATGTTTTTTCCTAGTTTTTTTGTGTTGGTTCCGGTCCGGTAGTCGGGCCGATGCGACAAACAAAAAGAAACGAAACGAAAGGAGCAAGCACAAAAAAACCCCCGCTTGCTAGGCGGGGGCGAGGGTGGAACGTTTCGCGCTTAGTTCAAAGCGAGGTTATAGGCGCCAACCGTCACAAGGTTAGCGAAAGACTCAGGCGAGCGAAACGATTGAAAAGCGCGAGACTTCAAATCCGCGCCGGAGCCGTATTCAGACGACACGAATTGCTTGAAACGATTGTCAGAATCGCCCGCGGATTCGTGCGTCGCGTATTCCGTGACCGCTTGGAAAGCGTCGGCGACGGTGGCGCCGTTGTTCCCCCGTCCGGATTTGAAGAGCGACGCGAGGCGGTCAACCTGATTTTCCGCGCGAGTCGAAAGCGCGGCATCGCGCTTTTCGCCTTTGCAGAGCAGGCCGGCGAACGCTGCGCGGGCGGTCGTTTCATCGGCGGGACGAGAGTCCATCGCGTCAAGCGCGAGGCGAAACTCGGCTTGGGCGCCGAGAAAACCGTCCACGATTTGCGGGATGTTTTCCAAGCGCTCCGCAACGTTTTTCGTGTGTTTGAGAACGGCGCGGACATTGCCGAAATCGGAATTCGCGTTAGCAGACGCGAGACCGGATTTGACGCCCTTAACGGCGCGGAGATTCATGCCGAAAGTGTTATTGCACACGGTGCAAATGTTAGAAGTGACCACGGAAAACGGCGCCGAGCCGTCAAACGAGTTTTGAAACGTCAGAAACGGAACGAAGGCGCGCCCCGCCGCTTTGAAGGTTTCAAGCTGTTTCAATTTGAACGAGGCGAACGTGCGATTACGTCCGGTAACGGAGCCGATTGATTCCAACGTCGCGCCACGAATGGAAAGCATTGCCTCGCGAATGATTCGCAGAAAATCAGCGTTTGAAATCACGCCGTAGGTGCCGCAGTCAAACGGTTTGCCAACCTCAATTTGCGCGTTGTCGTCGCAAACGAGCTGACAGTGTTGCGTCTTGATGAATTCGTCGCCGATTTGGCGATACAGCGGGACCGAAACAACGTCCCAAGCAAGGGCCGTTTGATTGTCCAGCGAAAGGTCAGGCGTCACTTTGGTCAGTTTGTGCCAAGCCATTTCGCGCCCCTGTTGAACATCGATGTTAGTAATTTCGTGTGACATATGCGTTTTAGTTTTTCCTAGCGTTTTTTGTGTGTTTTCCGGTCCGGTAGTCGGGCCGATGGAAAGAACGAATCAAAACGAATTGAACGGCGCAAGCTTTTTTTCTGATTTGTTTTGATTGGCAGGCAGGCGGACCGGCAGGCAGGCGGACCGGCAGGCAGGCGGACCGGCAGGCAGGCGGACCGGCAAGCAAGCGGACCGGCAGGCAAGCGGAGCGGAAGGCAAGCGA
>JACCDQ010622311.1_pt1 | contig 15869 bp, 13 predicted proteins | sample 7446031 | NCBI WGS metagenome assembly JACCDQ01 (sample SAMN15323442, study PRJNA562643) | freshwater metagenome | isolation source: river surface water | place: USA:Blue River Watershed | collected 2017-08-17
CGCCGATTTGGCCACTCGCCTAGCTGGCTCAAGAGACATCGTCGATGGCCCTAACGGGCCGCTCGGGTCGGTCAACTTTGTTACCGCACACGACGGCTTCTGCCTTCACGACCTGGTTTCATACAACGTAAAGCACAACCAGGTGAACGGTGAAGGCAACCGCGACGGCAACAACAACTATTCATACAACCACGGTGCCGAAGGCGAAGTTTCAGACCTAGGTATCAATGCACTGCGACGTCGTTCGGTGCGAAACATGCTTGGAACGCTGCTCTTCTCGGCCGGTGTGCCAATGATCACGGCAGGTGACGAACGAGCGAAGACTCAATCGGGCCACAACAACGCACACTGCCAAGACACCGCACTTTCGTGGGTGAACTGGAACCTAACCGACGCCCAGAAGAACCTTGAAAACAATTTCACCTACCTAACTAAGCTTCGTCGCGAGAACGCCTCACTGCGTCAAACGAACTTTGGAAACTTCGAAACCGCGACGCCCGACAGCGATATGGTGCGTTGGTATTCGCAACACGGCGAGATTCTGACCGAGCAACAGTGGCACGATGCCCAGCAGCGAACCCTGGTTCGCCAGGTGCGTCATGTCGATGCCGATGGCTCGAAGAATGAAACCCTTACCGTTATGCACGGTGACGACGATGCGATCTCACTGACGCTCCCGCCGACCCCAGGTCACTGGGAATTGATCTGGGACAGCACTCACGAAACCCCTCCGGTGAAGTTCTCGAAGCATAAGTCGCACTCAAAGTTGCTGGTTGGCCCCACATCGATGCTGGTCTTTAGGGCCGAATAGGCCAATCGCCGTCGAATAATCGCTAAGTTTGGTTTATGACCAGCGAGATTTCTTATCGTCACAACAACCCGATTGGCCGCTTACCGATTTTGAAAGTGGAGCCATCCGTTGAAGCTGGTCGATGGGCAGCCAAGGCTTTTGTTGGCGAAGTCATTCCCTTTTCTGCAGTTTCATTTCGCGAAGGCCACGACGCGCTGGGCGTTGAACTACTGCTCACTAACCCAAAAGGCGATTTCACAATCACTCGGATGCACGCTGGAGCAGCCGGAACAGACAGTTGGCACACCGCGGTTCAATTAGAAGAGCAGGGCGTTTGGAAATTTCAGATTCGCGCGTTTTCAGACGAGTATGAAACTTGGCACCACAACACCGAGGTAAAACTTGCCGCCGGCGTTGACGAAGAACTCATGATGCTCGAAGGCGTTGCCCTGTTCACCAGAGCCGCGGCCGAAAAAGACCGCAAGAAAGCCAATGCGAAAGAACTAATTCAGGCAGCCGAGGTCTTGGCAGACCAAAGCCACAGCCCATCGGCTCGTTTCGCTGCGGCGTTGAACGTGAAGTTACTAAAGGCTGTAGCCGAGCATCCGATTAGATCTCTCGAAACACTGAGCGAAACCTTTGAAATCAACTGTGAGCGCACACTAGCTGGCGCGGGTGCTTGGTATGAGTTCTTTCCTCGAAGCGAAGGCGCGAAGTTCGACAGCAAAACCAAAACTTGGAAATCTGGCACTTTCAAAACCGCCACTAAATCACTATCGCGCGTCGCCGAGATGGGTTTCGACGTTCTCTACATGCCGCCGGTGCACCCGATTGGTGAGGCGTTCAGAAAAGGCCCAAACAACTCGCTAAACGCAGTTGGTCAAGACCCGGGCTCCCCTTGGGCGATTGGTTCGACCGCCGGTGGTCACGACACCATTCACCCCGACCTGGGCACCGAAAAAGACTTCGCCGATTTCGTGAAGGCAGCTGGCGAGCTCGGTATCGAAATCGCCATGGACCTCGCGGTACAGGCCAGCCCCGACCATCCGTGGGTTCAAACCAACCCAGAGTGGTTCACCACGCGCGCCGATGGGTCGATTGCATACGCCGAGAATCCACCTAAGAAGTACCAAGACATTTATCCGGTGAACTTTGACAACGACCGTGAGGGAATCTACCAAGAGGTTTTGCGAGTGGTAAAACACTGGATCTCACTCGGCGTAAAGATTTTTAGAGTCGACAACCCACACACCAAGCCGGTGAACTTTTGGGAATGGCTCATCGCCGAGGTGAATGCAGAACACCCAGACGTCATCTTTTTGGCCGAGGCCTTCACGCGACGGGCCATGATGCACACCTTGGGCAAAGTCGGGTTTCAGCAGAGCTACACATACTTCACTTGGCGAAACACGCCGAGCGACCTGCGCGACTACCTGCTCGAGCTTTCGCGCGAAACTGCGGCATTCTTTAGACCGAACTTCTGGGTAAGCACGCCAGACATTCTCACTCAGTACCTGCAGTACGGCGGTCGCCCAGGCCACAAGATTCGTGCAGCCTTGGCTGCCATGTCGACACCGTCTTGGGGTCTCTACGCAGGTTACGAGCTTGTCGAATCGGTTGCCCGCCCAGGCGCCGAAGAGCACATTGACTCAGAGAAATACGAATACAAACAGCGTGACTGGGATGCTGCCGAGCAAAGTGGCCGTTCCATTGCGTCTTACGTAGCCAAGCTCAATCACATTCGCCGGGATCACCCGAGCCTCGGGCAACTTCGAAACATCGAGTTTCACCACAGCGATGACGGAGCCTTCTTGGTGTTCTCAAAGCATTTAGATGCTGAGCACAGTTTTACGGGTGAATCCGACACCATCATCGTTGTCGTCAACACCGACCCACACGCTGTTCGCGAGACAACCGTGCGTCTTGACTTGACCAAGCTTGGTATGTCGGCCGAGTCGAACTTCGAAGTGCAAGATTTGATCACCGGCGAGCGTTACCACTGGAGTGCAAACAACTTCGTTCGCCTCGACGCCTTCGCGGAGCCCGCGCACATTCTTCATGTTTTGAGAAAGAAGAAGTAGATGGCCAAGAGCGCTCCACAACTGCCACCCATTGGTGAGTACGAGCGCGACCGCGTCTCGAACGGAAGTCACCACGACCCTCACTCAACGCTGGGAGCGCATCCGGTTGCAACCGGCGGTTGGGTGATTCGCGCACTTAGGCCAATGGCGAAGTCGGTGAGTGTCGTGTTGAAGAACGGCAAAGAACTTGAACTGAACCACGTATGGAATGGCATCTGGGATGGTTTCGTAGATTCAAAAAGTGCTCCCGATTACCGTGTCAAAACTGTTTACTCCCAAGACGGAAAAACCACCGAGTGGTTAGCCGATGACCCATACCGTCACCTGCCAACCATCGGTGAACTCGACCTGCATCTGGTTGCAGAAGGCCGTCACGAAGAACTCTGGAACGCTCTCGGATCGCACGTTCTGTCGATCAAAGGCGACATGGGAGTCAGCCGAGGAACATCGTTCAAGGTTTGGGCTCCCAATGCCGAAGCCGTTCGAGTGGTTGGCGACTTCAACCACTGGAGCGGTGTCGCACACTCCATGCGTGTCATGGGTGGCACAGGTGTTTGGGAATTGTTCATTCCGGGCATCGAAGCCGGCAGCGCATACAAGTACGAGATTTTGACCAAGCAGGGTCACTGGATCAAAAAGATTGACCCGATGGCCAGGGCCACGCAGGTTCCGCCAGACACCGCCTCGATTGTCACCGAGTCGACCCACAGTTGGAAAGACAAAACGTGGATGTCTGCCAGGGCCAAGCGTGACGCGCTGAGCTCACCGATGAGCATTTACGAGCTGCACGCGGGCTCGTGGAAGCACGCGATGAACTATCGCGAGCTAGCCGACGAACTGATTCCCTACGTGCAGAAGCTTGGCTTCACCCATGTTGAATTCATGCCACTTGCCGAGCACCCGTATGGACCATCCTGGGGTTACCAGGTGACGGGATACTATGCCCCAACCTCGCGGTTCGGCAGCCCCGACGACCTTCGATACCTGATCGACAAGCTTCACCAAGCCGGCATCGGCGTAATTCTCGACTGGGTTCCAGCGCACTTTCCGAAGGATGACTGGGCGCTAGCCAGATTCGACGGCCAGGCGCTCTATGAGCACGCCGACCCAAGGCGAGGCGAGCATCCGGACTGGGGAACCTACATCTTCGATTTCGGTCGAACCGAGGTTCGCAACTTCTTGGTTGCCAATGCTCTCTATTGGCTCGAAGAGTTCCACATCGACGGGCTTCGAGTAGACGCCGTGGCGTCGATGCTATATCTCGACTACTCTCGCGAGAACGGTGAATGGTTACCGAACGAATTCGGTGGCCGAGAAAACCTTGACGCAATTCGCTTCATGCAAGAAACAAATGCAACGGCTTACCGTCGTAACCCCGGAATCATGATGATCGCCGAAGAATCAACTTCTTGGGGCGGCGTCTCGGCCCCGACAGATGGCGGAGGACTCGGCTTCGGGTTCAAGTGGAACATGGGCTGGATGAACGACACGCTCAGGTACATCGAGAAAGACCCGATGTATCGAAAGCACCACCACGGCGAGCTAACCTTCTCGATGCTCTACGCATACAACGAGAAGTTCGTTCTGCCAATCAGCCATGATGAAGTCGTGCACGGCAAGGGCTCACTGCTAGCCAAAATGCCGGGCGACCGTTGGCAGCAGCTGGCAAACGTTCGCGCCTACCTGGCCTACATGTGGGCACATCCTGGCAAGCAGCTATTGTTCATGGGCAGCGAGTTCGGCCAGCCTTCTGAGTGGAACCAAGAGCGCGGACTGGATTGGTGGATTCTCGAGCAGCCAACCCACCAGGCGCTTCAGTCAATGGTTTCGACCCTGAACCAGGTGTACCTAGAAAATGCCGCATTCTGGCAACTCGATCACGACCCAGCAGGGTTTGTATGGATCGATGGCGGCAACGCCGACGCAAATCTGCTGAGCTTCTTGCGGGTAGATAAATCAGGCAACCAGATTGCCTGCGTGATCAACTTTGCTGGGCAGCCTCACCATAACTTCACGCTCGGACTACCTCGACCAGGCAAATGGAATGAGATTTTGAACACGGATGCCACGGAATACGGTGGCTCTGGCGTAGGTAACTTTGGCTCGATTGAAGCATCGGGCGAAGGTTCACACGGTCAGCCACACTCGGCCAACATCAGCGTGCCTCCGCTGGCCGCCGTGTGGTTCAAGCCTGCTAACTAGTAGAGCAGTGTAGCCAAGCGTCGCCTTGCGGCGGCAAGATCTGCGTTCGCTGGATCAATCACTGCAAACAATTCGACGATGTGCTTTCGGATGGTTTCGCGATGCTCGAAGTGCTGCTCAAAAGCGTCTAGCAAAGCGTCGAAAGCAACCTTCACATTCGATGTCGAAATCTGGATGTCTGCCCAGGCCAGCAATTCGTCGAGACCGGCTGGCGGCTGGTCTGAAACCTTTTCAAAATCTGCGTCGGCGGTGCGCTTGAGTAGCTTGACCTGTGCCAGGCCAGCCATGGCTAGGTCGTCTCTTGGGTTTTCGCGAAGCGCTTGCTCATAAACGCCAATAGCTCCGTCGTAATCTTCGGCCTCAATAAGTTCAAAGGCTTTCTGATGAAGCGGCGGCAACTGAACCTCAGGCTCCTCGGCCGACACCTCTGCCTTACCAGTTACACCGTTTTCACTGGCAACCTCGAGAACTCGGGCGAATATTTGCTCGATTACCTCGGCAGACTGCTCACCCTCGAAGAGTGGAACAGGCTGACCTTTGACCACGGCTACGACGGTCGGCGCTCCCTTGATGCCGAATGCCTGGCCAACCCGCTGTTCGATTTGCGCATCGATGCGTGCGAGCACGAGCCGACCATCCAAGTTTTCGACAGCGGAACGCAGACGGTCGCTGATTTCCATGGTGCGAACCGAATCGGCGTGAAACTCTAGAATCACCGGCACCGACGCAGATAGGTCGAGTACCGCTTTCAGGGTCTGTTCGGTGCAGTCTTGAACTAGCGACGGAACCGCAATTCGAGCTGTGGATTGGACTGGCGACGAAGCCGAAGAGAGCCCCGCGTCGGGAGCCTTTTTGAGGGCGGATAGATCGTATGCACCACTTAGTGAAGACACTAGAGACCCTTCACTGACAGAAGACCCTGGGTTACACCAAGCAGTGTGGCTTTCTCATCGGCAGAAAGCGGCGGCACGTAGAAAATCATCATGTTGCCGTAAGTGCTTCGAACACCCTTGACTGAACCAGCCGAGCCGAGCAAGATTTTTTCGTTTCCTGAAACGGTGACACCGGAGCCAACCTTGATTGGCTTAATCGTGTAATCGTCTTTCATATAGACCGCCACGAGCGCGCCACCCGAAGCCGTTGAAAGAGATAGAACCTTTGAAGAGCCCAAATAGTGCTTGAATTTGATCTTGGCTTTGGTTAACTTTTGAACCTGGGCCTGCTCTAAGGCAGAAACATCGGCGTAATACTTGTCGTTTTCTAGGTCGAATAACTCGAAGAATTTACTCAGTGTTCCTTTGTCGATAACGTCACCATAGGTTGGTGGGAGTTCACGAGGAACAACCTTTAGGTAAGCCGAATCAGATGCCACTGGAATAGCACCGGCGTCTGCAGCCGCAACGGGCGGCAACGCGGCACCTGGTACGAGAGAGATCACGTAACTAACTTTGTATTGAGTTCGAGGAGAACTCTGCGACATGACCAGCATCTGTGGCAGGTTGTTATCTTCGGCATCGGTAACAACCATGAGTGTTCTCGGCCAAATGGTTGAAGATGCTGGAAGTGACCAAGTAACTCGCTCTTCGATTGGTGGCAGAGCTTCGTTCTTGGTTGATTTAGACATCAAGTAGTAGTGAATCGTTCGCATCTGCTGGGCAGCGCCTTCGAAACGTGTGAGCAACATCGATTTGTCGGTTGCTCCGTCGGCCTTTTTCGCCCACATTGCAACATTGGAGACAATTTTCTGAATCTGCGACTCGATCAGCACCGGCGGATCAGCGATTACATCAGAGGATGCCGACGGGGTGGGTTCGATGGGTGCAGCAGCTGGCGCGCATCCGGAAAGCAAACCTAAGACGAGCACACCGCTGGTAGCGACTGACACCTTGCGCGCAACGCGTCGGCCGCGGCGAGGAATGTCAAGGTTTGACTTGCGACTACGAGTCTTTGGTCCCTGAGGGGCTTTGGGCACGCGGCGTTGAGGTCGTCGACGTCGACGCTCCTCTGAGACAGAGAAAAGGTTGATCACCAAAGCGGCAGCCAGCAATACTCCGGCAATGATTAGGTTGATGTTCGACGGGGTTAGGTCATAGGCAATCGGCCATGAAATGGTCACTTTACCGGGAGCGGGTGAACGCCCATCGGTTGCAATCAAAACGGCTGCGTCGTGTTCGTTTTTCACCGCAAGTTCAGCTTTTTGTTTGCCGTTTGCTTCGTCTCGCCAAAGATCACTTCCGCGCGGTGAAAGCGAAAGGTCGAATCCAAAGTTTGAAATTGGTTCGAGCTCTAGGGTTTCGCCATCTTTTACCTGAATGCTGGTAAACGACGAGTCTGCTATCCAGGCACGGATGTCTGACTCACGTGCGCTCGAAACAAAGGTCTTTTCGTCGCCAACTACGGTAACCGTTGGATTTCCCGGGTAAGTCGACAACGTCTTCTGATCGATTAGAGCAAAGTGGTTCTCGGCGTCGTATTCGAGGCTCAAAACATTAGCCGGTGGTGGAGCCCAAATCGTTCGCTGGGCTACTCCCACCAAGGCAAGCGACAGCGACAAGACGAAGAGTCCTATCGCTGCAAATAGTTTCACGCTTATCCAATCGGGCTAGACTTAGGGCTTGAGAATAAGCCCCCTCAAGTCTACCCAAGGGGTCTAGGAGCGAGTATCTTGGCAGCAGAAGACGCCGAATTTGCAACCGTTATGCGCGGCTACGACCGCGCTGCGGTTGACGACGCCCTGCGTGACCTGCGTCGACAGTTACTTCAGCTTTCCAATCAGAATGCTCAACTTGCGACCGAACTTAGATCGGCAAACGAAGCTTCTTCGCGCCTAGAACGCGAACTTAAAGAAACCGTTGCGCCAACCTATGCAAGCGTTGGTGCTAGAGCTGCTTTGATACTTAGCACTGCCGAAGATCAGGCAAACCGCATAGTTGCCGAGGCCGAGGCCGAACGCAGACGGTTGCTCGAAGAGGTAGACGCCGAACTTGAGACTTTGCGTGCAGAGGCCCGTGAGTATTACGACTCTGTGGTGGCCGAGGCAAGCAGACGTGCCGAGAGACTTTCAGCCGCTGCGAAGGCCGATTACGATGCACTAGTTGAGCAGGCCAGAACCGAGTCGACTCGCTTGGTAGAGAATGCCATGCAAGAAGCCGGGGCCACTCGTGGAGCCATTGCCACCGAGGTTGCCAGAATGCGTGCCACAGCGAAACGTGAAATTGAAGCAGCCCGAACCGCTTTTGACCGAGAGCAGAGCGAAAAGAAACTCATCGCCTCGCGAGCGCTAAACAAAAATCTCGACACCGAAAGCGCTTGGAACTTGCTTTCAGAGCAAGCCCGTGTTGATCTTGAGCTTGAAGTGACGGCACGTAGAGCAGAAGCTGAGGCTGATTACTTGCGCAAGCACCAAGACGCGGTGGCAGCTACTCAACGCTACTTAGACGAAGCAAACGCGATGTTGGCCCAGGCTAGAACCCGAGCAAATGCAGCCAAACTCGAGTCTGAAACACTTGAGACGGCCGCAAGAGCTCACACCAAGCGCACCACTGACGAGGCTCGCGAAAAGGCCGAGGCCATTCTTCTGGCCGCTGAAGCCGAAGCGCGCAGCATTCTCTCTGAAGCACAGTCACACGCTGCGAAAGAGCTTCACAAACTCAAAGGCAAGATCGCGAAGCTGAATGTTGAGCGTGACGCAGTTGCGCAATACCTGCACAACCTGCGGGCTGTCGTTGAAAACGCAGAGCAGAATCTAAGCAGAGACTAAAGCGCTCGCGCCCTAGGTTGAGGAGACCGAACATGGACAACAAGGGAACTCGAATCAGCAACGCCTTTCAGCTAGGGCTTCTTGGCGGTCTGGGTGTGCTGGTAGCAATCGCGCTAGGAAACGCGCTGTTGACCCTGGCCAACATCGTGACATACGTGGCGCTCGCCCTTTTCATCGCTCTTGGCCTTGAGCCAATCGTCTCGTTTATCGAACGCAAGCTTAAGTTCAAGCGCGGACTGGCAATTCTCACAGTGGTTGGCACTCTGCTAATCGTGCTTGGCACACTAATTTGGTCGATTTTGCCGATGGTAATCGAGCAAACCGGGCATTTCATCGAAAGCGCACCTGCTCTGCTGAGCTCGGTTCAGCAACTAGATCTGGTGGTCAGCCTCGACAAGCAATTTGGCGGATCGGTAAGCAAGGCGATTGAAGACGCCGCGCTCTATTTGACCGACAGCAGTAACTGGCCGACTTTGGTTGGTGGCGTTGTGCAGGTTGGCCTGACCGTATTCAACGGATTCTTCGGTGCGCTGATTGTGCTCACACTAAGCCTCTATTTCATGTCTTCGCTTTCGCGCCTGAAGAGCTGGATCTACTCGCTTGTTCCCGCTTCGAAGCGCGACACTTTCTCAAACCTTTCTGAGCAAATTGCGGACTCGGTCGGCCGCTATGTGATGGGACAGGTCACGATTGCGCTCATTAATGCAACGCTCGGGTTCACGATGATGTCGATTTTGGGAATCGAATTCTCTCTCGTGCTTGCCTGCATCACCTTCGGTCTGGCCTTGATTCCTCTGGTGGGTAGCATTTCGGGTGCAACCATCGTGGTGATTGTGGCCCTGACCACTAGCCCAAACGTTGCACTCATCGCTGCGATTTACTACCTCGTCTACATGCAGATCGAGGCATATGTCTTGTCACCGCGAATCATGAACCAAGCAGTAGCTGTACCGGGTGCGGTCGTCGTAGTCGCTGCACTTGCCGGTGGTGCACTACTCGGTATCTTGGGTGCTCTGGTTGCCATTCCGGTAGCAGCGTCGATCATGCTGATTATTCGCCAGGTCTGGGTTCCTAGACAAACGAGCCGGTAGTTTCGCTGTTGTTCGCCGGTTAGCCGCGGTAATGGGTTGGTAGCGGATAGAACTCAGGTGCTACAACCCGAACAACCTCATCGATCACCGATTTTGTGGCGCTCTCTCCGACCCAAAGGTGCTTGGCACCATCGATTGCGACAATCTGAGCGCCTTCTAGAGGCTCGAATCGCTTCTCGGCAGCCTCAGGCACAAGATAATCGTCAAACTCAGGCACGATGGCGATCACGGGCTTGTTTGTGCCGTTCCAGTTGCGCAGTTCATCTTCAGACGTTCGATGAAGCGGCGGTGAGAGCAAAATCGCTCCCCGAACGTTTTTGTCATAGCCGTACTTCAACGCCAACTCGGTGCCGAACGACCAACCCAGCAGCCAGATGTTCGAGAGACCGCGAGATTCGAGAAACTGCAGCGCAGCATCCACGTCGAATTTTTCAGCTGCTCCCCCATCGAACTCGCCCTCGCTTGTGCCACGAGGTGACGTCGTGCCACGAGTGTTGAATCGCAGCACAGCGACGCCAGTCAAAGCCGGAAGTCGATTAGCGAGCTTTCGCAAAACGTGGGAATCCATGAAGCCGCCGTGGGTTGGTAGCGGGTGCAGTGTGAGAATCGTCGCGATTGGGGCTCTGCCGACCGGTAGCGCCAGCTCGCCGACCAGGGTTAGTCCATCGGCTGTGTGAAGCGTGATGTCTTCACGGATGCTCGGCAGTTCGACCCCCGAGCGAATCTCGATTTCACTCACAGGGTTCCTTGAAACTTTTTCCAACACTCGGTGTGAAAGTGGCGACGGCCTTCTGACCCGCGAAGTTCATTCCACGCGACGATATGCCCAGTGCCTTGGCCGATTCGAATGTTGCAAAACGGACAAACCCAGCTTTTCGATTCCTCGGTGGACGAGCCCGAGTGGGTTTGCACCATGTACTCGACTCCACGCTTAATTTCGGTACGTCGTACTCCGTAAAGAACTCCACGATTAATCTCGGGCTCTTCAGCTTTGCTCTGTTTGGAACGTTTGGGTCTATTAGAACGAGGCACTAGTACCACCCGAGTCGATCTGAGTGGGCCAGAGCACCACATGGGGTTGAGTAACGACCCTTGATGTAGCCGAGACCCCATCGAATCTGCGTTTCTGGGTTGGTTAGCCAGTCGCTACCCTCGCTGGCCATTTTGATGCCGGGAAGTGATTGAGGAATGCCGTAAGCACCTGAACTTTTGTTCATAGCCGTGTGGCGCCAATTCGATTCGCGTTCCCAAAGTTTCACTAGGCACGAGTATTGGTCTCGCCCCCAACCCATCTTGCTAACCCGCTCATAGGCATAGGCCTTTGCGGTACCTGGGTCTGGCATGTCGGCGATGTCGACAAATAGCTCGACCGCAGCTTGGCCGGTTACAACTTTGAATTTCCCTCGCGAGAATGAAACGGTCTGTGTGCTCTTCCAGCCATAAATTTGCTCGTCGGTTTCACCATTCTCGGCTGGGTAATACCAGTAGGCGCTATTAGCTAGTGCAGCAGAATACGGATCGACGATGGTTACGGCGACTATCGAAGTAGTGAAAAAGAAACCTGCGTAGGCAAATGACCTTTTGCGGTTTTTGACTTTCAACTCGTCAAAATCAACGTGTTCTAACTTGAACCGCTTGACGATTGCTTTGCGAATCTTGGCTGAGAGTGTGTCAACATCGGCGGCATAGCGGCCCATGAAATCACCTCGGCTTCGTTCGCAGACTCAAAATGCCAGTCTACCAGCGGGCTATTTTGTGGGCAATGAAGTGGTCGGGCACTTAGACAGGACTGTGCTCATTGCAGACTTCTCTGCCGATGTAACCCAAACACCGTATTTCAGTTTCACAGCAACCTGGCGGGCCACATAGGCACACCGGTACGACTTGTTTGGTGGCAACCAAGTTGCCGTGTCACTGTCGCCTTTTGAACCGTTGGTTGGGCCATCGACGGCGAGCAGATTTAGGGGGTCGTTGTAGAAGTTATAGCGCTTGGCGTAACTCCACTTTTGAGCGCCCTTTTGCCATGCATCGCTGACCGCTACCACGTGGTCAATTTGAACTTTGATTGAAGTTGAACGGCCGCGAAGAAAGTTGATCGTTTTGCCGGTGTAAGGATCGTTGAGCACCCCAGACTCGACAATGCAGGTCTCACCGGCTCGCCAAGAAATATTCTTTAAATCTCGAGCTAAGACGTAATTTCTTGCGTCGCAAGAGCCTATTTTTCCCCAGCCGTCAGAGAAAAGATCTCGGTCATAACCGGTTTTTGGAGCACGCCCCTTTACGACCAGCTTGGCCACGGCTTTAGCAGCATTCGTTGCGGTGACGACAACGGGGGCTTGTTCAACCTGGGTGGTCGCTACTGCCGTCACTCCTCCGGTTGCGGTGAAAGCCACCAACAACGAAAGCGCAACTAATGCCCTAGAGAACTTTTTCAATTTGAATGAGCTCGACGACTTTATCGATGAAAAGATCAACCTGGCTTTCGACATAACCGCCCCTTTTTGGTGTGAATAACACTTTTCTAACGGCATCAACCGACATTTTCTCGCCACCGTCGAGGTGAGACTTCACCTGCTTGATGAATACGTCAACTTCTTTGCGGCTATAGCCCCGAAAAATGTAGCCAGTTGTCGAAAAACGCTTTCGCGCTGGGCGTTCGACGCGTCCAACCAAAAGCACCTTGAGATCGTTCAACCTGTCTAGTAGGTCGTCGCGTTGCCCCGCGTCGAGAACCCGCTGCAATCTGCGCGCGGCGAAGGTGTCTTCGAGTCTGTCCAGCGCAGCATCCACCGCACTAACCGAGTAGCCACCCTTTTCGAGCGTGAACTCTTTTTCACGAATATTCGGAATCGAGTCAATCTGGTTTGAGTTAAAAACCTCGCGCGATTCGGCAATGAAATCATCGACCTCAACAGGCTTGTATCCGAGCTTGTTTGGCTTTGCGTGCGGAAAAGGAAACGACATGGATGCTGCTCCTAACTAATCGGAAAGAGCAGTGTCGCGAACAAATACATAACGAGGCCGGCGGGAAGCATCGAATCGAGGCGATCCATCATGCCGCCGTGACCCGGCAGCCAAGTTGACATGTCTTTTACTCCCAAATCGCGCTTGATGAGCGACTCGGCGAGGTCACCAAACACGGCTGCGAGCAGAATGACACCGGCGCTGAGTAAGCCCCAGTACCAGTCGTGCTGAAGAACGAAAACCATCAGTAGAACCGAAGATGTCACTCCAGCCACGATGCTCGCCAAAAGACCCTCGAGCGACTTCTTAGGGCTAACCCCAGGGGCTATGCGCGTCTTACCCAGTTTGCGCCCGACGAGATAGCCAAAGGTGTCGATAAGCGCCGTGGGAACCACAAACTGAATCACCCAGGCTGCGCCGTCTTCGCGGGTTAGCAGCAAAATTGTGAACGATGCGGTAAGCGGCAGGTAAATAACTACAAACGCCGAAGCGCTGAAGTCTCTGATCGATTTAGTGAAAGATTGCGTGATTGATTCGCGTCGCTCCCAAAGCAGGTGCACGGAGCGCCAAAGAACCAGAAAGAAAATCATGGCGGCTGTGACGCCCCATTGCCAGACGGCACCGCCAAAGAAGGTCGCCGGCATGATCGCAACAGTGCCGAAAACTACCGGAACCCTAGGAACGTACCAACCAGCCTTGCGCAGGGCCGTCGAAAGCTCCCAAGCACCAGCCGCGACGGCAGCCCCGAGTAGAACAAGTAGCAGCGCCTTCACGAAGAGAATCGAACCCAGAAATGCCAAACCGAGCAATAGTCCGTAGAAAATCGACTTAGAGAGACTGCGCTCCCCCGGTGCACTCTGAGTTTGCGACATTAGACCTCGAGAAGCTCGGCTTCTTTGTGCTTTAGAGCGTTGTCGATGGCATCGACGAAGTTCTTGGTAAGAGTGTCTAGCTCTTTTTCAGCGCGTGCGATTTCGTCTTCGCCCGCCGCTCCGTCTTTCTTCAAAGCAGCTAGATCGTCGTTACCCTTGCGGCGAATGTTACGAACCGAAACGCGGTGGTCTTCGGCTTTGGCCTTGGCAAGCTTGACGTATTCTTTGCGACGTTCTTCGGTTAGGTCTGGAAGGGTGACGCGAATCACGGTGCCGTCGTTGTTTGGCTGCGCACCTAGGTTCGGAACATCCCTGATGGCTTTCTCAATGTTCATGAGAGCGCCCTTGTCATAAGGGGTAATCGCGAGGCTGCGGGCTTCTAGAACTTGGATGCTGGCCAAGTTGCCGAGCGGAGTGCCGGTGCCGTAGTAGTCGACCACAATCTTCTGGAACATTGCCGGGTTGGCGCGGCCGGTACGGATGGTTCCAAAGTCGTCTTTGGCGGCTTCTACGGCCTTTTCCATCTTCTCGGTGGCCTCGTTCAAAACAGCTTGAATCATTTTTATCTCCAATTCCTCTTCGCACCTAGGCGGTAACGAAGGTTCCAATCTTTTTGCCCTTGATGGCGTCGGTGATGTTGCCAGCGCCCTGCATTCCGAAGACGCGCATAGGCATTTTGTTGTCCATGCAAAGGCTGAATGCGGTTGCGTCGACTACCTTGAGGCCTCTTACGAGTGCATCCTGGTAAGTGATTTCTTTGAGCAGCTTCGCGCTCGAATCTTTCTTGGGGTCAGCCGAGTAAACACCATCAACACCGTTTTTGGCCACGAGAACCTCAACGGCGTGAATCTCGAGTGCGCGTTGAGCGGCAACCGTGTCGGTTGAGAAATACGGCAAGCCAGCACCGGCACCGAAAATCACTACGCGGCCCTTTTCAAGGTGGCGGATGGCGCGCAGGGGAATGTAAGGCTCGGTAACCTGCGACATGGTGATTGCCGACTGCACACGGGTGTCAACGCCAGCCTGAATCAAAAAGTCTTGAAGTGCGAGGGCATTCATGACGGTGCCCAACATACCCATGTAGTCGGCCCGCGATCTGTCCATACCGCTCTGCGACAACTCGGCACCTCTGAAGAAGTTGCCTCCACCGACCACAATGGCGATTTCGGTGGTTTTGGCTGCTTCAGCAATCTCTTTCGCGATTCCTGAAACGACGACTGGATTCACACCTAGGCTGCCGCCTCCGAAGGCCTCACCCGATAGCTTCAAAAGCACTCTGCGCTTAGTTGGCATTTGATCCTCCATTCCCTGTTCTATCCTAGGCAAAATAAGGAAAAAGGCTCGGTCATCGACCGAGCCTCATCCGTGATTTTTCGCTGGTTATGCACCGACGCGGAAGCGTACGAAGGCCGAAACCGTCACACCTGCCGACTCGAGAACCTTGCCAACGCTTTGCTTGTTGTCTTTTGCGAAGTCCTGCTCAAGAAGAACGTTTTCTTTGAAGTAACCGGTAACGCGGCCTTCAACGATCTTGGTTAGAGCGGCCTCTGGCTTGCCTTCGTTGCGAGCGGTTTCTTCTGCAATGCGACGCTCGGTCTCAACGGTCTCGGCAGGCACATCTTCACGACGAAGAACGCTCGGTGAGAACGCTGCAATGTGCACTGCGACGTCGTGAGCGGTTTCGGCGTTAGAGCCCGAGTAAGCAACAAGAACGCCCACCTGTGGTGGAAGGTCTTTGCTGGTGCGGTGTAGGTAAGCATCGATTGCAGCGTCTTCTAGAGCTGCAACGCGACGTAGCTCAACTTTTTCACCCATGATGGCGGCTTCGTCGTTGATTACGTCGGCTACGGTGCTCGACTCTAGAGGTGCAACAAGTGCGGCCTCGAGAGTGCGTGCGTCAGCAGCAACGATTGCGTCTGCGATGCGGTCAGCCAGGGCAACGAACTTCTCGGCCTTAGCCACGAAGTCGGTCTCACAGGCAAGTTCGGTTAGGTAACCTACGCCACCTGAAACACGAGCCACAACCAAACCATTGCTGGTGGTGCGACCTTCACGCTTGGTTACGCCCTTTAGTCCCTTGAGACGAAGAACTTCCATGGCCTTGTCGAC
>JACCDQ010679275.1_pt1 | contig 15862 bp, 17 predicted proteins | sample 7446031 | NCBI WGS metagenome assembly JACCDQ01 (sample SAMN15323442, study PRJNA562643) | freshwater metagenome | isolation source: river surface water | place: USA:Blue River Watershed | collected 2017-08-17
CGGTTCATGCCGGCCATCTGGAATTCGTATTCGAAGTCCGACACCGCACGCAGGCCGCGCACGATCACGCGCGCCTCATGGGTGCGCACGAAATCCTTGAGCAGTCCGGAAAAACCCTGGACTTCGACATTCGGATAATGCCCCAGCACTTCGCGGGCAATATCGAGGCGCTCTTCGAGCGTGAAGAAGGGACGCTTGGCCTTGCTGTCGGCCACGCCGACGACCAGCTTGTCGAACAGGCCGGAGGCCCGGCGCACCAGATCTTCATGACCACGCGTCAGCGGGTCGAAGGTTCCGGGATAAACGGCTGTGACCATGGAGCTGTCCTTCTGGTTTCTTTTGTACGGGCAAGATCTTTGCCTGCCCTGTCTCAAGGAAGGCGAATTATGCCCTAAATAACGCCATTGTCATCCAGCATCAGCAGGCCGAAATACACCTGCCCGGCCTTGTCCGCCCGCACCACCTGCCAGCCTTGCAGCCAGTCGGCACGCGGCTCGGCAAACGGGTGGTCGGATTCAGCATAGACCAGCCCGCCGGGCAGCAGCAAGCGGGCACAGCGCGGCAGCAGCTCGGGCAGCAGCTTGAGTCCGTAAGGAGGGTCGAGGAAGATCAGGTCATACGGCCCGGACAGCGTCGCCAACTGGCGCACCGCATCGCCACGCAGCACTTTGATTGCCGTTGCCTGCAATTTTTCACAGCTTGCCTGAAGTTGACGGGTCGCTGCGGGATGGGATTCGACCATCGTCACTTCCGTCGCACCGCGGCTGGCCGCTTCGAAGCCGAGCGCGCCTGTACCAGCAAACAAATCCAGGCAACGACGGCCGGTCCAGTTACGGTGCTGCAGGTGCTCGATCCAGTTGAACACGGTTTCACGCACCCGGTCCGGGGTTGGACGCAAGCCCTCGAGGTCCGGTACCGGCAAGGGCGTGCGTTTCCAGTCACCACCGATGATGCGCACCTGCCGGGGCGGTCCCGCGTGCCGCGCAGGGCTGTGTTTTTTCAAAAGAGAGATTCCTCGTTATTCAGTCTTGGCGGCGCTGGCCTGCGTCGTGCCGGCCTTCGTTGCGCTGGCCTCTTTGGCGCCGTTCGCGCCGTTGGCATTGGCCCTGGCATCGGCTTCGGCGCCGACGACCACAGTCACCATGCGATCCAAAGACAGCTTGCGCGCGAAGGCTGCGCGTATATCGGCAACCGTCACTTTCGCCACTTTATCAGTCCAGGTGTCGAGGTAATCCAGCGGCAACTGGTAGTAACCGATCACCGAGATGTTGTCGAGGATCTTGCGGTTGTTGTCGATGCGCAGCGCGAAGCCGCCGATCAGGTTGTCTTTGGCGGCCGTCAGTTCGGCCGTCGTAGGGCCGTCTCGCAACCAGGTGGCGATGCTGTCGCGCACCACTTGCAGCGCTTCATCGCTCTGGTCCTTGCGGGTCTGCAGGCCCGCCTGATACGGGCCCTGCTGCAGCATCGGGCTGAAGTAACTGTAAGCGCTATAGGCGAGCCCGCGCTTTTCGCGCACTTCCTTGGTCAGCCGCGACACGAAACCACCACCGCCGAGGATGTAATTGCCAACCGTCAGCGCATAGAAATCCGGATCGCCACGCGACAGTGCGGGCATGCCGATCAGGATGTGCGACTGCGACGCCGGATGCGGGATGCGCTCTTCCGCACGCTGCGGCAGCGTGACTTCCGGCAGCACGGACAAGGGCTTGCCATCCGGCGCTGCCGCCGGCAGGCGCTGCGTCAGTTCGCGCGCAATCGCTTCCGCTTCGGCGCGCGAGATATCGCCAATCATCGAGATCACGGCATGGCGGGCCACATAATGCGTGCGATGGAAAGCTTGCAGTTCATCGCGCGTGATGGACTCGACCGTTTCCACCGTTGCCTCGACACCGTAGGGATGGCTGCCATACGCGAGACGCCAGAAGGCCTTGCTGGCGATGGACTCCGGCTTGGTCAGCGACTCCCGGATCGCCGACACGGTGCGCGCCTTGTCGCGCGCGAACAGCTCGGCCGGGAAGCTCGGCTGCGCGAGCAGGCGCGCCAGCATGCGCAGCGCGACCTCGCGCTCACCTTTCGATACCAGCGTGCGCATCGACATGCCAGCGCGATCCGTCGATGCGCCACCGCCACGCTGGGCGGCCACGTCCGCCAGCGCATCGGATATCTCGGCCTCGCTCATGGCGGCTTCCTGGCGGCCATCTGCCAGAGTCGCGGATTGCAGGCCGCGGGCCAGCATCGCATTCGTCAGTGACGACAGGCCGGCCTTGCCGGCCGGGTCGCGCCGACTGCCGGCATCGAATTCGACGCTGACGTCGAGGATGGGAATGGTGTGGCTTTCGACGAAATAGACGCGCGTCCCATTGTCCAGCGTCCAGTGCTGGATGTTGAGGGCGGCATGCGCCGGACCTGCCGCAGCAAAGCCTGCGACGCAGGTCATGACCGTGAGCCTGGCGATCGCCGGAACGGCCGCGATGGCAGCAGAGGTGGCAGAAATGGCAGCGATGCCTTTGCAGCGCAGGGCAGACAAGAGGGGCATGGTGTTCTTGATGGACATGACGTTCCTGGTCTTCAGCAGGGACATGGTGGGCTCCCGATCAATGACGCAGACCGGGGACGCTGGCCGGACGTGCCGCCGGCTCCGTCATCGGCAGCGGCGACAGCGTCGCCACGGTCAACTGCTCATCGGAAAAATACTTGCGGGCGACTGCCTGCACTTGCGCTGGCGTGACGGCCGACAGGCGCTCGATGATGCGGTCGACCTGCTTGTGCGAGATGCCGGCCATTTCCATGGTGCCGATCTCCATCGCCTGCCCGAACACCGAGTCGCGCTTGTAGACCTGGCTGGCGATCAGTTGCGCCTTCACGCGGCGCAGCTCCTGTTCGGACACACCGTCGTTGGCCACGCGCGTGATCTCGGCGCGCAAGGCCGCTTCCAGTTTTTCCAGCGGCGTGCCCGGCGTAGGCTCGCCGGACATCGCGAACATCACCGGTCCGCGCTCCATGGCGTCATAGCCGGCATCGACCGAGTTCGCGAGACGCTCGGTGCGCACCAGCCGCGCCGGCAGCCGCGCGTTGTCATAGCCGTCAAGCACGGCGGCCAGCACTTCGAGGGCGAAGGGCTCGTCATCCTTCTCGACATCGTTCAGCTTGGGCACTTTCCACGCGAGGATCAGATACGGGTTCTCGGCCGGCGCCTTCACGGTTACGCGCTTGATGCCAGTCTGCACCGGCTCCTGCTGCGGGCGCGTCACCGGCAGCGGCTTGGACGGGATACGGCCATAGTACTTTTGTGCCAGCGCCAGTACCTGCTTCGCATCGACATCGCCCGAGACCACCAGCGTCGCATTGTTCGGCGCATACCAGCGGCGGTACCAGTCGAGCGCATCACTGGCCTTCATGTTCTGCAGGTCGTCCATCCAGCCGACGATGGGATTGCGATAAGGATGCGCGACCCAGGCCGTCGCATTCAGTGCTTCGTTCAGCAACGACAAGGGCTGGTCGTCGGTGCGCAGCCGGCGCTCTTCCATCACGACGCGGATCTCCTTGTTGAACTCGGCTGCATCCATCGTCAGGTTGTGCATGCGGTCAGCCTCGAGCGCCATGACCTTTTCGAGGCGGCTCTTCTCGACCTGCTGGAAGTAGGCGGTGTAATCCTTGCTGGTGAAGGCATTTTCACGACCACCCAGCTTGGCCACGCGCTCGCTGAACTCACCGGGCTTGAGCTGCTTGGTGCCCTTGAACATCATGTGCTCCAGCACATGCGCGACGCCAGTGATGCCATTCTGTTCATCCATGCTGCCAACGCGGTACCAGACCATGTGCGCGACAGTGGGCGCGCGATGGTCTTCGTTGACGATGACCTTCATGCCATTGGAGAGGCGGAATTCCTGCGCCGTGGCGGCTGCAAGGCTGCTGCCGGCGGGCAGCAGCGCGAGCGTGAAGAAGCTGAACAAGCTGGCAAGCACCAGCGATCCGGGTCGGAAAATCATGGTCTTCGCTCTGTTAAAATCACGGGTTATATTCGAATGAAAATGCTGCTTCGACGCTGCACGGTCTGTCGACCACAGCTGCCGGATTGTAGCCGTCAATTTTTTTCCTCGCAGCGCAGCCCCGGGCCACGATGTTTAGTTTCTTCAAGCGCAAACCCAAAGAACCCCCTACAGCGCCTGCTACGGCGCCCGCCATTGCGCCTGATCTTGTCCAGCCAGCCCAGTCCGCCGCAACGGCTGCGCCGGTCGTTCCGGCCGCTCCGGATGCCGCAGGCGCGGTCGCGGCTGCACCACAGACCACTGCTCAGGCCGCACCGCAAGCCGCAGTTCCTGCACCGTCCGCCCAAACCCATGCCGGACCGCCTGATGCCGCGGTTCACGCCGACATCGTCAAAGCCCCGGTCGCCGACCCGGCCGCTGCTGCGGCCAAGAAGACGTCCTGGCTGGGCCGCCTGAAGGCCGGCCTGTCGCGCACCTCGTCGGGCATTGCGACGCTGTTCACTGGCACGAAGATCGATGAGGACTTGTACGACGAGCTCGAGGCCGCGCTGCTGATGGCCGATGCCGGCGTCGAGGCGACCCAGTACCTGCTCGATGCGCTGAAGGCGAAAGTGAAGCAGGAAAAGCTGGTCGAAGCAGCGCAGGTGAAGGCCGCGCTGCGCACGCTGATGATCGAGCTGCTGCGCCCGCTGGAAAAGCCGCTGGTGCTCGGCCGCGAGCAGCCGCTGGTGATGATGATCGCGGGCGTCAATGGCGCCGGCAAGACCACCACCATCGGCAAGCTGGCCAAGCACATGCAGGCGCATGGCCAGAAGGTGCTGCTGGCCGCTGGCGACACCTTCCGCGCCGCGGCGCGTGAACAGCTCGCCATCTGGGGTCAGCGCAATGGCGTGGACGTGATCGCGCAGGAATCCGGTGACCCGGCGGCGGTGGCCTTCGATGCGGTGCAGGCCGGCCGCGCGCGCGGCGCCGACGTCGTGATGATCGATACCGCAGGCCGCCTGCCGACGCAGCTGCACCTGATGGATGAATTGAAGAAGGTGCGCCGCGTGATCGGCAAGGCCATCGACACCGCACCGCATGAAGTGCTGCTTATTATTGACGGCAACACCGGCCAGAATGCGCTCACGCAAGTGAAGGCTTTCGACGATGCGTTGTCGCTCACAGGCCTGGTCGTCACCAAGCTCGACGGCACGGCCAAGGGCGGCGTGCTGGCCGCGATCGTCAAGCAGCGCTCGGTGCCGGTGTACTTCATCGGCGTCGGCGAAGGCATTGATGACCTGCAGCCCTTCGTTGCCGAAGAATTCGTCGACGCGCTGCTCGGTTAAGCGCGCGCCCAATCAAAACAAGTCGAACCTGCCGCCACAAGAAGGCCCACCCAACCGCCCACCCACGGAAGAAGGCTCACCCACGCTAATGTCCATCATCTCTTTCTCCCACGTCTCGAAGACCTATCCGGGCAATGTCCCGGCGCTGGCCGACGTGACGATTGACATCAACGAAGGCGAACTGGTGTTCCTCGCCGGCCCGTCCGGCGCCGGCAAGTCGACGCTGCTGAAGCTGATCGCCGGCATCGAACGGCCGACCGGCGGCGTGCTGCTGGTCAGCGGGCAGGACATGCGCAAGCTCAACCGCGCCACGCTGCCTTACCTGCGCCGCAAGCTGGGCCTGATCCTGCAGCAGCACCGCCTGCTGAATGACCGCAGCGTGCTGCAGAACGTGATGATGCCGCTGGTGGTCAGCGGCGCGACGCCGGCCGAGGCCGAGCAGCGCGCAAAGGTGGCGCTGGACCGTGTGGGACTGGCTGCCAAGGGCAACCTGCCGCCGCAGGCCTTGTCGGGCGGCGAACAGCAGCGCGTGTCGATTGCGCGTGCCGTCGTGCACAAGCCGCGCATCATCCTTGCCGACGAGCCGACCGCCAACCTGGACCGCGAAAGCGCGCGCGTGGTGCTCGACATGCTGCAAGCTTTCAATGCGGCCGGTGTCACCTGCATCATCTCCACCCACGACGACCGGCTGCTGCAGCGCGCCGACCGGGTGGTACTGCTTGAACATGGCAAGGTCGTCGCGATGCACGACGCCAGCAGCGAGGTGGGCGCATGAAAACCTGGTTCCGAGAACATTCGATGGCGCTGAGCGCCGCGCTGGCGCGCATCCGCAGCATGCCGGGCAGCTTCGGCTTCAACGTGCTGGTGATTGCGCTGGCCTTGCTGCTGCCGCTGGCCGGCCTGACCCTGCTGGAAAACCTGCGCCCGGTATCGCGCGAGCTGGCGGTGGAGCCTGAAATCAGCGTCTTCCTGTCGACCGAGGTGGCGCGCGACCGCGCGCAGGCCATCGCCGACGACATTCGCGAGGCCGCACAGCAGGCAGGCGTGAAGGCGCAGCTGGACTACATTCCGCGCGAAAAGGCGCTGGAGGCGATGAAGGCGCGCGCTGGCCTGGGTGACGTGGTCGCCGCGCTCGGCAGCAATCCGCTGCCCGATGCCTACGTCGTGCGCATCGGTGACAGCGACCATGCCGACGATGGCGAAGGCGCCGCGCCGGCGCGCATCGAGAAGCTGGCGGCGGCGCTGCAAAAGATCGCCGGCGTCGAGACCGTGCAGCTGGATGCGGCCTGGGTCAAGCGACTCGCCGCGCTGCTGCAGCTGGCCTCGTCGGTGCTGGCGCTGCTGGCCGCGACCCTGTGTGGCGTGGTGCTGGCGGTGGTGTTCAACACGATCCGCCTGCAGATCGTGACCCAGCATGAAGAAATCGGCGTGGCCCGCCTGCTGGGCGCCACCGATGCCTTTGTCGCTCGTCCGTTCTACTACATGGGCGGCGTGCTGGGCTTGGCGGCCGGCGCGCTGGCGCTGCTGGCCGTGCTGGGCGCGCTGGGCCTGCTGAATACCTCGGTGGGCCAGCTGGCCAGCCTGTATGGCTCCGCCTTCCTGCTGCAGCCGCTGAATCCGCAGACCGTGGCCGGCCTGCTGGCCGCGAGCGCCGCACTGGGCGTGGTGGGCGCTGCACTGTCGGTGCGCCGCGCGCTGCGGATCGCCGGCTGAAAATCGCCACCTGAGCGCGGCTCTGTCTGCCCTGGCTGGCGCCTGGCTGCGCCGGCCAGGCCGCTGCCGGGCACCTTCCCTTCCGTTGCTGGTCTGATAAATTTCGGCACCCGCCCATCTGGCTTTCCGGCGGCTCTCCCGGGGCTTTCCCGGCCCCGCGCAGGGATTAGCACTCAACCCGTGAGAGTGCTAATATTGATCTGTCGGGACTGCCATGGATGGTGTCCCCCAAGTCCAATCCAGGAGAAACAATGACTGCTATGTCCGCATCGTCTGCCCTCGTGCCGGCTGGTCGCTCGGCACTGGCGCTCGGGTTTTCCGGCAGCCTGGGCAACCTTGATGCCTATATTTCCTCTGTCAACCGCATGCCGATGCTGTCTCAGGAGGAAGAGACCGCGCACGCCCGCAAGCTGCGTGACGAGGGTGATCTCGCCGCTGCGCAGCAACTGATCATGTCGCACCTGCGGCTGGTGGTGTCGATCGCGCGCGGCTACCTTGGCTACGGCCTGCCGCATGCCGACCTGATCCAGGAAGGCAATGTCGGTCTGATGAAGGCTGTCAAGCGCTTCGACCCGGAACAGGGCGTACGACTGGTGTCGTATGCGATGCACTGGATCAAGGCTGAAATTCACGAATACATCCTGCGTAACTGGCGCATGGTGAAGCTGGCTACGACCAAGGCGCAGCGCAAGCTGTTCTTCAACCTGCGCAGCCACAAGACCGGACTTGATGCGATGTCGCCCGAGCAGGTCGACCAGCTGGCACAGACGCTGAACGTCAAGCGCGAGGAAGTCATCGAGATGGAGACCCGCCTGTCGGGTCGCGACGTCGCGCTGGAAGCACCGACTGATGACGACGAGGAAAACAAGTTCTCCCCGATCGCCTACCTGTCATCCGAGCATTCGGAGCCGTTGAAGGTGCTCGAAGCGCGCCAGTACGACCGACTGCAATCGGAAGGGCTGGAGCAGGCGCTGTCGCAGCTGGATGCCCGCTCGCGTCGCATCGTCGAGGCACGCTGGCTGGCCAATGACGATGGCTCGGGCGCGACCCTGCACGAACTGGCTGACGAATTCGGCGTGTCAGCAGAGCGCATTCGCCAGATCGAATCGTCGGCGATGAAGAAAATGAAGACGGCGCTCGCCGAGTACCAGTAAGCAGCGAGCAGCGTCGCTTCCTTCAGCGACACCCAACAAAAATGCGTCCCTCGGGACGCATTTTTTATCGCCTGGCAAACAGCACGTGCCGCCTATCCGGCTCAGCCCCCTGCAAGGATCAGCTTGATATCGCTCAGCACCGTCTGCGGGCCCTGGCCGCTGCGTACGAACAGGCGGATGCGGCCCTGCGGGTCATACACATAGCTGCCGGCCGTATGGTCGACGCTGTAGCCATCGCCTTCCTTGTTCTTCACCTTCTGCACGAACAGCTTGAAGTCTTTTTGCAGCTTCGCTGTCTGCTCGGGCGTGCCGTACAGGCCAATGAAACTGGGGTCGAAGGCCGGCACGAAGTCGGCCAGGGCCTGCTGCGTGTCGCGCTCGGGATCGACGGTGACGAACAGTACCTGCAGCTTGTCGCCATCGGCGCCGAGTTCCTTCTTCACGGCGGCCATCTCGGCCAGTGTCGTCGGGCAGACATCCGGGCAGTGCGTGAAACCAAAGAACACGACCACTGCCTTGCCTTTGTAGTCGGCCAGCGTACGCTTCTGCCCGGTATGGTCAATCAGCTCGAAGCCCTGCGCATAGTCGATACCGGTGATATCGGTATTGGTGAAGGCTGCTTTCGGTACCGGCGGCTTGTTGTCACAGGCGACCAGCACCATCGAACACGCCAGCGCGCACACCAGCACGCGGATCCAGGACGTCAGCTGCATGCGCATGCCCGTCTCCTTCGGAGTCAGATCAGTAGGGAATGTAGTGGTCGATCAGCAGCGCAGCGAACAGCAGCGACAGATAGATGATCGAATACGCAAAGGTCTTGCGGGCGACGAGGTCGTCATAGTGCTTCCACAGCCGCCAGGCGTACCAGAGGAAGATTGCGCCCAGCACCACGGCCGACACGAGGTAGAACAGGCCGCTCATGCGCACCGCGAACGGCAGCATGGTGGTGGCGAACAGCGCAATGGTGTACAGCCAGACGTGGAATCGGGTGAACTCCATGCCGTGCGTGATTGGCAGCATCGGCAGGCCCGACTTTGCATAGTCGTCACGGCGGTACATGGCCAGCGCCCAGAAATGCGGCGGGGTCCAGATGAAGATGATCAGCACCAGGATCCAGGCTTGCATCGGCACGTCATTGGCAATCGCCGCCCAGCCCAGCGCCGGCGGCATCGCGCCCGACAGGCCGCCGATGACGATGTTCTGCGGCGTCGCGGGCTTGAGGATGATGGTGTAGATGACGGCGTAGCCGACGAAGGTGGCGAAGGTCAGCCACATGGTCAGCGGGTTGACCAGCGTGTACAGCACCCACATGCCGATGCCGCCAATGATGCCGGAGAACACCAGCGTTTGCGGCACGGTGATCTCGCCGGCCGCCATCGGACGGCGTGCGGTGCGCGCCATGCGCGCATCGATCTCGCGCTCGACCAGACAGTTGACCGCGAAGGCGGCGCCGGCCAGCAGCCAGATGCCGATGGTGGCGGCGATCAGCACGCGCCAGTCAGGCAAGCCGGGCACGGCGAGGAACATGCCGATCACGGCGCAAAACACCGCCAGCTGCGTGACACGCGGCTTGGTCAGCGCCCAGTATTGGGCGATGCGATTGGGCTGTGCGGTGAGGGTCGTCATGGATGAAACTGGAATTTTCAGGCGGGAGACAGCGTGGTCCGGGAGGCGGCGCCTGTGCCCGCCGGATGCAAGGAGAGGCGGTAGTTTAGCATGACGAGCAACAGCACCGAGAGCGCCGCGCCCGCGTTATGCAGCACCGCCAACAGCAGTGGCCAGTCGAATACGACAGTCGCGATGCCGGAACAGAATTGCAACAAGATCAGCGCCAGCAGCAGGCGGCCCAGTTTTTGGGTGCCCTCGATGGAAACGGCACGCCAGGCGGTCCAGCCGACCACGGCCAGTACCACGAACGCAAAGCAACGATGCACCCAGTGCACGGCCACCAGCGCTTCGAACGGCAGGTAATCGCCGCCGGCGGTCATGCCGAGATGGCGCCACAGCGTGAAGCCATGCGTGAAGTCCATCGCCGGCATCAGTTCGCCACGGCACAGCGGGAAGCTGCCGCAGGCCAGCGCCGCGTAGTTGGTGCTGACCCAGCCACCGAGTGCGACTTGCACGAAGGCGACGGCGAGCGCAATGGCGGCCGGCAGGCGCAGGCGGGCCGCCGCGGCACCAACGAAGGGCGCTTCGCTTTGCCGCATCGCATGCCAAACCAGCAAGCCCAGCAGCGACATGCCGAGCAGCAGGTGGGTGGTGACGATGACGGGCTGCAGCTTCAGTGTGACGGTCCATGCGCCGAAGGCACCCTGCACGCAGACGAAGACCAGCAGCAGGGCCGGCAGCTGCGGCGCATGGCGCGGCAGGCGCTCGCGCTTCCAAAGGCGCACCGAGGCCACCAGCGTGACGATGATCAGCAGGCCGACCGCCATCGCCAGATAGCGGTGGATCATTTCTATCCACGCCTTGAAGACAGTCACCGGTCCGCTGGGCATGGCCGCTTCGGCAGCGCTGATGTCGGCGTGCGCCAGGAAGGGATTGGCTTCGCCGTAACAGCCGGGCCAGTCGGGGCAGCCGAGTCCGGAATCGGTCAGGCGCGTGAAGGCGCCGAACACGATCAGGTCGAAGGTGAAGAACACCATCACCCACGCGAGCTTGCGATAGCGATCGGTGCCGCGCGACAGATAGACGATGGTCAGTGGCACCGTGGCCACCAGCAGCGCCTTGATTGCGAGGAAGAGCAGCATATCAGCCGATGCTCGATGCCTTCAGCAGCTTGATGATGTCTTTCTTGATCTTGTTGGCGTCCGGGTCTTTCGGCCAGCGCATCATCAGGTTGCCCAACGGGTCGATCATGTACATGTGCTCGGTGACATTGCCACCTTCGGGCACCGGCAGCCAGGCGGCGAGCTTCTTCGCGTCGATGCGCAGCACGCGGGTACCGTCATATTCTTTCAGCAGCTCGGTCGAGATCGGCTGGTCGTCGAGTACCAGCCAGAGGCGTTCAACACGCTCCATTTCCTTGCCCTGCGCGGTGCGCAGCTGGCGCTGCCAGTACAGCTTGTCGGTACACGGCTTGGCACACGCGGCGACATCGGCCTGCAACATCAGCCATTTGCCGGCATAGTCTTTCAGCGAGGCCGGCTTGCCGTCGAGCGTGGTCGCGCCGAGATCGGGAATCGCGTACTGGCGCGGGTCGATCAGCTCGCCATAGTTGGTGCGCGACTGCGGCTTGATCACGTAGTAGGTGAAGTAGGACAGCAGCACCGGGGATGCGCAGACCAGGATCACCAGGAACAGCGTCCAGTTGGTACGGCGCTTGACCTCGGCCGGTGCCGGTACCTGGCCCGATGCGGCCGACGGGTTGGTGTTGTCAGGCTGGTTCATGTCGTTTGCGTGCACTTCGTATTCCCGTGATCAGGTAAAACAGGAAAGCGGCCGCTGCCAGCGCATACCACTGGAACGCATAACCGCGATGTTTGTCGACACCGGCTGACGGTGCAGGCCAGTCGCGCACGAGGCCGTCGTGCGTGTCGTTGAGCTGCTCGATTATAAAAGCCTGCATGTGCAGGCCGCTGGCGGCCGCAAAGCCGGCCGGATCGATGTTCTGCAGGATTGCCCCGGGCTTGACGGCCGATGCATCGCCGAGCTGCATCACACGCGTCGCATGGCTGCGCACGCTGCCTTCGATGCGCTGACGACCCTTCGGCACCGGCACATCGGGCACGCGTGCACGATCGACCGGATCGCGCGGAAACCAGCCGCGCGCGACCAGCACGACATCGCCGCTATCGGTGAGGCGGAAGGGCATCAACAGGTAGAAGCCGGACTGCGCGCCATGCGGGCGATTCTCGAGGTACAGCGGCCAGTCGGCGACGAACTCACCGTCGGCCACCACGCGACGAAACTCCTCGGGTTGCTGGCCGGGCTTGATGCCGGCCGCGTCCACCGGCGCGAGCTGGCCGCGCGCGATGACAGCTTGCTCGATGGCCAGCTTTTCTTCGGCACGGCGGGTCTGCCAGTTGCCCAGCGAGATAGCCGTGGTGATCACCAGCGCCATCGCCATCAGGGGTATCCAACGGAGTCGTAAGGGGCGTCGCATCGCAGGCATTACAATCGAGGGTATTCGTTCAATCCGCAGCAATCATTGCTGAATCTATTGCTGCACATTTGCCGGCGCTGCCGGCCTTGGAATTCCAAATGAAAATCTTTGTCGCCATCGCCTTCATCCTCATCATCGGCAGCATGGGCTCGGCGCTCGTGTTCCTGATGCGTGACAAGGGCCGCACCAATCGTACCGTGCATGCGCTGGCGCTGCGCGTCGGCTTCTCGGTGGCACTGTTCATCATGCTGCTGGTCATGCACCGCATGGGACTGATCCAGCCGACCGGCATTATCTATTAAATCCCGGCGGCGCACCGCGCCGCAGGTCGAAAGCCGGCATCCCATGAAAAAAGCCGCACCGAGGTGCGGCTTTTTCTTTGGCGGTAATCAGCTGCAGCTGATTACATCCAGTACACGACGACGTACAGGCCGAGCCAGACGACGTCGACGAAGTGCCAGTACCAGGCAGCGCCTTCGAAGGCGAAGTGATGCTCGGGCGTGAAGTGGCCCTTCATCAGGCGATACAGCACGACGGCCAGCATGATGCCGCCCATGGTCACGTGGAAGCCATGGAAGCCGGTCAGCATGAAGAAGGTCGAACCGTAGATACCCGAGGTCAGCTTCAGGTTCAGTTCGCTGTAGGCGTGCATGTATTCATAAGCCTGGAAGCCCATGAAGACTGCGCCCAGCAGCACGGTAGCGGCCAGCCAGAACGCGGCTTTGGCACGCTCGTTGGCGCGCAGGGCGTGGTGCGAAATGGTCAGGGTGACGCCCGAGGTCAGCAGCAGTGCGGTGTTGATGGTCGGGATCGGGAACGGGCCCATGGTCTCGAACTTCTCGACCGTGCCTGCCGGACCGCCATTGCCCCAGACGCCAGCGAAGTCAGGCCACAGCAGCTTGTGGTCCAGGTCAGCCAGCCAGGGCATCGAGATCGCACGTGCGTAGAACAGCGCGCCGAAGAATGCACCGAAGAACATCACTTCGGAGAAGATGAACCAGCTCATGCTCCAGCGATACGAGGTATCGATGCGGGCGTTGTACAGGCCGCCTTCGGATTCAGCGATTGCGTCGCCGAACCAGTTGTACAGCACGAACAGCGCGGCGATGATGCCGACGATGTTCAGGGTCTTGCCCCAGGCGAGGCCATTCACCCAGCCAGATGCACCGATCATGGTGATCAGCAGGGCCGTGCCCATCAGGACCGGCCAGCGCGACGGACCGGGAACGAAATAATAGGGCGCGTGGCCTTGTTGAGTACTCATCTACTTCCCCTGATTAAAGATTATCCAGCTACTACCAACTTCACAATCATCAGCAGACTGATCACGAAAATCACCGCGGCGAGGACGCCGGCGATGGCCACGTGCAGCGGGTTGAGCTTTTGCGTGTCTTCTTCATAAGCGCTGTTCTTGCGCACACCGAAGAAAGACCACAGCACTGCCTTCACCGTCTGGCCAAACGACATTCGTCGTTGGATTGCCTGTTTCAAATCATCCATGACGCGCTCCTAGCTGCCCGGCTTGTCGCCACCCTTTTTGGCACCGACTTCAAAGAATGTGTACGACAGCGTAATCGTCTTCACATTCTTCGGCAGTGCCGGATCGACGAAGAAGCTGACCGGCATCTGCCGCGCCTCGTTCGCGCCGAGGGTTTGCTGCTTGAAGCAGAAGCACTCCAGTTTCTTGAAGTACTGCGCCGCCTCTTGCGGGGCATAGCTCGGGATCGCTTGCGCTTCCATTGCCCTGCCCTGCGAATTCACCACTTCGTAGATCACCTGCGCCATTTCGCCAGGGTGCACCTGCAGGCTTGCGACTGCAGGCTTGAACCGCCAGGGACCGGTGGTGTTCGCATCGAACTCCACGGTGATGGTCCGACTGGTGTCCACCTGGGTGTTGGCCGTCTTGTTGTTCAGCGTTTCCTGAACGGCCAGCACATTGATGCCGGTGAGCTCACAAATCTTTTTGTACAGCGGTACCAGCGAATAACCAAAACCGAACATCAGCACGGCGATCAGCAACAACTTGCCGAGCATGCGGGTGTTCTTGCGTCCGCGGCGCCCTGGTTGCTGGCGCGCGTCCTGTGCGTCGCTCATCCCGACCTCAGTTGAACAGCGCGTGCTTGATGATCACGCCGGCGAAGAAGACTACGGCAACGGACAAGAGGATCAGCGCAGTGCGCAGGTTCCCGGGTTTTTTCTGGTCAGACATTGGTACCTTGCTCCGCCGACGGCCGTAGCCGCCGGCTTGAGGATGACATCAGTTCCTGAATTGCTTCAGATACTTCCGATTACTTCACGACCGGCGGGGTCTCGAAGGTGTGGAACGGTGCCGGGCTCGGCACGGTCCACTCGAGGCCTTCCGCGCCATCCCACGGCTTGTCCGCAGCCTTCTGGCCACCACGGATAGCCGGCAGCACGACGAAGAACAGGAAGTACACCTGCGACAGGCCGAAGCCGAACGCGCCGATGGTAGCGATCATGTTGAAGTCGGTGAACTGGGCTGCGTAGTCAGCGTAGCGACGCGGCATACCAGCCAGACCCAGGAAGTGCATCGGGAAGAAGGTCACGTTGAACGAGATCATCGAGATCCAGAAGTGGATCTTGCCGCGGGTCTCGTTGTACATGAAGCCGGTCCACTTCGGGCCCCAGTAGTAGAAGCCTGCGAACAGGGCGAACAGCGAGCCTGCCACCAGCACGTAGTGGAAGTGCGCCACGACGTAGTAGGTGTCCTGCAGCTGGATGTCAACTGGCGTGATCGCGCAGATCAGGCCGGTGAAGCCACCCATGGTAAACACGAAGATGAAGCCGACAGCCCACAGCATCGGGGACTCGAAGGTCATCGAACCTTGCCACATCGTAGCGATCCAGTTGAACACTTTCACGCCGGTCGGCACAGCGATCAGCATGGTTGCGTACATGAAGAACAGCTGCGAGGTCACCGGCATACCGGTGGCGAACATGTGGTGCGCCCAGACGATGAACGACAGGATCGCGATCGACGCGGTGGCGTACACCATCGATGCATAGCCGAACAGCGGCTTGCGTGCGAAGGCCGGGATGATCTGCGACACGATACCGAAGGCCGGCAGAATCATGATGTAGACCTCGGGGTGACCGAAGAACCAGAAGATGTGCTGGTACATGACCGGGTCACCGCCGCCAGCGGCGTTGAAGAACGAGGTACCGAAGTGACGGTCGGTCAGGGTCATGGTGATGGCACCCGCCAGAACCGGCATCACGGCGATCAGCAGGTAGGCAGTGATCAGCCAGGTCCAGCAGAACATCGGCATCTTCATCAGCGTCATGCCCGGAGCGCGCATGTTCAGGATGGTGACGATGATATTGATCGAACCCATGATCGACGAAGCGCCCATGATGTGCATCGCGAAAATCGCCATGTCCATGCCGGGTCCCATCTGGGTCGACAGCGGCGCATACAGGGTCCAGCCGGCAGCGGTCGCGCCGCCCGGCACCAGGAACGAGCCGGCCAGCAGCAGCGCGGCCGGCGGCAGCAGCCAGAACGAGAAGTTGTTCATGCGCGCGAACGCCATGTCCGAGGCGCCGACCTGCAGC
>JACCDQ010071524.1_pt1 | contig 15856 bp, 10 predicted proteins | sample 7446031 | NCBI WGS metagenome assembly JACCDQ01 (sample SAMN15323442, study PRJNA562643) | freshwater metagenome | isolation source: river surface water | place: USA:Blue River Watershed | collected 2017-08-17
CAAAGCTATTATTCCAGTTCTTTTATATTTTTCCAATTGTCTAATTTCAAAAGTGGCTTCATATCCATTTTTTTTAGGCATTTGAATATCCATCAATATAATATCTAGTGGAATACTTTTAAAAATATTCACTGCTTGTTTTCCATTGCGAGCCTCATACAGTAAGGCTTTGGGAAACATTTTTGATAAAATCTTTTTTACCAAAAGCAAATTAATTTCGTTATCTTCTGCTATTAAGATCTTAATGTTTTCTACTTCCAATGAATCAACTTCTGTTATTTTTGATTTTGGAATGAAAGTGGGTTTTAGTTGTTCTTTTCTATTTACTGATGTTCTAAACTGAATTGAAAAATAAAATTCACTACCCTTACCAAGCTCACTTTTTAGGAACAATTTACTTTGCATCAATTCTAACAATTGATTGGAAATAGATAACCCTAAACCAGTCCCTCCAAATTTTCGCGTGGTACTTGATTCTTCTTGAATAAACGAATCAAATATCTTTTCCTTATTCTGCTTTTTTATTCCTAAACCTGTATCTATTACAGAAAAATGTAAGGTGGAGAAATTACCACAAGTTTTTAACTCTGTGATTTCTAATTGTATCTTTCCTTCATTGGTAAACTTTATTGCATTACCTATCAAATTTACCAAAATTTGCTTCAATCGAATAGAGTCCGAATAAATATATTGAGGAATATTATTCCCAATATTTAATATAAGCTCAATATTCTTTGTAGTTGCTTGATGCTTGAATAAATTAATTACCTGATGGGATAACTCATATAAATCGGTTTCTTCTACATTTAATTCTAAACGACCTTCTTCAATTTTTGAAAAATCAAGAATATCATTAATAATTTCCATTAACAAAATTGCCGATTGATTGACAATCCCCATGTACTCGGATTGGTCTTGGTCTAACTTAGTTTTTAATAACAAATCTGTAAACCCAATTATCCCATTCAAAGGAGTTCGAATTTCATGACTCATATTGGCCAAAAAACTAGATTTTGCTTTATTGGCAGCTTCAGCCTGTTCTTTTGCTTTGATCAGTTCTGTTTCCATCTGATTTGCATCGGTAATATCAATAAAACTGATTACAATCTCTGATAATTCACCATTATAATTTTTTAATGGAAACCCATTCACTAATAACAAACTAGACTCGTTAGTTTTACTTCGAGTCACTTTTGCCTTCAAATTTTTTATTGGTTGCCCTGTTCTTAAAATTACATTTACAGGATAGTCCTCAACGGTTAGTGGTAAATCATCCTCATCATAAAACATCCAATTAGAGTCATTCCCATTCATGGATTTCATTTCCTCTGAGTTTATTCCTAGTAAAGTAGAAGCTTTGGGGTTACACATTACAATTGACGTTTCTAAATTATGAACTACAATCCCTACCTCTAAATTATACAACAATTCTCTATGCCTTTCTTCACTATCACGTAAAGCCTTTTCAATTAAATTGATATCCGTTATATCTACTACCGTTATATGACTGGATTTTGTGTCCAAATTAGAAACTCCGGTTAAATAAACATAATGATTTTCGTTTTCTACTACAAGACACAATTCACTACACTCTTTGATCTTATTCATAAAAACTTTATCAAAGAAAAGATCAAATCCCATTCTACTTTCACTTAATACAAACGACCTAAATTTTAATCCTATTAATTCTGACGGTTCTTTACCTAATAAAGTAGCCCCTGTTTTATTTACTTCAAGAATAGTACCTTCTTGAGAAAGAGTAAAATAGCCTGAAGGAGAAAAATTATATAATTCAGTATATTTTTGAGTAATAGACTCTGCTTCTTGTTTAGCTAGTATTAGTGCATCATTTTGTTTCTTGAGATAAGCTTGATGTTCCTCTAACTGCTTAATAAGTTTAATTTTATTGGTAATTGAAAGATCTGAATGGGGAGAGTTATTCAGATAAGGGTCTTTTTGAATTATTTTACTTTTTTTATTTTCCATAGATAAAATTTCATTTTTATTTTATAATAACTTGAAAATAAATATTCTAAAAAAGCAACTTTTGTAACTACTTTTTCAAATAGATCTGATAGCTCTATTAATAAAAAAAGATATTTTTACTCATAAATGTAAGAATTATTTTGTAAAAAAAGTAAATTTAAAATAATTTTTATTGTTATTTCTATTTTACAAACATACTTCTCTATTTTATTTTTAAAATCAAATGACTATTAAAACACTAAATACCAATTATTTAAAAGGAATAAATGAATTTTGCTATATGTTTTTAACAAAAAAATAACACATATTTGTATATACAAATAAAAAATATACTACATTTGTATCTACAAATTACATATATACAAATATGACAATTGAAGAAATATTAAAATCAACCGTACCCATGGATAATTCCAAAAAGATTATCATGAACATTATTTATACCCAAAATGTAATTACAGAAAATTTTAATGAAATATTGAAGCCTTATGATATTTCTTCTGAGCAATTTAATGTCTTGCGTATCTTGAGAGGACAGAAAGGCAATCCTGCCAATATGTGCGTGATACAAGAGCGAATGTTAGCCAAAACAAGTAATACCACTCGACTAGTTGATAAATTACTGTTAAAAGAATTAGTTACTAGAAAAGTTTGTCCTGAAAACAGAAGAAAAATAGAGGTATCAATCACTTCAAAAGGATTGCAATTATTAGACGAATTAGATCCAAAAGTGAGAGCACACGAGCATTTTTTTTCAAAAAACTTAAGCGAAGAAGAGAGGGCACAATTGAATCAATTACTAGAAAAATTTAGAAATCAATAAACACCTATAAATACTATGAGTACATTTTTAGAAAATCAAAATTGGAGGTATGCAACAAAAAAATTTGATGCTTCCAAAAAAATTTCAACAGCCGATTTAAATATTTTAAAAGAAGCAATTCGATTAAGCGCTTCTTCTTATGGTTTACAGCCTTACAAAGTTTTTATTGTTGAAAATGCAGAATTAAGAGCTAAACTAGTTGGTGCTGCTTATGGGCAAGCACAAGTCGCCGATGCTTCTCACCTATTAGTCTTTGCTAATGAGTTGAATTTTGGAGCTGAAGGAATTGATCAATTAGCAAAAAACATCTGTGAAACTAGAGCTCTTCCAGTAGAGGCAATTCAAGGTTATGTAGACTTCATGAAAGGAAACATCACAGGACTTCCTGAAGAAGTTAGAAACATTTGGACTTCAAAACAAACGTATTTGGCTTTAGGTAATTTATTAAACGCTGCTGCGGAACTTAAAATTGATGTTACCCCAATGGAAGGATTTGTTCCGGCTCAAGTAAATGAAATCTTAGGTCTAGATAAATTAGGCCTTAATGCATCATTATTGGCTCCTATTGGCTATAGACATGCTGAAGATGATACACAACATTATAAAAAAGTAAGAAAATCAAACGACGAATTATTTATTACACTTTAATTATTAATAACAATCAAATTTAAAACAAATGAAAAATTTAAAATCAATTGCATTAGCATTAGTTGTAGCTTTAGCTACTGTATCAGTATCAGCTCAAACAAAAAAAATTGACGCTGCAAAAAGTTCTATCAACTGGTTAGGTAAAAAGGTAACTGGACAACACAATGGAACTGTCAACTTTAAAGAAGGTGCTCTAGTTTTCAAAGGAAAAAAAGTAGTTGGAGGAAACTTTACAGTAGATATGAATTCATTAACTGCTACTGATTTACAAGGGGAATACCAAGGAAAATTAAATGGTCACTTGAAAGCAGATGACTTCTTCGGAACAGAGAAATTCCCAACTGCAAAATTAGTTTTCAAAAAAATTACTACAAAAGCGGCTAATGTATTTGCTGTAACTGCTGATTTAACTATCAAAGGAATTACTAAACCAGTGACTTTTGATTTAGCAACTACAGCTAATTCAGCTACTACTAAATTCATGGTTGACAGAACTAAATATGATATTAAATACGGTTCAGGAAGCTTCTTTGCTAACATAGGTGACAAAGCAATCAATGATGAATTTGAATTAGAAGTAACGTTAAAATTCTAATCCAAAACAAAATACAATTCGAAAAGCTCTAACAACTGTTAGGGCTTTTTTTTGAAGAATAAAAAATAGTTGTGAAATAAAATTCCTAATTCCTAATTCCTGCTTACCTTTGCAGTATTACTAAATTCATCATAATGAACCTACAGAATATCCCACAAATTAAACATACTGAAAGCGGTAATTTTTTTGTATTAGCTGGACCTTGCGCTATTGAAGGCGAAGAAATGGCATTGCGTATTGCTGAAAAATTAGTTAGCATCACTGACAAACTTGAAATTCCTTATGTATTCAAAGGATCATTCAAAAAAGCCAATCGTTCAAGAATCGATAGTTTCTCAGGAATTGGAGATGAAAAAGCATTACAAATTCTTCGCAAAGTATCCGAGACTTTTGGTGTACCAACTGTTACCGATATCCATACTAATGAAGATGCTGATAGGGCAGCACAATATGTAGACGTATTACAAATTCCTGCGTTTTTAGTGCGCCAAACCGATTTAGTGGTGGCTGCAGCCAATACAGGAAGAACCGTAAATCTAAAAAAAGGACAATTCATGAGTCCAGAAAGCATGAAACATGCGGTTCAAAAAGTATTGGATTGTAACAATCAAAACGTAATGGTGACAGACAGAGGAACCATGTTTGGCTACCAAGACATGATTGTAGATTTCAGAGGAATTCCAACGATGCAACAGTATGCTACCACAGTCCTTGACGTAACACATTCATTACAACAGCCTAACCAAACAGCGGGTGTAACTGGTGGAAGGCCAGATATGATTGAAACGATTGCTAAAGCTGGAATTGCCGTTGGGGTTGATGGAATATTCATCGAAACCCATTTTGACCCTGCTAATGCTAAAAGTGACGGAGCGAATATGCTTCATCTAGATTATTTTGAAGCACTAATGACTAAATTAGTGGCTATTAGAAAAACTGTAAATCAATTTTAATTTAACACCCTAAATCGTTGAAAAATTTAATTTTATCTAGCGTATTATTGTTATTTACGCTTTCTGTATTTTCACAGGAAACTATCAAAATTCAAGACAAATACACTGCCCACAACAAAGGAAAATTCTTTATTTCTTGGGGAGGAAATCGTGAAGTATATTCTAAGTCCGATGTTACTTTCAGCGGAAGCAACTACAATTTTACCATCCAAGACATGGTTGCGCATGACAAACCAAAAGGTTGGCATATTGATTATATCAATCCTGGGCGTATGACAATTCCTCAAACTAATTTGCGAATGGGATATTTTATTAATGATCATTACAGCGTTGCAATTGGTGTAGATCATATGAAATACGTTATGACTCAAAACCAGATAGCAAATGTAACAGGAACAATTGGAGCAGGACTTCCTTTTAGCGGGACCTATACTAACACTCCTACCGTTATGTCAGAAAGTTTTTTAATGTTTGAGCATACGGATGGATTGAATTACGTAAATACTGAATTTTCAAGACATGATGATATTTCTCAATGGTTTTCAATTTCTGATACCGATAAACTACAAATTAATCTAACAGAAGGAATCGGAGTAGGAATGTTATATCCTAGAACAAATACTACTTTACTTAGTAAACCAAGGTACGATGAATTTCATGTTGCTGGTTATGGCACATCAATCAAAGCTGGGTTGAACTTTACTTTTTTCAAACATTTTTATTTACAAACAGAGATTAAAGGGGGATATATAAACATGCCCGATATCCGAACTACACAAAGTACCACTGATCGTGCTTCACAAGAATTTTTCTTTTTCCAAAAAATCATTGCTTTTGGAGGAATCTTCAAAATCTAATATAATTGATCCTACAAAAAAAGGCTTCTTTCGAAGCCTTTTTTTATTTTATAATTCCGTTTTGATCTATCAAATACATCAAAGAAGCCATAGTAGCCGCGCCTAATTCCAATTCTCTTTTATTGATGGCATCAAATGTATCGTTCAAGGCGTGATGGTAATCAAAATAGCGTTGTGAGTCAGGTTTTAATCCTGCTTTAACGATTTTAAATGAGCTTAACGGACCAATATCAGCACCCGCATGTCCTTTCACAAAGCTGTGAATTAAATACGGCTCAAATACATTTTTCCAAGACAAAATTCGTTCAAAATTAGCATCGTCTGCTTCAATAGAAAAACCTCTTGGACTAAATCCACCCGAATCACTCTCTAAAGCGAAGATGTGATTTTCTTTATTGATTTGTGCCAATTCTTCGTATTTCTTCCCCCCTCTACCTCCATTTTCTTCATTCATAAATAAGACTACGCGAATGGTGTTTTTAGGTTGGTAACCTATCTGTTTAAAAATACGCAATACCTCCATACTTTGCACTACTCCTGCCCCATCATCATGAGAACCATCCGCCAAATCCCACGAATCTAAATGTCCTCCAACAACCATAATATTTTCTGGATGTTCGCTTCCTTTAATTTCTCCAACTACATTATACGAAAGCGCCTCTGGCATTTGCACACATGATTGTTTAAAATAGAATTTCAAACTTGGATTTACTTTTAATTTTTTGCTCAATAATTCAGCTCCATTGGTACTGATTGCTGCTGTCGGAATGTATTCCGCAGGAGATAAATCACCATAACTTTGCGCACCCGTATGCGGAAAATCATCTAATCGTAAATTCATGGAACGTACAATGGTTCCAACTGCGCCAAATTTCGCAGCCTCTTTTGCTCCAGCATAACGTTGATCTACACAACCACCATATGATTTGAATGTTTCGATATTTACAGGATCCATAGGTCTATTGTAAAAAATTATTTTTCCTTTGATTTTGTCTCCTAGTATTTTTAAGTCTTCAATTCCTTGTACTTCGATTACCTCAGCAGTTAATCCATTTTTGGGAGTAGCAATAGAACCACCCAAAGCAGCAATTGGTACATTGATTTTAGTTTTGTTATCCAAAATATAAGCGCTTTCTTTTTCGCCACGAACCCATTTTGGCACCATTACTTCTTGCAAGTACACTTTGTCTAATCCTAAAGTTTCTAATTGAGCTTTGGTATATTGCACCGCTTTTTCGGCATTATCTGAACCTGATAATCGAGCACCAATTTTATTGGACAAATGTTCTAACCAAGAATAACATTTCGCATTAGTTAATCCTGATTTATAGATTTCTTTGATAGTTTGTTCGTCTTTGGATTGTGCTAACAATGTTATTCCATTCAGGAAAAGTAAACCTGCTATAATTGACTTTCTCATAATTAATTTGATTTATTGAACGAGCAATTTCGGAATTCTTTTTCAAACAAAACCCATTTACCTTCATAAAAAAACCTGCTTATGAAAAAGCAGGTTTCAATTTTTATTGGATGGGTTCAAAACAGATAGCTGTTCCTCCTCCTGGTGCCAAGTTCAATTTAATTTTCGAATTGGCAGTAACTTCAACAATTCGAATACGATAGGCTATTGGATTTTTTTTCCAATCGGCATCTTTAGCATCTTCATAAACAGTGGCCTTGTATTTTTTTCCTTTAGTTAAAAAATCCAATTTGATTTCAGTTTGTCTTGCATTTTCATCAGTAATAGCTCCTAAAAACCAAGAAGGGTTTCCTTTTGCTTTTCTTGCAATTGTCAAATAATCTCCTGGTTCTGCTTCTAAATACTTACTTTCATCCCAATCTACTGCAACGTCTTTGATAAACTGAAACGCATCTGGATACTTTTCATAATTCTCTGGCAAGTCAGCTGCCATTTGAATTGGAGAATACATGGTGACATACAAAGCGAGTTGTTTTGCCAAAGTGGTATGTACTTGCTCCGTTTTATTCTTGTCATAATGACTCATTTTAATTTCAAAAATACCAGGTGTATAATCCATAGGCCCTCCTAACTGACGTGTAAACGGTAAAATCGTTTCGTGCATTGGTGGATTACCCACACTCCAAGCATTGAACTCAGTCCCTCTAGCTGCTTCGGCAGCCACATAATTAGGATACGTTCTTCCCAATCCTGTCGGGTGGGATGACTCGTGTGAATTCACCATTAATTTATAGTCTGCTGCACGCTTGACTACATGAGCAAAATGATTCACCATCATTTGTCCATCGTGCATTTCGCCACGTGGAATAATTTTACCCACATACCCCGTCTTTACAGCAGGATAATTGTATTTCACCATATTTTCAAAGGCACGATCCAGACGTCTTTCGTAATTGGCCACCGAACCCGAAGTTTCATGATGCATAATCATTTTTACATTCTTCGCTTTGGCGTAAGCCGAAATAGCTGCAATATCAAAATCAGGATACGGAGTTACAAAGTCAAAAACTTCTTCTTTCCAATTGCCCGACCAATCTTCCCAACCTTCGTTCCAGCCTTCTACCAAAACACCATCAAAACCGTGTTTAGCTGCAAAATCAATATAGCGTTTGGTATTTTCAGTAGTCGCTCCGTGGCGCCCTGAGGATGCTAGTTTTGTACCAAAATCAGTAGTAGCATTTTGAGAACCAGCATAATCCCAAGTCGAATTCCCTACGTGCATTTCCCACCAAATCCCAACATATTTCATCGGTTTGATCCAAGAAGTATCTTCAATTTTAGAAGGTTCATTTAAATTCAAAATCATTTTAGAACCTACAATATCGCGTGCATCATTACTAATCATAATCGTTCTCCAAGGGGATACACAAGGTGTTTGTAAATAGGCTTTATCTCCAATAGCATTAGGAACTAATTCGGCTTTCAACTTGTAATTAGCGACATCTGCTTTTAAATGCATTACAGGGTAGTTGATTACTGCTGCTTCAAAAATATTCAAATACACTCCCGATGGCGATTTCATCATCAAAGGCGTTTGTACCGTATATTTTCCAGGAATAGATTTAACTCCAATTCCGTTATTCATATTGATTTTAGAATTGTCAATTTGAGAGAATTGGGTTTCATTGTATTCGTATTCATTACTATCAAAATCACCCGGTAACCAAAATACCTTATTGTTTTCTGTTAAGTTAAATTGCGTTACTTCATCTGAAATGATAAAATAATTCAATTCTTTTTGCTTTGGGAAATCATAGCGAAAAGCGACTCCCTCATCAAACGCTCTAAAAACTACATTCATTTTTATATTAGTCCCTTTTTGAAGCAAACTCACCACTAACTCATTGTAATTATTGGTTATAGACGCTTGTTCTCCCAAAACAGGTTTCCAAGATTCATTGAACGTACTATTCTTTGACGTTAGAATCTCAAATTTAGTATCTAATGCCGGCTTATCTTTTAATTTAATTCCTAAATTACTCTTTAGCACCACTGCTTTCGTTTTATAATTCACCGCATAAGTAGGTTGCCCATCTGGCGTTAATTGGAAAGTTAATACAATAGTACCTGATGGAGAACTCACAGTTTGTGCTTGGGTTAATCCAATAATAAACAAGAGAAAAAGAGAGAATAACTGTTTCATTTTTTTAGTTTTTTAAGACGACGAATATAGTTTTTATTATTGAATTTAGCTCAAGGAATCATACACCTGATGTGCAATTTCCAGCTCTTCATTGGTAGGAATAACTAGTATTTTAGTTTTGGCGTTCGCCAAATTAATTTCGCGAAGCTGCTTCGAACGAATTTCATTTTTTTCGGTATCCAATGCCAATCCGAAATAATCCATATCGGTACAAACTAATTGTCGGATAAACGACGAATTCTCTCCAATTCCAGCCGTAAAGACAATGGCATCCAATCCGTTTAAAACAGCAGCATACGAACCAATGTATTTTTTAATTCGGTACGCATTCATGGCTAAAGCCAATTGACAATTTTCGTCTCCTTTTTCAGCCTGTGCTTCAATATCTCTTAAATCACTAAACCCGGTTAGGCCGTACATCCCGCTCTCTTTTTGTAAAAGCGCATTCACCTTGTCCAACGAAAATCCTAAAGTATTCACTAAATAAAAAATAACCGATTGATCAATATCTCCGCTTCGAGTCCCCATTATGAGTCCGTTCATTGGCCCAAAACCTAAAGTATGATCAATGCTCTTTCCGTCTTGAACAGCCGTCATGCTGCATCCATTACCCAGATGAATCGTTATAATTTTTGAAGCAGCACAATTGTGTTGTTCTAAATAAGCAATGGCTTTTTCAGAAACGTATTTGTGACTAGTCCCGTGAAATCCATACACGCGAATTTTATTTTCAGTCAACAACGGATTCGGAATAGCATATTTATGAGCCACTACAGGAATCGTTTGATGGAAAGCAGTATCAAAAACTGCCACTTGTTTGGCTTGAGAAAAAATAGTTTCAGACACCTTAATTCCTTCCAAATTAGCCGGATTATGCAAGGGTGCCAAATCAAAAAGTTGCTGGATTTTGTCTTTAACTGCCTCTGTAATGACAACCGTATCCGAAAAATCACTCCCGCCATGAACCACTCGATGTCCTACTGCTTGAATCTCAGAAGTGCTTTTGATAACCCCTACTTTTTCGTCCAACAATAAGGCTGCAATTTTTTCTAATCCTATGGTATGATTGGGAATCGCGATGGTTTCTTCAATCTTAGTATTTTCTGTGGTATATAACAAATTGGAATTATCTAAACCAATTCGGTCAATCATTCCGCTACAAATAACGGTTTGTGTAGGCATTTCAATCAATTGGTATTTAATCGACGAACTACCCGAATTTAATATTACAATTTTCATTCTGATACTTTATTTTAATTATAACCCTTGTGCTTGGATTGCCGTAATGACCACCGTATTGATAATATCATCTACCGTACAACCACGACTTAAATCGTTCACTGGCTTATTTAATCCTTGTAGCATTGGACCAATAGCCAAAGCACCTGTTTCTCTTTGTACCGCTTTGTACGTATTATTTCCCGTATTCAAATCTGGAAAAATCAATACACTAGCATGACCAGCTACTTCAGAGTTAGGCATTTTACTTTGTCCTACTTCTAAATCAACCGCAGCATCGTATTGAATTGGCCCTTCAATTTTTAAATCGGGACGTTGTGCTTTCACTATTTCAGTTGCTTTACGAACCTTATCCACCTCATCTCCTTTTCCAGAAGTTCCTGACGAATAGGAAAGCATCGCCACTTTAGGTTCGATACCAAAAGCCAGACTCGAGTCGGCAGAAGAAATAGCAATCTCGGCCAATTGTTCTGCTGTTGGATTCGGATTGATAGCGCAATCTCCAAAAACGGAAACACGGTCTTCCAAACACATAAAAAACACAGAGGAAACTACCGAACAATTCGGTTTTGTTTTAATAAACTGAAGCGCCGGCAAAATAGTGTGCTGGGTGGTGTGAGCCGCCCCCGAAACCATTCCGTCAGCATGCCCTTTGTACACCATCATCGTTCCAAAATAGGATACATCTTCTAACAAATCCTTGGCCATAGCCATAGAAACATTCTTTGCTTTTCGCAATTCATAATAAGTCGTAACATAATCGTCATAATGTTCTGACTCAATCGGATTGATGATTTGCACTTTGGTAAAATCGAAATCCAAACCTAATTCGGCTACCTTATTTTCAATTTGTTTTTTGTTACCAATAATCGAAATATCTACTACATCCATTGCCAAAAGTCGGGCTGCTGCGCTAATAATTCGTTCATCACTACCTTCAGGCAAGACAATATGTTTTCGATGCATTTTGGCACGTTTGACTAAATTGTATTGGAACATTTTTGGCGTCATGCCTTCGGCTTTGAAAGTAATTAACTTTTGAGCCAAATTCTCCATATCAACATACTTTTCAAACGTAGTAATTGAGGTGGCTATTTTTTGTTTGTTATTGGCATAAATTTTAGATTTGATAGCCCCTATTCTATTCGTAATATAATACGTCCCTTCTTCTACAGAAATAATCGGAACCACTGGCGAAAGTCCTTCAATCAATTTCAAAATACTTGGTTCTGGCAAAATGTTCCCTGTCAAAACGATTCCCGCTATGGTAGGGTAATTAACCGACTCATTGGCTTGTAAAGCCCCTAAAATTATATCGGCACGATCACCTGGTGTAATGACCAAACTATCTTCTTTAAGATGTACCAAATAATTACACAATTGCATCGCTCCTACACTAAAATTACTGGTTTGGTTATTCAAATACGTTTCTCCAAACAGCACCTTAGCATTCAAATCGGTTACAATTTCTTGAACTGTAGGATGGTTCAAACTTGAAATTACTGGAATTGTATTGATTAATATTGGTTCTGGAAGATTTTTTTTCAAACCAGCAGTTACTAATTCAATATTTTGAGGTTGCACTTTATTGGCAAAAATAGCCAATACTTCTACCTCTTTGAGCTTGAACGAATCATAAACAAGATGCAAACTATCGATCAATTCTTCTAACGTTTTGCCTACTCCTGAGCCTACTATTACCGTTGGGATTCCCAAATTTTTAGCAATTAAGACATTCATGTCTAATTCAATGGCTGTTCCTTCGCCAGTAAAACTGGTTCCTTCTACCAATACAAAGTCAAAACGTTCTTCCAGGCGTTTGTATTTCTCAATAATCAAATCAATTACATCGCCTAGTTTCCCTTTGTTTTTTTTCTTAATCAGCTTACTTTTAGTGACAGCATAGGCATCTTCAAATTCAATATCTAACCCAAAATGAGTAATCACCGTTTCAATGTGATTGTCAAATCCGCCTTCTTCAATATCTTCAATAATAGGTCTAAAATACCCTACTTTAGCTGTTTTGCCAATTAACATACTCATCAAGCCCAAAGTGACAATTGATTTTCCGCTACTAGGTTCACTTGTTGCTATATAAATGGATTTACTCATACTTCCTTTTTTATGTACCTAAATTAAAACCACCTTCTTTTTTTGAAATAAAATAACATTGCAATTCCCATCAACACCATAATTCCGATAACGGTATAATACCCATACGAATATTTTAACTCGGGCATATTCTCAAAATTCATTCCGTACACTCCAACAATAAAAGTTAGCGGGATAAAAATGGCCGACACAATTGTCAAGGTTTTCATAATTTCATTCATCTTATGTGTTTGAAACGAAAAGAAAAAATTGGAGGCACTTTCAAGAGCTCCCATATCTGCATCAATCTGCTCTAACAATTCTAAACTCTTTTGATGCAAACGGGCAAAAAAACTAAAATTTTCAGTTTCTATTACATTAAAAACATTATCGTCTTTAATGCTTTTGATATCATACAATGAATCGCGCAAAGGAATAATGGAACGCTTTAAAAAATTAAAATTATCTCGGTGTTTTTCAATACGTTCTAGAATTACTGGATTATCGCTTCTTTTGGAAAGATTAATCAAATCTTCTACTTTATCTTCTTCATATTCTAAAGTGATGTAGAAATTTTCCATCACTGCATCTAGTAAAACGTACATCAAGTAATCCGCTTTTTTTGATCGCACAATCCCTGAATGAGTGCGAATACGCTCTCTAATATGTGTAAAGAAATCACTGCGCTTTTCTTGAAACGACAAGAGAACACCGTCTTTAATCAAAAAACTAATCTGTTCTACTTGAATATTATCTGAATGTTCTGTGGGCAATAGCGATTTAATATTAAAAAACAATACCTCCCGTTGCTCCTCCAATTTAGTTCGCTTGGCTGTGTTTAAGATATCTGCTAACATAAAGTTATCAATTGCAAAATAATCACCAACAGCTTTAACCAATTCCAAATCATTCAAGCCATGAACATTAAGCCAGTTGGTTTTTCCAACAGCAATACTTTTAGGAAAATCAGTAACATTTATTTTTTCATATTCGGTTAAGTCCAAATCGTTATAAACAAACAACTGCATTTCTGATTCGTGACTTTTATGAAGTCCAGTATATTCTAAATTAAAAGGTTGCACTTTTCTCCCCTTTTTGTACCTAATTTTTCTCATTCAGCAGGCTTTAGTATTGCTTTTGATTTTTTGTCTTTACAACAGTACAAAAATAACTAGAAAAACCACTCCCTTTTATGAGATTAATCATATTTAACAAAGAAAAAACAATTGATGTAAACAAAAAAAACCGAGCTATTGCTAGCTCGGTTTTTATATAAAAAGGAAAAAAGAATTATTTCACTTCTTCGAAATCAACGTCTTCAACATTGTCTCCTGATTGTGCATCACCTTGAGGTTGTGCATCCGCTTGACCTTGTTCTCCTTGAGCATACATCGCTTCTGTAGCTTTTTTCCAAGCTGCATTGATGTTGTCCAAAGCTGTTTGAATTGCTGGAATATCTTGAGATTGGTGTGCCATTCTCAATTCAGTTAAAGCATACTCGATAGCCACTTTGTTGTCATCAGATAATTTATCACCTAATTCTTTCAATTGACTTTCAGTTTGGAAGATCATTCCGTCAGCTTCGTTTAATTTTTCAGCTTTTTCTTTCGCCGCTTTATCTGCATCAGCATTTGCTTCAGCATCTTTTTTCATTTTCTCGATTTCTTCCGCTGTTAATCCAGAAGAAGCTTCGATACGAATATCGTGTGATTTTCCAGTTCCTTTATCAGTAGCCGAAACTTTGATGATACCATTAGCATCAATATCAAAAGTTACTTCAATTTGAGGGACTCCTCTTGGTGCTGGTGGAATACCATCTAAATGGAAACGACCAATTGTTTTGTTATCAGCAGCCATTGCTCTAGCTCCTTGCAATACATGGATTTCAACAGATGGTTGAGAATCAGCCGCAGTAGAGAATACTTGTGATTTTTTTGTTGGGATAGTTGTATTAGCCTCAATTAATGTAGTCATTACACCACCCATAGTTTCGATACCTAAAGAAAGAGGTGTTACATCAAGTAACAATACATCTTTTACATCTCCAGATAAAACTCCACCTTGAATAGCTGCTCCAATAGCTACTACCTCATCAGGATTCACTCCTTTAGATGCTTTTTTACCAAAGAATTTCTCCACTTCGTCAGCGATTCTTGGCATACGAGTAGAACCTCCTACAAGGATTACTTCGTCAATATCAGAAGTAGATAAACCTGCATCTTTCAAGGCTTTAGCAACTGGTTCCATAGAACGTTTTACTAAGGCATCAGACAATTGCTCAAATTTAGCTCTTGTTAATTTTTTTACTAAGTGTTTAGGCCCTGAAGCTGTAGCAGTTACATAAGGCAAGTTGATTTCAGTTTCTGCTGAAGATGACAACTCAATTTTCGCTTTCTCAGCTGCTTCTTTAATACGTTGCAAAGACATTGGGTCTTCACGCAAGTCAATTCCTTCTTCTGCTTTGAATTCGTCTGCTAACCAATCGATTATAGTTTGGTCAAAATCATCACCTCCTAAGTGTGTATCTCCATTAGTAGATAATACTTCAAATACACCATCTCCTAATTCTAGGATAGAGATATCAAAAGTTCCTCCACCTAAATCGTACACAGCGATTTTTTGATCTTTACCTTTTTTATCCAAACCGTAGGCTAACGCTGCAGCGGTTGGTTCATTGATGATACGCATTACTTTCAAACCAGCAATTTCTCCAGCTTCTTTAGTAGCTTGGCGTTGTGCATCGTTAAAGTAAGCTGGAACAGTGATAACTGCCTCAGTAACAGTTTGTCCTAAATAGTCTTCAGCTGTTTTTTTCATTTTTTGAAGTGTCATTGCTGACAATTCTTGTGCAGTGTATAAACGACCGTCAATATCCACACGTGGTGTATTGTTGTCTCCTTTTACTACTTTGTAAGGTGTTCTTTTTGCTTCTTCAGCAGTTTCAGCAAAGTTTCTTCCCATAAAACGTTTGATAGAAGCAATCGTTTTAGTTGGATTTGTTACTGCTTGTCTTTTAGCAGGATCTCCCACTTTAATTTCAC
>JACCDQ010646156.1_pt1 | contig 15856 bp, 17 predicted proteins | sample 7446031 | NCBI WGS metagenome assembly JACCDQ01 (sample SAMN15323442, study PRJNA562643) | freshwater metagenome | isolation source: river surface water | place: USA:Blue River Watershed | collected 2017-08-17
ATGGTGCTTATTGCCTATTCTACACTTGGTGGCAAGGTATTGGCGTTTGGGGATTAAATAAAACCGTAGGTTGGGCTTGGGATATCACTAACTTCGTTTGGTGGGTTGGTATCGGTCACGCGGGAACATTGATCTCTGCCGTATTATTATTATTCCGTCAAAAATGGAGAACATCGATTAACCGTTCTGCAGAAGCGATGACAATCTTTGCTGTACTTTGTGCTGCATCGTTTATCTTAGCACACATGGGACGCCCATGGTTAGCTCACTGGGCTTTACCACTTCCAAATGCTTTCGGTTCTTTATGGGTTAATTTTAACTCTCCTTTGGTTTGGGACGTTTTTGCAATCTCAACGTATTTATCTGTATCCTTGTTATTTTGGTATATGGGTCTTGTGCCGGATTTGGCAACAATTCGTGACCGTGCGACCACAGCTGGACGTAAGTTCTGGTATGGCCTATTTAGCTTAGGCTGGACAGGTTCTTCTAAAACTTGGGCTCGTTATGAGTATATGTCCTTAATCTTAGCAGGTATCTCGACTCCACTTGTACTTTCTGTGCACACGATTGTATCCATGGACTTTGCAACGTCTGTTATCCCAGGATGGCATACAACAATCTTTCCTCCATACTTCGTAGCAGGTGCAATCTTCTCAGGTTTTGCCATGGTGCAAACCTTATTGTTGATCACACGTGTGGTGTTCAAATTAGAAGATTACATTACGATTGAACACATTGAGATGATGAACATCGTTGTCACGGTAACAGGTTCAGTTGTAGGTATTGCTTATTTAACGGAATTCTTCATCGCTTGGTATTCAGGCGTTGAGTATGAAAGTTATGCATTTATCAACCGTGCAACGGGTCCCTATTGGTGGGCATATTGGATGATGATGACATGTAACGTAATCTCTCCACAATTATTCTGGTCAAAAGCAATTCGTACAAACTTGATGGTTTCATTCATCTTATCCATCGTTGTAAACGTAGGTATGTGGTTTGAGCGTTTTGTTATTATCGTGACATCTTTACACCGTGATTACCTTCCCTCTTCATGGGCTATGTTCTCGCCTACGATGTATGATATTGGAGATTACATTTTCTCCTTTGGTTTGTTCTTTACCTTGTTCTTCTTGTTTGCCAAATTCTTGCCTGTTGTCAATATGGCTGAGGTGAAAGCGGTGATGAAAGGTGTTTCAACGAACTTTCCAGTTAAGAAGGCGAAAGCAGCTAAAAAAACGGAAGAATAATTATTAAGCAATTCGAAATTAAAACAATATGAGTTCGACAACTAACTACATTTTGGGTGTATACGATGATGAGGATGAGGTTTTACATGCAGTAACTGCAGTAAGAGCACAAGGAATCAAAATCGAGGATGTATTTACTCCTTTCCCAATCCACGGATTAGACGTAGCAGTAGGCCACGCACGCACACGTTTACCTATCGCCGCATTTATGTTTGGCACGTTGGGTATGATTTGCACATTGGGCTTAATCAGCTACACCATGGTATTCGATTGGCCTATGATTATCGGTGGTAAAGATTTCTTTGCATTACCTAACTGGATTCCAGTAACTTTTGAAGGAACTGTATTATTTACAGCCTTTGGTTTAGTAACAACATTTTGTGCCTCCAATAACTTATACCCTGGCAACAAGGTGGAGCCTTTGGATTTGCGTATTACAGACGACAAATTTGTGATGGCGATCAATGTTGACAAAAACAAAGTTAGTGCAGATAACATCAAGAAAGCCTTGAAAGATTCTGGCGCGATAGAAGTAAATACTAAATAATTAACCAAGAACAATTGTTCACGAAGAAGCATAACAAGATGTTTAATCCAAGAATTAAATTCGTTTTATTAGCTGGTGTAGTTGCAGGCTTATTGTCTTGCGGTTCAGACCCGAACGATACAGGAACAGAATTCGCTCCTAACATGTATCATTCAGTGGCATATGAACCAATGACCCAAACAGAAGGTGACACGAACACCATCAACCCATTAGGAATGAATATGCGCCTACCTGTAAAAGGTACAGTTGCACGTAAGCACTACACAGGATCAGATAGTTTAAAGCAAGCATTCCTAGCACAGGAAATGATTTCTAAAACAATACCTACTGATAGCATTTCATACTCAGAAAAATCTTTGTATAATCCAATCGCTGCAACACCTGAAAATATCGAAGCAGGAAAAGCTCAATATGAGCGTTTTTGCCAACATTGCCATGGTGAAACAGGCAAAGGTGATGGTTTAGTAGCAAAAGCCTATAAAGGGGTTCCAGTTTACTCCAGTGATGCATTAAAAACGATGAATGACGGACATATTTACCATGTCATTACACACGGAAAAGGAAGAATGTGGGCACACGGCTCTCAAATATCTTCAGAAAACCGTTGGAAAATCGTGCTTTATGTTCACGAACTACAAAAACAATAATTCAATCAATTTAAATTAAATATAGATCAAGATGGCGGGACATTCACATTTTTCCCCTGCAAACGTTGAAGAGCATTTTGAATTTAGTGCTGAAGGCAAAAAACGTATTATTTATGCTTTCATCGCTGGTTTAGCAGCTTTAGCGCTCGGAATTTATCTTTTATCAAAAGGAGAAGCCGGCGGACACGAAGTAGCGAATGCAGGACACGATGCAGTTAAAGCAGGACATGAAGCAGCTGGCGAACACCTTTCCGGTGGAGCCGCTTCACACCAGGCAGGTGCCGAAGAGCATTACGATTGGACTAATCGTATCTGGGCAAACGTATGGTTGAACGCTGTATTCTTTACTGGTATTGCTGTCGTAGGTATGTTCTTTGTTTCTTTACAATACCTAACTAAATCCGGTTGGTCAGCAGTAATGAAGCGTGTACCTGAGGCTTTCCCTAAGTTCTTATACATCTCATTGCCGATTTTAATTTTAGTATTCCTTTTCAAAGGGGATGTAATCTTCCACTGGATGCACCACGGCGTAACAGAAGTAGGAAGTGAGAACTATGACAAAATCATCGCTGGAAAATCAGGCTACTTGAATAAGAACTTCTTCTTAATTCGTTTAGTTGGATTCGGAGCCCTTTGGATCATCCTTTGGAACATGCTACGTAAAAAATCTTTAGAAGAAGATTTAGTTGGCGGATCCGACTTGTTCACCCAAATGGTTAAAATTGGTACGGCATTCATCGTTATTTTCGGTGCTTCTAGTTCTATTTTCGCTTGGGATTGGGTAATGTCAATCGATACACACTGGTTCTCAACCATGTTTGGATGGTATATGTTCTCATCTTGGCATGTAACAACTTATGCCGTTATCGTATTAGCAATCCTATATTTAAAAGACAAAGGCTTAATGAGCTATGTAAATGATAACCATTTGCATGACTTAGGTAAGTTCATGTTTGCGTTCTCTATTTTCTGGACATACGTATGGTTTGAGCAATTTTTATTGATTTATTATGCCAACTTACCCGAAGAAACGATCTATTTCTTAGAGCGTTGGGAAGGACACAACAAGATTTACAAAACAACTGAAATTTTGATGGTTATTTTAAACTTCTTGCTACCCTTTTTAGTTCTAATGACACGTGATGCAAAAAGAACACATATCTTCTTGAAACTCGCGTCATTTCTAATTATTGCGGGTCATTATATGGATTTCTATCAGATGATTATGCCAGGAGTATTAGGGAAACATGGAGGATATGGATTAGTTGAATTTGGGATGCTTACCGTTTTTGCATCTGCGTTCATTTATGTGATTTCAGATGAATTAACAAAGGCATCTTTGATAGCAAAGAACCACCCATTCTTACCAGAAGCATTACATCACGATATTTAGTATTAAGCGAATACGATTTTAACAAATACACATATGAATTACCTAATTGGTCTTTTATCCGTTGTTTTCTTCATCTTAGCGATTTCTGTCATCGCAAAAAGTATGAAGCTAAATAAAAACCTTGCTGAAGGAGATGACACATCCTCTGCTTTAGATTCAAGCAACAATACCCATGCCTATGGTATGTTAATTTTCTGGTTATTAGGAACCGTTGCTGGGGTTTGGTCTTTTTTAAATAGCTTTCCTGATTTTTTACCCGAGGCAGCTTCTACGCATGGATTGCAAACGGATAAGATGTTTTGGATATCCATGGCTGTCGTTACTTTTGCATTTTTTGCAACGAACACACTTTTGATGTTCTTCGCATTTAAATACCGGTACAATAAAAACAGAAAGGCAACTTTCTATCCTGTCAATCACAAATTGGAATTGATTTGGACTGTTATTCCTGCTGTTGTTATGGCTATCTTGGTTTTCACGGGTTGGAGAACTTGGCGCGACATTACAAAGCAAGCTCCTAGCGATGCAGTTGTAATCGAAATTACAGGACACCAATTCGGATGGTATGTACGCTACGCAGGAAATGACGATAACCAATTAGGTAATCAAAATTTCAAGTTGATCGATGAAACAAATAGCATTGGTATCGACTTTACCGACAAGAATTCATTTGATGATTTTACTGCAACGGAATTACACATCCCAAAAGGAAAGCCCGTACTATTGAAAATCAAAGCTCAAGATGTTTTGCACTCTGTTTACCTTCCTTACCAACGCGTTAAAATGGATGCCGTTCCAGGAATGCCAACGAAATTTTGGTTCACACCTACAATTTCAACAGACGAAATGCGTGCTAAGTTGAATAACAAAGATTTTAACTTCAAATTGAACTGTACTGAGATTTGTGGACGTGGACACTTTGGTATGGCCATTACCGTATTTGTAGATGAGCCAGAAGATTATAAAAAATGGTGTGCAGAGCAAAAACCATTCTTGGCAACAAATCCAAGTTATTTGGAAAAAGTACCCGCAAATTTGAAAGCAAAAGCAAGTCATTACATTCCTGCTGAGCCAATCGAAACAGATAGCACAGCAACAGCTGCTGCATTGTAATTTTATTAATAAGAACAGTAGAAAGAAAAATATAGTCCTATGTCAACTGCTACAACACACGCTGAAGATGTTCACGCTCACGCACATGATCACGAACACGAACATCATGAGCCAAACTTTATTCAGAAATACATCTTCTCTGAAGATCACAAAACGATTGCTAAGCAATACCTTATCATGGGTATTCTTTGGGCATTTGTAGGGGGATCTTTATCGATCATTTTCCGTTTGCAATTGGGTTTCCCAGACATGCAATTGGAGTGGTTACGTCCTATTCTTGGCGAATGGATCGATGAATCAGGTAAATTAGATAAAGAATTTTTTCTTGCCTTAGTGACCATGCATGGTACCATCATGGTATTCTTCGTGTTAACTGCAGGTTTGTCAGGAACGTTTTCTAACTTTTTGATCCCCTTGCAGATTGGTGCACGTGATATGGCATCCGGATTCATTAACATGTTATCCTTTTGGTTCTTCTTCTTGTCTTCAGCCGTAATGTTCTCCTCATTATTTCTAGAAACAGGACCTGCATCAGGCGGATGGGTTATTTATCCTCCATTAAGTGCCTTGCCACAGGCCATGCCAGGTTCAGGACTTGGAATGACATTATGGCTAACAGCAATGGCCTTGTTCATCGTTTCTTCGTTGATGGGTGGTATTAATTATATCTGTACAATCATCAACTTACGTACCCGTGGAATGACATTTACCAAAATGCCTTTAACGATTTGGTCATTCTTCTTTACAGCCATCTTAGGTTTGTTATCATTCCCTGTTTTGTTGTCAGCGGCCTTGTTGTTAATCTTTGACCGTAGTTTTGGAACATCATTCTACTTGTCTGAAATTTATATTCAAGGTCAAGCGCTACCAAACATGGGTGGTTCTCCAATCTTGTACCAACACTTATTCTGGTTCTTAGGACACCCAGAGGTTTACATTGTATTATTGCCAGCTTTGGGAATGACATCAGAAATCATTGCAACGAATTCACGTAAGCCTATCTTTGGTTACCGTGCGATGATTGGTTCCATGATGGGTATTACCGTTTTAGCCTTTATTGTTTGGGCTCACCATATGTTTGTGACAGGGATGAATCCATTCTTAGGATCCGTATTTATGTTCCTAACCTTGATCATTGCAGTGCCTTCAGCAGTTAAAGCATTTAACTACATCACAACCTTGTGGAAAGGTAACTTGATCTTTACACCAGCGATGTTGTTCTCGATTGGTCTTGTATCCTTATTCATTTCAGGGGGAGTAACAGGCATCATTTTGGGTAACTCTGCCTTGGATATCAACTTACATGATACCTATTTCGTTGTAGCTCACTTCCACTTGGTAATGGGTGCGGCATCTTTCTTTGGATTAATGGCTGGAGTTTATCACTGGTATCCAAAAATGTTTGGCCGTATGATGAATCGTACATTGGGATACATCCACTTCTGGGCTTCTTTTGCGGGAGTTTATTGCGTATTCTTCCCCATGCACTATACAGGTATCGCAGGATTCCCTCGTCGGTATTATTCATTTACAGCATTAGGAAATAATAGTGAAGCGGCATTTACCGACTTGAATCAATTCATTTCGATTGCAGCCATCCTAACATTCTCTGCACAAGCGATTTTCTTCTGGAACTTCTTCTATTCAATGTTTAAGGGTAAAAAAGCAACGCAAAATCCATGGAATTCATCAACACTTGAGTGGACAACTCCTGTAGAAGTAGGACACGGCAACTGGCCAGGTGAAATACCAGCCGTTTACCGTTGGCCTTATGACTACTCGAAGCCAGGTTCTGAGTCTGATTTCATTCCACAAAACGTTCCTTATTCTGCAACACCAGAATCAAACTTACCGGAAGAGAATGAAGAAATTGCGAAAGAAAAAGCCATTGAAAGTTTATTGGCTGCTCAAACAGAGTCCTATAATCGTTAATTAATCTCACGATTGAAGGATGCATCGAAATGGCTTCATTTGGATGCATCCTTTTTTTAGCTACTTACATGACCTTCCAACGATTCGGTTTTATCACATTAATATGCCTATATGTTCTCATATTAGCAGGTGGTATCGTACGAAGCACAGGGTCAGGAATGGGATGTCCAGATTGGCCTAAATGCTTTGGTCAATTCATCCCGCCTACACATGTGTCGGAGCTACCTTTCAACTACCAAGAAATCTACAAGGAAAAGTTACATGGTGAAATTCTATTCAACCCGACCAAAACATGGATAGAATACATCAACCGATTAGTAGGAGCATTAACTGGCCTGTTCATCGCCATCACACTCGTATTATCCTTTAAAAAAGGGCGGTCTGTATTTCTGCCAACATTGGCAGCATTTCTGCTTGTCATGGCAAATGCTGTTTTAGGGAAATATGTTGTTGATTCGTTTTTGTTACCTGGCGTTGTGACCATGCACATGCTCCTAACGACAGGAGTTTTATTTTTCTTATTAAAAGCTTTGCAGGTGGGGCAATCTGAAATTCAAATTCCCGCAAACCAGCGCAAATGGATTGCCATCAACGCTATTGTCATTGTTGTTCAAATATTATTGGGTACACAAGTGCGTGAAAACATGGACGACATCATCCGTAGCCTAGGCGAAAATGCAAAGGACCAATGGATTGCGAATCTGGATTTGGGTTATATTATTCACAGAACATTCTCATGGGCAATTTTGATAAGTCATTATTTCTTATGGAAAAATGTACAATCTAGCGCGCTTGCCAAAACACCTTACATTATTGCATTTACCCTGTGTATTGGATTATCACTCGTGTCAGGTGTACTCATGGCCTATTTTGCCTTGCCACTAGGATCTCAACCTTTACATTTAACAAGCTCAATGGTTTTACTGGGACTACACGTTCATGCGTGGTTAAAAACACGAAGTATATGAACAAAGTAAAACCATACATCGCATTATTGAAATCCAGGCTATCCATGACCGTGGCCTTTTCGGGTACTTTCGGTTTTTTACTAGCCCCTGCAGCGCATAAGGCAATCGATATTTTTTTAATCTCCTTGGGGGGATTCTTACTGACCGGAGCTGCAAATGTGGTAAATCAATTGAAAGAAATTGAGTTCGATAAATTGATGAAGCGAACGGCCAAACGTCCATTACCAACGCAGACAGTTAGCCCACAAAATGCCCAACTATTTGGGCTTATTGTCGCTGTGCTTGCCTTAGGAATCTTAAGCTATTTTACCTGGAAGGCAGCCGCTATCGGTTTGTTATCTTACATCCTCTATGGCTATGTCTATACGCCACTTAAACGCGTGGGACCAATTTCCGTATTTGTAGGAGCCTTTCCCGGTGCCTTCCCTCCTATGATTGGATGGGTTGCGGCTACGCAACACTTTGGATGGGAGCCCGGAATCCTTTTTGCTATACAATTTTTCTGGCAATTCCCACACTTTTGGGCGATTGCATGGGTGGCTGATGCCGATTACAAAAAAGCTGGATTCCGTATGTTACCAAACGAAGGAAAGAAAGATTTGAAAACCGCATTTACCATCATGATCTATACGGTGTTTCTCATCCCTTTGGGATTTGTTCCCTACATGATGCACATGACCGGAATCACTTCGGCCATCATAACAATTGTGGCAGGAAGTTTGTTCTTAGGACAGACCTTTTATTTAATGATGAAACCGACAGATAAAGCAGCTCGCTGGATGATGTTTGGGTCATTCATTTATTTATTAATTGTTCAAATCGCCTTTTTATTTGATAAAGCTTAAGTCATGAAAAATCAAGAAGAATTACTCGCGGCCAATGAAACGCGCTCCGTCAATCCAAAAGTGTTTACCATGTGGTTGTTCATCGTATCAATTATCATGTTATTTGCAGCATTCACAAGTGCCTATCTAGTTAGAAAAGCAGAAGGCAACTGGGTAGAATTCGATTTGCCCAATTTGTTTTATTCCAGTACCCTTGTTTTATTAGGTAGTAGTATTTCGATGCATTTTGCATATTTAGCAGCAAAAAAAGACCAATTTAATGCGCTTCGAATAAGTATTTCTATTACTTTTGTGCTCGGATTAATATTCCTAATCATGCAATTTTATGGTTGGACCCAATTAGTGGAGAAAAACGTATATTTTGTAGGAAATCCGTCAGGTTCTTTTGTTTATGTACTTTCAGGCCTTCATGGGCTACACTTAATCTCAGGATTAATCGTATTATTAGTTGCTTTAGTAGCAGCTTTCCAACTGAAAATTAATGCAAAAGCATTGACCCAAATTAAGATTTGTACCACCTATTGGCATTTTTTAGATGCATTATGGGTATATTTATTTTTATTTTTAGTTTTTAACAATTAAGCAATTACCGCATGTCAGTTGCACACACAGCCCCTGCTGTACCCGAAAACCTTACTTGGTCGGGTGGATCAGAACCTTTAAAAGCGAGTTACGGAAAATTAATGATGTGGTTTTTCCTCCTATCAGACACATTTACGTTCTCAGCCCTATTGATTACTTACGGAATGATTCGATTCAGCCAACCCGCTTGGGAAGGAACGACTGACGCCTTCTATTTCGCTACAACCCACTGGCCTATCCCAGAAAAAGTATTTGAAGCGGTTCCATTTTTACATGGAATGTCATTGCCTTTGGTATTCGTAGGAATCATGACCTTCATCTTGATTGCATCTTCAGTGACGATGGTATTAGCTGTAGAAGCTGGACATCGTGGTGATCGCAAGGATGTGGAAAAATGGATGTTATGGACGATCATTGGAGGTTTCACGTTCTTAGGCTCACAAGCTTGGGAGTGGACACACTTTATCCACGGTCCAGAAGATTTATCATTGGCGGCAAAGCAATTAGTGGACGGCGTAATGACTCCGATCGAAGGAGCCAATTTAGTTCGTAACCCTTATGGCCCACCTGCATTCGCGGATTTATTTTTCTTTATTACTGGATTCCACGGAACACACGTATTCTCAGGAGTTATCTTGAATATCTTAATTTTCTTCAATGCAGCTACAGGCGTTTACGAGCGCAGAGGTCATTATGAAATGGTTGAGAAAGTAGGTCTATATTGGCACTTTGTTGACTTGGTTTGGGTATTCGTATTTACCTTCTTCTATTTAGTCTAATCTTTATTCATTGATATTATGGCTCACGTAGCACACGAAACTTCTGAAAAAGAAATCGCCGCTCCAAACACCGGAGCGATTTGGAAAACATTCTGGATCTTATTGATCTTAACAGCTATTGAATTCGTTATCGCATTCACCATGCCTGCAAACACCTTGCGTGTTGCAATTTTCTGTGGCATGACCATCGTGAAAGCATTCTATATTGTAGGAGAATTCATGCACTTAAAACACGAAGTAAAAACGTTAATTTGGGCGGTTTTGGTTCCGACAATCTTCGTTGTATGGCTATTAGTAGCTATGATTTACGAAGGCGGTCACATGTATTAGTCAACCCATTTTCCATTTTGGAATTATGAATAAGAAGACAGGCATCTTATTAATTACATTAATAGTGCCTGTCTTTATTTATTTAGGACTAAAGACATTCGGCACCAATCATTACGAATTACCCCGTTTTATTCCGGCCATCGATTCCACGACGGGGGAAATCAAAATGGCGAAACGCCTGCATCCTCGCTGGAACGAGTCTGAACTCGATACCGTTTTTCAGACGATCCCAGCTTTCCACTTGACCGACGAAACGGGAAAAGCATTTTCATCAAAAGCATTGAAGGGCAAAATATTCGTTGCCAATTTCTTCTTTACTCGGTGTGGAACTATCTGTCCCAAAATCACTTCGCAAGTTAGTCGGGCGACAGACGCATTTACCCAGGATTCAGACGTACATTTCATCTCCATTTCGGTTGATCCAAAATTTGACGAACCCTCAAGGCTGTCGGCTTATGCCAAACGTTTCGACGCAGATTCCACGCGCTGGACATTTTTAACTGGCGCAAAAAAAGAGATTTATCCTTTAATCTTAAAGGGATTTCATGTACCCTTAGCGGATGCTTCCGAATACGATGCCGCAATTAAAAACCCCGACGAAACATTTATCCATTCTGAGCGTTTGGTGTTAGTAGACAAAGCCGGGGTTATTCGGGGCTTCTATGATGGCACGGATAAGAAGGAAGTTGACCGACTGATCATGGAAATCAAGGTGTTAAAAAGCATTTATACGACAGAATAATTTTATGTGGACCATTTCGAAATCAGCAAAAAACAATTTAATCATCAACGTGATCTCCATCGCGATACCCTTAGCGGTCGCGGGACTATTGTCCCTACCTAGCAAATTACCTTTGGGCGAATGGACAAAAATTCTTCCTCATTTCATTGGAATCATTAACAGCACAACAGCAATTAGTTTAATCATTGCCTTGATTGCCATTAAGAATAAAAATGTTGAGGGTCACCGCAAGGCGATGGGGGCGGCTGTTTTACAGGGAGCCATATTCCTGATTTTGTATATTCTATATCATGTGGCGAACGAGTCGACCAAATTTGGTGGAGAGGGCTTCATAAAAAGTGTTTATTTCTTTTTATTAGCTTCTCACATCATTTTGTCCATCGGCGTTGTTCGGCTTGTGCTAATGGCGTTGTACCACGCGTTAAGTGGGGATTTTGTTGCGCACAAGAAGACCGTTAAATGGGCCTACCCTATTTGGTTATATGTTTCCATTTCGGGTGTTATCGTTTACTTATTGATCTCTCCTTATTATGTTTAATCGAATATTTCTGATTCTGTGCCTATTATTTCTCATCCAATTAGATGTGGACGCGCAATGTGCCATGTGTAGGACAACCATAGAAAGTACGGTTTCAAATGGTCGGTCCAATATCGCGACTGGGCTCAACACAGGTATTTTATACTTGCTATCGGCGCCGTATTTATTGGTAGGAGGAATAGCTTGGCTTTGGTTCAAACAAAGCAAACAAGAGCAAAAGGAACGTATTGCCAAATGGCAATTACGTCAACGCGTATCTCAAATTTTGGGTAAATCTAACTAATCCCAAATTGGATATTGTGTTAATTTAATCGTTTCGCCAAAGAAAATCTGAGTCGATTTTTCAAAAGAATCCGTGTAGTCTGACACGAAAAATTGGCGTGAGGCTGTTGAAGGTGAATCAATTAGCAAATCTGCTTGCTCTAATATCAATTTAATAGCTGCTGCCACAATCAATGAGGTATCAATCACTGGAATTTTGCCTTGATAATACGCATCGATTTGTTTCTTGATTAATGGATAATGCGTACACCCAAGAATCAAGCCTTCGATATGCGATAAATTGGGATGAGCTAAATATTCTTTGATGATTTGCTCGGAGATGTTATTATTAAAAAATCCCTCCTCGATCATCGGTGCAAGCAAAGGTGTTGCGAGGGATTTGATGTGCATATTTTTCGCTAGGGCTTCCGCTTTCGAAGCATAAATTCCGGAATTAACCGTTTGTTTCGTTCCGATAAGTCCGATGGTCTTCCCAGCCCAATGTTGGTCTAGGTAGTCGATGACCGGATCAATGACATTGACCACAATCGCTTTGGTCCCAACATAGGTTTTGACCAAATCATAGGCTGCGGCAGATGCAGAATTACAGGCAATGAGAATTAACTTGCATTGTTTTTCCATCAAGAAATTACAAATCTTTAAGGAATAAGCTTGAATAGCAGTCGCTGATTTGTCGCCGTATGGCAAATGTGCTGTATCTCCAAAATAGATGATATTCTCGTGGGGCATCAATTCCGTAATGGCATGTGCGAGCGTTAATCCGCCGATTCCACTATCAAAAATCCCAATAGGTGCTGCGTTTGGCATAGAAGTCTAATTGCGTGTAAAGAACGGAATTTTGGGTTTCTTTTCAAACTCACGCAACCATTTCTACAATTTAACCATCTTTACGTCTCAATTAAATTAAATAAACGTTGCATAAACATTTACCCTCCGAAGACTTTGAGCGATCATTGGTGCTGGCCTGCAAAAAACAGGACCGCAAGGGGCAACATGCGACATTTAATCGCTATTCGGGAAAAATGATGGCCGTTTGCCGACGGTATTTGGGGCAGGGGCCTGAAGCGGAAGATGCATTGATGGAAGGATTTATGAAGGTGTTTTCGAAAGTGGAAACATTTAATGAGGCGGGTAGTTTTGAGGGATGGATTCGGCGAATTGTCGTGAATGAATGTTTAATGAAAATCCGAAAGCAAGGAGATTCGTTTTCGAAGAACATCGAAGAGGCATGGGATGTAGGCCAACCGGCAGATGCGTTGATGCATCTTCGAACGGCAGAAATAGAAGCTATTATTGCTGAATTACCACCTGGTTATCGGACAATATTTAATTTATATGCGATTGAAGGATATAGCCACGATGAGATTGCGACATTATTAGCCATATCATCTGGAACATCAAAATCACAATTATCAAGAGCTCGGGCAATGATCCAGCAAAAAATAAAATTAATTGAATCATGAAAAAGCCAAATACTACTTCTTGGGAAGTGCTTGAAAAAGCTTGGCAAAAGCAAATTCAAGAAAAAGAAGTTGAGGTCCCTACTGACCTATGGGATCGCATAGAAAAGCGCTTGGACGAAAAACCTGTTCGACCGTTGTGGTTACAGATAAGCACTTGGGCGTGGTCAGCGGCGGCGGTTTTGGCTATCGTAATCGGCTTGAATTGGGGCGGAGACGAACCCGGGCAAGCACATGTGAAAACAAAGCCAAAAGAAATCCCTTCCGCGAATGAATCAGCGAATCCAAGCTCTATTAATCAAGTTGCAGTAGCAGCACAACCGACTGCGCCACATGCGAGGGAAGTTTTGGCTCGTTCTTTGGTTTCCGTAGAAAAGCCTAATTCGCCTGAAATAGCGGCTCCCGTACAAACGGAGGTGATTGCAAAACCTAATGAGGCGAAAAAGCAAGAGGAGCAAGAAGAAATTTGGGTTCGCGTGGACATCAATCCGGTAGAGGAGATTGCTACACCCATTGCAGTTGTGCAGCAAGAGACATTCCCAACGAAAAAGAAGAAAAGTCTTTTGGGTAGATTAATCAAACAAGTAAAACAAATTGCTGATGGGGAGCGAATGGATTGGCAGGCATTAAAAGAAGGAAACCGCCCCTTAGAAGATGGGATTCATCAGGTAGCAAACACCTATTATCGAACAGAACAAACCGTTAAACAAACATTTCAAATACAATGAGAACATTAATCATCATCATCCTACTTGGATTGACGCAACAGCTATTGGGGAATAACAATTCCGATAGCCTATTATTAAAAATTGACAAGCGAAACCAGACCCTTATTGGCGGGAATCAAGATAAGAATAAAACGCTCCGAGAAGAATTAGAAAAAGTTTTCCAAAACAAAGGTCTGATATTGACAGATAGTTTGTGGCAACATATACGAACTGTAATTCGAACGGACTCAGAGGGTGACAGCAGCTTATCTGTTCAAATTGGAAATAGCAGGGTGAAAATTGGAGTTGTAAAACCAGTAGTTCAAAATCAGAAGACTTTTAAAATGGCTCACCCGAACGATGAAAGAACGTTTAAGGTTAAACGTGATAGCTTAGGTAAATCAATGGTTATTACGGGGGACAGAAAAGAAGAAGTTCGTGTGGGTTGGAATGGCATACATGTGAAGGATGGGCGCGAGGAAGTGCATGTGGACTGGAATGGTGTGCAGGTAAAAGAAGCGAATGGAGAAGAAACCAAGGTCATTTGGGGAAAGGATTCAACCAAAGTACATCCCAAAGAAAAGCATTTGAATTTATTTGAACGAAAGGGGATGAACCTTTACTTAGGAATGAATGGTTTGTCGGGGAATATGCCCGAAGTGACAACCATGATTTACCCTGCTCCCTATTTATCAACTGATTCAGAACTAAAACCAACGGGATCCCGCTTTGTAAGTCTTGAATTCACCCGCTCGGCAACACTTGGTCGCGGCAAGAAGAGTGCTTTTAAGTTGGGCTATGGCATCGCATTTGATTGGTACAATTTCATGTTTGATCATAACCGGGTGGTCAACAAGTCTGGATCAATAACGAATTTTCAACCGGTATTTGATGCACAAGGCAATGAGCTGAGGTTCAGTAAGAATAAACTAACGGTTTCCTACATAACCCTACCTGTCATGCCACATTTCGCATTTAGCAAGCAGTCGGCCATTCAAATGATTGGAATTGGCGGTTATGTTAGTTATCGTTTGGATAGTTGGACCAAAACAATTGAAGAAAAGAATGAAAATTTAAATCGTAACGTGTCTAACTTTAACTTAGCGCAGGTGCGTTATGGAGTAAAGGCAGAGGTGGCTCTGCGTCATTTCCCTGATTTGTTCTTTAATTATGATTTGACCCCATTATTTGATAAGGGATTTGGGCCACAATTAACGGCATTTAGCTTCGGAATTAAACTATTCTAAAAAATTATCACATTTTTTTTGGCGAGAGCTTTGCGGAAATCAAAAAAGGAGCTACTTTTGCGAACTATTTCAGCAAAACGTTTCGCTGAATTTAAATGAAGGGGATATACCAGAGCGGCCAAATGGGGCAGACTGTAAATCTGCTGGTGAATGCCTACGGTGGTTCGAATCCATCTGTCCCCACATTTTTTTAATGATTTTAGATTCTATTTACAGGAGAATCTAGCCAGCGGGAGTAGCTCATTTGGTAGAGCGATAGCCTTCCAAGCTATAGGTGGCGGGTTCGAGCCCCGTCTCCCGCTCAAAATAAAAATGTTGCTTAGGAGAAAACCGCCTGAGTAATATTTTTATTTGTGGTAAGTCTCATGAGGCATACTAAAATGGCCGCAAGGTTTTGCCTTTGTAGCTCAGTGGTAGAGCACTTCCTTGGTAAGGAAGAGGTCGGCAGTTCAATCCTGCTCAAAGGCTCTAGGCATGAAGCAAGGCCGAATTTG
>JACCDQ011330029.1_pt1 | contig 15852 bp, 11 predicted proteins | sample 7446031 | NCBI WGS metagenome assembly JACCDQ01 (sample SAMN15323442, study PRJNA562643) | freshwater metagenome | isolation source: river surface water | place: USA:Blue River Watershed | collected 2017-08-17
GCGACAGCGTCGCCCGATGCCGCGACGAATGAGGCATACAGCGGTCTAAATTCAGCGAGGTACGCCTCGAGCGCCGCCTCTGGTGTCACAGCGATGCCGTTGAGCGCGAGCGAGGTCGCTGTTTCGACCGGCAGTTGCTCGCGGGTCTGGGTGAGGTTGAGGCCAGCGCCGACTACTACCCCGCTGAGGTCTGGGAGCAACTCGCTGAGCACACCGGCGACCTTGCGGTGACCGCCGAACTCCGCTGCATCCGGTTCAGAAATCAGGACGTCGTTCGGCCACTTGACCGCGACCTCGCGACCCGCGGTTTCGAGCGCCTCGCCACCGAGTCGAGCAACCGCGTTGCGCAGGGCAAGTCCGGCCAGTAGCGGCAACCACGCGAACGAGTCGGGAGCAATTGCAGGAGTCGGGCGCAGCAGGATCGAGACGAACAGACTCGAACCAGCCGGAGCAATCCACTCGCGGGCCGAACGGCCACGACCGGCGGTTTGGAATCCGGCAACTCGTACCGTGAAATCAGGCAGCGCATCGGCATCTCCGAGGCGACCGGCAGCGGCAATCAGATCGGTATTGGTCGAACCGGTTTCGTCGACGTATTCGAACTTCGAAGCCAAACTGGCGGCACGCGAAAAGTCGTTCATGCCCATAACCGTAGCGCTCCTGTTACCGCACGGTTGTGGCGCCACAAAGTAGGCTTTCCCCATGACCTTCGAGAACACCTACACTCAGGCATTGCGAATCAACCCAGACATCGCAACCACCGCAGGCAAGCTAGCCGACCTTCGCGCCCGCTACCACGAGGCAGTGACCGCGGCCGGCGAAGCGGCAATCGCAAAGCAGCACGCAAAGGGCAAGAAGACCGCCCGCGAGCGCATCAACGACCTGCTCGACCCGGGTTCATTCGTCGAATTGGACGAATACGTTCGTCACCGCAGCACCGCCTTCGGCATGGAAAACAAGCGTCCTTACGGTGACTCGGTGGTCACCGGTGTCGGCACCATCAACGGTCGCCAGGTCGCACTGTTCTCGCAGGACTTCACCATCTTCGGTGGCTCACTCGGTGAGGCAGCCGGCAACAAGATCATCAAGATCATGGACCTCGCCATCGCGACAGGCGTGCCAATGATCGGCATCCTCGACTCGGGTGGTGCGCGTATTCAAGAGGGCGTCATCGCACTCGGCAAGTACGGCGAAATCTTCAAGCGCAACACCATGGCCTCGGGCGTCATCCCACAGATTTCGATCGTGATGGGTCCGGCCGCAGGTGGCGCCGTTTATTCACCGGCGCTGACCGACTTCGTGATCATGGTCGACAAAACCTCGAACATGTTCGTGACCGGCCCAGACGTCATCAAGACCGTCACCGGTGAAGACGTCGGCATGGAAGAGCTCGGTGGCGCACGCGCACACAACGAGCGTTCGGGTGTTGCTCACTACCTGGCTTCAGACGAAGACGACGCTCTCGACTACGCTCGTGCGCTGTTCTCATACCTGCCTGAAAACAGCCTCCGCCAGGCCCTCGTTTTCGACTCGCACGCAGAGCTCGAAGTCACCGATGAAGACCGCAAGCTCGACAAGATCATTCCTGACTCGCCGAACCAGCCTTATGACATGCGAACCATCATCGAAAACATCGTGGATGACCACGAGTTCCTAGAGGTTCAGCCGCTGTTCGCGTCGAACATCCTGATCGGTTTCGCACGCGTCGACGGTCGCAGCGTCGGTATCGTCGCCAACCAGCCTCAGCAGATGGCCGGCACCCTGAACATCGATGCCGGTGAAAAGGCTGCTCGCTTCGTTCGTTTCTGTGACGCATTCTCGATTCCAATCTTCACCCTCGTCGACGTACCTGGTTACCTCCCGGGTACCGACCAGGAATGGGCCGGCGTGATTCGCCGCGGTGCCAAGTTGCTTTACGCATACGCCGAGGCAACCGTTCCGCTGGTTACCGTCATCACCCGCAAGGCCTACGGTGGCGCATACATCGTTATGGGCTCGAAGCAGCTCGGTGCCGACATCAACCTCGCTTGGCCTACCGCCGAGATCGCGGTTATGGGTGGTCAGGGTGCGGTCAACATTTTGTTCCGCGATCAGATCAAGAAGGCGGAAGAGGCTGGCATGGATGTGAACGCCGTGCGTGCAAAGCTTGCCGCCGAGTACACCTACAACGTGGCGAGCCCGTTCTTGGCTGCCGAGCGCGGCGAACTCGATGGCATCATCGAACCTTCGGCCACTCGCATCCAGGTCATCAAGGCCCTTCGCGCACTGCGCACCAAGCGTTCGCAAATGCCACCGAAGAAGCACGGAAACATTCCGCTCTAAGCCGGCGCATACTCACAAAATGTCAGACGAAAACCAGACTCCGGAACAGCTGCCTGAAGTTCAGCAGCTGCTCAAGGTCGTGCGCGGAAACCCGAGCCCTGAAGAGCTCGCGACCGTGATTGCCGTGCTGACCGCGGCGAGCGCTGAGGCACAATCGCAATCGTCTGGTCGTGAGCGTAGACTGACGTCTACTTGGTCGCGCAATGCGAGCATGCTCCGAAGCGAAATCGTTCCTGGCCCAGGTCAGTGGCGTTTCACCACGCGCACTCGCTAAACGAAGCGGCAACCGCCAAGGCGGCGCGACCACTCGAGCAACTTACCCATTCGAGTGAAGGAATCCGCAATGTCGCGTGAAACATCGCCAATCGACCAGATCGCTGACCAGTGGGTCGGCAAGATGGCCGAACTAAGCCCAAGCTTCGCAACCTACATCGGTCGCCCGGGCAACGAAGACAAGATCGACGAACCATCGCCTGAGGCCGAGGCCGTCTTTCTCGCCGAGACCAAGAAGGTGCTGGCGCAGCTAGCCACCGCCACCCCACAGGACAAGGTGGATGAGGTCACGCTCGACGCGATGACTCGTTCGCTCGAACTCGATGTTGAGATTCACGACTCGGGCCTCTGGAAGCGCAACCTGGACGTCATCGCATCGCCTGCACAGGGCATCCGCGAAATCTTTGACCTATCGCCGACCGCTACCACTGGCGACTGGGAGAACCTGACCAAGCGCCTCAACGCCGTGCCTGGCGCGGTCGACGGATACATCCGCACCCTGCGCGAGGGCATCGCTGCAAAGGACACCCCGGCTCGCCGTCAGGTCGAGTGGGTGCTGCGCGAGGTAAAGGAGCTAGCCGGCAAGGACAGCTTCTTCATCAAGTTCGCCGGTGGCGCTAAGGCCGGCGACGACGAGCTCGACTCGTCACTGAAGGCCGAGGTCGAGAAGGCCGGTCAGCACGCCGCCGAAGGTTATGGCAAGCTCGCCGCATTCCTCGAGTCAGAGCTGCTACCAAACGCAAACACCGTGGATGCGATTGGCCGCGAGCGTTACGCGCTTCTGAGCCGCAAGTTCCTCGGCGCTAAAGTCGACCTCGACGAGACCTACGAGTGGGGCATCGAAGAGCTCGCTCGCGTCACCGCAGAGCAGAACGCCGTTGCGAACCAGATCAAGGCCGGTGCCACCGTTCAGGAGGCCATCGAGGTCTTGAACAACGACGCAAGCCGCAAGCTGCACGGCACTAAGGCATTGCAGGAATGGATGCAGAAGCTAAGCGACACCGCAATCGAGAAGCTCAGCGGCACCCACTTCGACATCGCCGAGCCGATCCGCAAGCTCGAGTGCATGATTGCTCCAAGCAACTCGGGTGCGATCTACTACACAGGCCCTACCGACGACTTCAGCCGTCCGGGACGCATGTGGTGGTCGGTGCCAGCCGGCGTTGACGAATTCGACACCTGGCGCGAAACCACCACCGTCTATCACGAGGGCGTTCCGGGTCACCACCTTCAGGTGGCACAGGCCGTGTACAACCGCGCCGAGCTCAACTCGTGGCGTCGTCTCGCCTCGTGGACCTCGGGTCACGGCGAGGGCTGGGCACTCTATGCAGAACGCCTGATGGCCGACCTCGGCTTCTTGGATGACCCGGGCGACCGTCTTGGCATGCTCGACGGCCAGCGCATGCGCGCCGCTCGCGTGGTTCTCGACCTCGGTGTGCACCTCGGCATGGACCGCCTCGACGGCAAGGGCAAGTGGGACTTCGAGTATGCGCTCGAGTTCATGGGCAACAATGTCAACATGTCGAAGGAGTTCGTGAACTTTGAGGTTCACCGCTACTTCGGTTGGCCAGCACAGGCTCCGAGCTACAAGATCGGCCAGCGCATCTGGGAACAGATTCGCGACGAGTATGCGGCACGCAAGGGCGCTTCGTTCGACATCAAGGACTTCCACCGTGAGGCACTAAACCTCGGTGGCCTCGGTCTCGACACCCTGCGCGCGGCTCTGCTCGGCTAAAAAAGGCATACCCAACCTCGCTTTTTGCTTAGGTTGTGCGGTGCGGTGTCCCCCAAAGAGAGGACAACGGATTCGCAACGGCGAACATTCAGCTCGCCCATACTTGAAGCAGTTGCAATGAGCTCTAAGGGGAGACTTGCAGCGGGGGTTTGGCCCAAGCGCCTAGGTCGCCTAGTTTTCTAGGTTTCTAGAAGTCAAAGGTCAAATGGGGTCGAAAGGCGGTTCTTCGGAACCGCCTTTTCGCCTTTCCGGGCTAGATGTCGTTTTCGCCCAAGCGCAGCCAAAGTGCAGGAACGTTCGAGTCCTCGGTAAAAGCTGCAATGGTTAGTAGCCACTCTTCGTCGCGCGGCGCACGGATGGTCACTCGTCCGCTCTCAAGCGCGTCGAGTTCGCGAGCCAAGCGAGCGTGAAGTCGTTCAAACTGAGCGGGGTTCAGGCCTGCGACACCGCCCTCATCGAGCACTGTGACCGAGATGCCACGACGGCGAGCCCGATCGATGGCGGTGCGAGTCGCCTCGCCAATCAAGTCTTTGCCGCGAATCTCATCACGGAGTGAAGCTTCGAGCAGTCGAGCCTCGATGCGCTCCTCGGAATCGAGTTCACGCGGTTGAGCGATTCGTCGAAGCATCGGACGAGCCTTGTCCAGGGTTGCGCGCAGCAGCTGGGCACGCTGCTCGCCTGCGGCCTGGAGCGCGGCGGCTTCGGCGACCGCCTCGGTGTTCAGGTCGGCATACCTTTGGGCTTCGTCGGCAGCTCGATTCAAACCGATGGTCACCACCGCCGCACCGCCGACGACGGTTAGCGCACCCAGAAGACCGGTAGCCAAGAAGTTTTGCCAACCGGCCCAGCTCGCGACCGTAATTGCCTCGAAAGCCACACCAACAATCGCTAGCCCGACGTAACCGCGAATCGCAATCACGGCGAACAGAGTTGCGAGCCCGAGCACATACCAAGTCGAGTAGTCGTTGAAGTGAGTGGATGCGAGCCGCGACTGGGCCAGCAGCGGCACCATGAGGCCAAGGGCAACGGCACCGATTGCGTGAGCCACAGGCAGTCTGTCGCCGCGATACAAAACAATCGAAGGTATGACCACCGCGACATAAACCACGATTGCAGCGATTGCCGGCAGCGAGTCGTCGTACTGGGTGACCCAGAACGAGCCGAGCGCGGCGTGCAGTAGCGCATACATGATGGCCAGAACGCTCAACAGTTTTCGGCTAATGCGAATCATGCGTTCACCTCGCCAGAGTGAATGTCATCGACCGTCGACCAGCTCATGGTCACGGTGCAACCCTGCCCCGGCTGCGACTGAATCGCGATCTTGGCGCCCACCGAAGTGATGCGCTCACGCATCGAGAGACGCACGCCGAGGCGGTACTTGGGGACTCTGGCTTCGCGAAAGCCGCGTCCGTCATCGATTACGACCACCTTGATGCGGGTCGCCGTCGAGCTCAGACGAAGCTGGCGATTTTTGACTGTGCCGGCGTGCTGGACCGAGTTGGCGATGGCCTGCAACGATGCCTGAGTGAAGGCTTGGGCGATTGCGCCGGGCACGGTGATGTCGGCGATCTGCTCCTTGCTGATCTGCAAGTCAGGCGCGACTTCGGTGGCGGCTTGCGCGAGCGAGTCGAAGAAGACCGAGACCGAGACGTCGTCCGGGGCAACCATCGCCACATCGTTTTCGAGCTTGAGCAGAGCCTGCTGAGCGAGCTTGGATGCCTGCTCGACCTGCTCACGATCGCTCGCGTTGGCCCCGGTGATGAGAGTGGTCAGCACGGCGTCGTGAACCAGCGCGTTCACGCGAGCACGTTCGGCTTCGACGGCTCGTACTCGTGCAGATGAAGCGGTGGTTGCCGCTCGCGCTTCCATGGCCTCATCAATCTTGGCGGTCTGTTGTCTCAATGAGATCAGGAGCAGGCCAAACAGCACCCCAAAGAAGAAGGACAACAGGGTGTCTTGAAGCGCGACACCGAATTCGCGACTGCCGAAGGTGTTTCCGACCGAAAGATAGAGCCACTTGGCATTGAGAATGATCGCGGCGGCAAAGGCCGGCACCGGCTTGAGAGCAGCAAACGCCGACAGGGTCGCAATGGCCATCAACCACCAATACCAGGGCTGGTCACCGGCGGCCAATGTTGCGCCTTCTCGCAGGGCAGCCGGCCAGGTCACGGTCCCGATGAGAGTGGCGAGATAAAACGCAAAGTAGAGCCAGAGCAGGTTGCCACCTGCCCAGGCGGTGACAACCTGCGCGAGCGAGATGCCACCGATCACGATGACGCCGATCCAGAGGCCAGCCGGGGTGAGCATGTCGGCCTGTTGAAATGCGTGCGCGATGCCCTGCAAGAAGATGATGAAGGCCGAGAAAGTTGCGAATGCGCGAGCGATTGTGCGGTCGACACGCGTGACAGCGAACTTGCGGACCTCAGAGTTGAACGGCGTCAATGAGTCCGTCCTCGATTGCACGCAAAACCAGATTTGCTTTGTCTGGTGCCGGTCGACCGACGCTCGAATACTTTCCTCGCACACGGTCGATGTGCTCTTTGACCGTGCTCTCTTTGATCTGCAACTGCGAGGCGACCTGACGCATGGTGAAGCCGGAGGCATAGAGACTCAGCACCTCGCGCTCCTTGGCCGAAAGACCCGCGCGCAGCTTGAAATCGGCATCCGAATCGATGACCGCGCTGGTTTCGGTGTTGTTGACCTCGACGTTCGAGGCGACCAACTCGATCGCTTCGGCGAGTTCGGCCATCGACTGCGACTTGCGAATCAGGGCGGCCGCACCGGCACGCAGGGCGTCGGTGACCAGGCTGCTCTTGTCGGCAATGCTGAAAACCAAAACCTTGGCGCCGGCTTCGATCAGCCGCGAGACATTCTCGGCGGGCTTCGAACCGTCGGCGAGCGACAGATCGAGCACAACCACATCCGTGTTGAATTCTTCGCCGCGACTCAGCAGGGCATCGACACTCGCTTCGAGGGCAGTCAGCTGAAAACCGTAACGCTCGCAAACGCTGCGGAAACCCTCACGCACCGCCTCGTGGTCATCAACGATGGCAACACGAATCTCGTGCTTCGGTGTCAGCAGTTCGGCCGAAGTGCTGCCCTGGTTCGCGGCGAGTGACTCAGACACGGTTAGGCGTCCTTGCGCACCAGACTCGCGACACACTCGACGTGGTGGGTGTGTGGGAACAGGTCAAAAGCACGCAGCGACTTGAGCTCATACCGCTCGGCCAATAGCGGCTTGAGGTCACGGGCCAGCGCGATCGGGTCGCATGCAACATAAACGATGTGCTTCGGTGCGATCTCGGTGAGGCGCTGGATCACGTGGGCTCCGGCACCGGCACGCGGCGGGTCAAGCACTACTGTTGCGGTCGACTTCGGTGCTGCCAAACCATCGGCCTTGGCCTTCTTGGCTTCGGCCTTGGCCTCGCTCGCACGCTCGTTCAAGAAACGCTCTGTCGGCTGACAGACGGCCTTCACACGCGGAAGGTCGTTCAGGTTCAGGGTCGCATCCTCGGTGGCCTGCTTGTATGCCTCAACGGTCGTGCAACGCACATCGCTGCCGAACTTGGCAGCCATCGTGCCCGCGAACAGACCGACGCCACCGTAAAGGTCGAGGTTGTCGGCGTCCTTGTCGATGCCAACAGCAGCGATTGCCGCGTTGACTGCAGAGGTGAGCACCTCAGGCGCTCGCTTGTGAACCTGCCAGAAGCCACCCGGGGTGATTCGGAAGGTACGACCGCCGGCGCGCTCGACCAGACGGTCGGTGCTGCTGAGCTTGCTGTCGACCTTGATCAGGGCCTGGCCGGTGCTCGATGCAGCGACCTCGATCTTGCTGACGCCCTGGTAGTTGCGGTTCTGCATCTCGAGCTCTTGGATGTCTTCGTTAGCCAGCGGCAGGCTCTCGACACGCACGACCTCGTGTGTGCGCTCGCGATACGGGCCGACATCGCCGTATTCGTTGACGTGCAGCTGTATGCGAGTGCGATAGCCGAGGCCGTTCGCTGCGTCGTCGCCGGGTGCAGCCTCGACGGTCGGGCGCAGGGTCACGCCGGCCATTCGCTGCAGGGCTTCTTCGATTACGTCGGCCTTCAGCTCGCGCTGACGCTCAAGTTTGATGTGACCGAATTCGGCACCACCGGCACCGGCAAGATTCTTTTCTGAGTCGTATGCCGCCTCAGGCCAAACGTGCTCGACGCGGTCTGGGCTCGTGGTGATCAGCTTGATCGGCTCGGCACGGCAGAAGCCCTTGCTGCGGTCTTCATAGACGCGCACCTTGACTCGTTCGCCAGGCAATACGTGGCTGACAAAAACGACTCGCCCTTCATGACGTGCAACAAAGATGCCGCCGTGAGCGACCTTTTCGATGTCGACCTCAAAGCTGCGGCCGACCCATGATTCTGAGGGCTGGGAATTCTTCACCTACCAAGTGTGCCAGAGTTCTGCCGCTATGCCAGAGTTGATGCGTGACTCGACTCGTTTTGGCCTCAACTTCGCCCGCTCGACTGCGCCTTTTGCGCGACGGCGGCATCGAACCGACCACGATTGCACCCGGCGTTGACGAAGACGCCGTTGTCGAGCGACTCACGGCGATGGGTGCGATCACCGGAACATCCGACATGGTTCACGCGCTGGCGAAAGCGAAGGCTGAGGCGGTGCTAGACCAGCCGGATGCGCGCGGCGCACTGGTGATTGGCTGCGACTCAAGTCTCGAGTTTGATGGAGAGGCCCTCGGCAAGCCGCACGAACCGCAGTTAGCCCGCGAACGCTGGCTTGCCATGCGCGGCAAGACCGGCACTCTTTATAGCGGTCACTGGGTCATCGACAACCGCAACCCCGAGCCAGGCAAGCTTTCGCCGGCAGTTGGCCGCGTGAGCGCATCCAAGGTGCACTTTGCTGATTTGACCGAGGCCGAAATCGACGCGTATGTGGCCACGGGCGAACCGCTCAAGGTGGCAGGCGCTTTCACGATTGATGGGCTCGGTGGGGCGTTCCTGCGCGGCATCGAGGGCGATGCTCACACCGTCGTCGGACTGTCGCTGCCGACCCTGCGCGAACTCGTCCGTGAGCTCGGGGTCGAATACACCTCGCTCTGGAATCGCTCCTGATTTCGAGCCAAACCAATAGGCTTAGGGCTATGAATTCGCGCAAAATCACCAAGGTTCTGATCGCAAACCGCGGCGAAATCGCCGTGCGCATCGCACGCGCTGCCAAGGACGCAGGCATCGGCTCTGTCGCCGTCTATGCCGACCAGGACCGTGACGCCCTGCACGTCAAGCTTGCCGATGAGGCATACGCACTGCACGGCACCACCTCGGCCGAGACCTACCTCGTCATCGACAAGATTCTCTCGATCGCCAAGAAGTCGGGTGCCGACGCGATTCACCCTGGCTACGGCTTCCTTGCCGAGAACGCAGACTTCGCCCGCGCGGTCATCGCTGCCGGCATCATCTGGATCGGCCCATCGCCTGAGGCCATTGAGCGTCTCGGCGACAAGGTTTCGGCCCGTCACGTTGCCGAAAAGGTTGGCGCTCCCCTAGCTCCTGGCACCATCGACCCAGTTTCGGGTGCCAAAGAAGTTCTCGACTTCGTCGCCCAGCACGGTCTGCCGGTAGCCATCAAGGCCGCCTTCGGTGGCGGTGGCCGCGGCATCAAGGTCGCATACAAAGAGGACGAAGTTCAAGAACTGTTCGAGTCGGCAACCCGTGAAGCGATTGCCGCCTTCGGTCGCGGCGAATGCTTCGTCGAGAAGTACCTAGAGAAGCCACGTCACGTCGAGACTCAGTGCCTCGCCGACCAGCACGGTAACGTCGTCGTCGTTTCGACCCGCGACTGCTCGCTGCAGCGTCGTCACCAGAAGCTCGTCGAAGAGGCACCGGCTCCGTTCCTAACCGCCGACCAGAACCAGCGCCTGTATGCCGCCTCGAAGGCCATCCTCAAAGAGGTTGGCTACGTTGGCGCAGGCACCTGTGAGTTCCTCGTAGCCCAGGACGGCACCATCTCGTTCCTCGAGGTCAACACCCGTCTTCAGGTTGAGCACCCGGTCTCAGAAGAGGTCACCGGACTCGACCTCGTCCGTGAGCAGTTCCGCCTCGCCGAAGGTGGCGTGCTCGACTACCCGGACCCAGAAATCAAGGGACACAGCTTCGAGTTCCGCATCAACGGTGAAGACCCGGGCCGCAACTTCATGCCGGCTCCTGGTCCGGTGCACGTGTTCAAGGCGCCTTCAGGCCCTGGCGTGCGCGTTGACACCGGTGTCGAATCGGGTGACGTCATCAGCGGCTCCTTCGACTCGATGGTCGCCAAGCTGATCGTGACCGGCGCAACCCGCGAAGAAGCGCTCGCTCGCTCGCGTCGCGCACTGGACGAGATGGAAGTCAACGGTCTGCCGACCGTGCTGCCGTTCCACCGCAAGATCGTGAACGACCCCGCATTCATTGGCGATGTCGCAACCAACAAGTTCGGTGTTTATACCCGTTGGATCGAGACCGAATGGACCAACGACCTCGAGCCTTGGTCTGGCCTCGGTGAAGCTGGCGAAGAGCCGGCACCGCGCAACAACGTTGTGGTCGAGGTCGACGGCAAGCGCATCGAGGTTTCACTACCAAACCGACTGCTCGCAGGTAGCGGTGGCGCAGCTGGCGCGGCTACTTCGGGCAATGCTCCGAAGCGTCGCGGTGGCGGTGGCGCAACCAGCGGTGGCAACACCGGCAACGCAATCAAGACTCCGATGCAGGCAACTGTCGTGAAGCTAGCCGTCTCGGTTGGCGACAAGGTGGTCGAGGGTGACCTCGTCGTCGTGCTCGAGGCCATGAAGATGGAACAGCCGATCAACGCTCACAAGGCAGGAACCGTCAAGGCCATCTCGGCCGAGGTCGGCACCACCTACCCGGCCGGCACTGTGCTGGTCGAGTTCGAGGACTAAGCCTCTCTAGACAAAGAAAAACCCCGGGCCACACTGGCTCGGGGTTTTCTTTTGCTTAGTTCTAGAGAATCGGCTGGTGAAGCGCGCGGGCCGCATCCGAAATCGAAGCGGTCAACGAAGGGTAAACCGTGAACACCTTGGCCAACTCATCCACCGTCAGACGGTTCTCGATGGCGATCGCGATCGGATAAACCAGGTCGCTCGCGCGAGGCGCAACGACCACACCACCGATTACGGTGCCACCGGTCGAGCAAACCAGCTTGATAAAGCCGTCCTCGATGCCCATCATCTTGGCGCGCGGGTTGGTCTGGAGGTCGATCTTCTCGACGAAGCCCGAGACCTTGCCATCCTTGATGTCTTGCTCGCCCCAACCGACGGTTGCGATTTCTGGAGCGGTGAAAACGTTGGATGCGACATTGCGCAACTGAGTCGGTGCCGAAACGTCACCCATGGTGTGGAACACCGCGGTGCGACCCTGCATCGCCGAAACCGACGCCAGCGGGAAGAACGTCGTGCAGTCGCCGACGGCATACACATTCGCGCGTGCGGTTCGAGCCACCTTGTTGACCACGACGTGACCGGTTTCGGTGAGTTCGATGCCGGCTTCCTCGAGACCGAGGCCAGCGGTGTTCGGAATCGCACCGACCGCCATCAGACAGTGCGAACCCTCGACGACGCGACCGTCGGCCAGCGTCACGCGCACACCCGAACCGGTGTTTTCAACCTTCTCGGCACGGCTCTTGTTGAGAATGTTCATGCCCTTGTTGCGGAACACCTTCTCGATGACCTGGGCGGCATCGTTGTCGTTGCCAGGCAAGACGGTGTCGCGGCTCGAGATCAGTGTGACCTCGCTGCCAAGGTGGAGGTATGCGCTCGCGAATTCGGCACCGGTCACACCCGAACCGACCACGATCATGTGTTCTGGCAGTTCGTTGATGTTGTATAGCTGCTTCCAGGTCAGGATGCGTTCGCCGTCTGGCTTGGCGTCGGGCAACTCACGTGGGCTCGCGCCAACCGCGACGATGATGGTCTTGGCTTCCATGCGCTCGGCCTTGGTGCCCTTTGGTGCGCCCTCGGCAGGTTCAAAGATCACATGGTGGTTGCCATCGAGACGACCCGAACCGTGAAGCACACGAACACCCTCACGGATGAGGTTTTCGAGCATGTCGCTCGACTGCGCCTCGGCCAGCTCGAGCAGACGCTGGTTGACGGTTGCCAGATCAATTTCGATCTTTGGCTTGATGTGCTGACCGCCGAACGAGAACTTCACGCCCAACTTTGCAGCCTGCTCGACTCGTCCCGCTGCTTCTGCGGTTGCGATGAGTGACTTTGATGGCACGACGTCGGTGAGCACCGCGTTGCCGCCGACTCCGGCGCGTTCGATGAGGGTAACCTCGGCCCCGAGCTGGCGGCCGGCTAGTGCCGCCTCGTATCCGCCAGGGCCACCACCGATGATGACGATGTGGTGTGGTTTCTTAGTTGGGGTTGCTTCTGTGCTCACGTCTCCATTCTGCCAGCCTGCGAGCCATCTGCGCGGTCGCTTAGACTCGAAGAATGAACAATCCACTCGATGATTCAAAGGCGAACCCCTTCGAGATTGCGGCTCTAGCCGCAGAGCGTATTGCCGCGCTAACCGGCGTCGCACAGCACGACATCGCGCTCACACTGGGCAGCGGATGGGCCAAGGCAGCCGACCTAATCGGTGAAACCGTGGCGACCGTCGACGCCACCGAGATTCCTGGCTTTTCGGCACCGGCCGTGCAGGGTCACGTTGCCACGATTCGCTCGATTGCACTGCCAAACGGCAAGCACGCGCTCGTGCTCGGTGCACGCACACACTTTTATGAAGGGCACGGCGTCCGTCGTGTTGTTCACGGCGTTCGCACCGCCGCGGCGACCGGCGTCAAGACCATGGTGCTCACCAATGGCTGTGGCGGCATTCGCCCAGAGTGGAAGCCCGGCACCCCGGTTCTGATCAGCGACCACATCAACCTGACTTCGGCCAGCCCGCTCGAGGGTGCCAAGTTCGTCGACCTCACCGACCTCTATTCGGCGCGCCTGCGCGAGGTAGCGCGCACGGTCGACCCGACCCTCGACGACGGTGTCTATGTGCAGTTCCGTGGCCCACAGTATGAGACCCCGGCCGAGGTGCAGATGGCCAAGTTCATGGGTGGCGATCTAGTAGGTATGTCGACCGCGCTCGAGGCAATCGCCGTGCGCGAAGCCGGCATGGAACTGCTCGGTATTTCACTCATGACCAACCAGGCCGCCGGCATTCAGAAGACCCCGCTGTCACACGCCGAGGTGCTCGAGGCCGGTCGCGAGGCCGAGGCTCGCATCAGCGCGCTATTGGCTCAGATTGTGAGCAAGCTCTAAATGCAGTTGGACGCCCTAATCGCCCAAGCAACCGCCTGGCGCGACCAAGATCCTGACCCCGAAACCCGCACCGAACTCGATGGGCTGATTGCGGCTCGCGACGAGGCCGGTCTTGCCGATCGCTTCGGTTCTCGTCTCGGATTTGGCACCGCCGGACTTCGCGGCGAACTCGGTGCCGGACCAAACCGCATGAACCGCGTGCTAGTCGCGCAGGCGGCGGCCGGCATCGCGGCATACCTTCTGAAGCATCGCGAAGACCTGCTCGACCCGAACGGACGCCTCGGCGTGATCATCGGTTTCGACGGTCGCGTGAACAGCGATGTCTTTGCCGAGGACAGCGCACAGATTTTTGCGGCCGCGGGCATCGACGCGTGGCTGATTGGGCGCGTGCCGACGCCGGTGCTCGCGTTTGCGACCAAGCACTGGGGCGCTTCGGCCGGCATCATGGTCACCGCGTCGCACAACCCTCCTCGCGACAACGGTTACAAGGTTTATCTGGGTGGAGCGACCGGTGGCTCGCAGATCATTTCGCCGGTCGACAAAGACATCGCCGCCGAGATCGCTGCGGTTGCGGCGACGCATACCTTTGATTCGATTCCGAAGTCGACCGACTTCAACCGATCGGGCGAGCACGCGCTGCACGAATACATTTTGGCAACCACCAACCTGATCGGCGCGGTCGCGGTTGGTCCGCAGCCGAAGGTGGTTTACACCGCGATGCACGGTGTGGGTTGGCAGACCACCAAGCAGCTATTTGCCCTGACCGGCATCAATGAACCGGCCGTGGTGGCCGAGCAGAACGAACCCGACGGGGCTTTTCCGACGGTTGCTTTCCCGAATCCCGAAGAGCCAGGTGCGCTTGATTTGGCGTATGCGCTCGCGCGCGAACAGCACGCCGATCTGATCATCGCGAATGACCCCGATGCCGATCGGCTCGCTGTCGCGATTCCAGATTCGACTGCCGCCGAGGGTTATCGCCGCCTCACCGGTGACGAAATCGGCCTGGTGCTCGGCGACCGCATCGCGTCGAACTGGGCCAAGAGCGGCAGCCCGCTCGCAACCGACGGCAGCACGCCGAACCTCGCCTGCTCGGTTGTTTCGAGCAGCGCGCTCGGTGCGGTCGCGGACGCATACGGACTCGGTTTCAAGCAGACGCTGACCGGTTTCAAGTGGATCAGCAAGGTGCCAAACCTGCTGTTTGGTTATGAGGAGGCGCTCGGTTACTGCGTCGACCTCAAGCACACACCAGACAAGGACGGCATTTCGGCGAGCCTCGTCATCGCCGACCTCGCCATCGAACTTCACCGCGACGGATCAAACCTGAGCGAGCACCTTGCGAAGCTCGGTGAGCGTTACGGACACTTTGCGACTGGGCAGATAAGCATTCGCGTGACCGACCTCAGTCGCATCGCCGAGCTCATGCAGCGCGTGCGAGCGACTCCCCCGAGTGAGCTTTGCGGGCAGCCTGTGGCATTCACCGACCTGGCGCTTGGCAGTGAAGAATTGCCGGCAACCGACGGCGTACGACTCGACCTGGCCGACGGCCGCAGGGCCATTATTCGACCATCGGGCACCGAGCCAAAGCTCAAGTGCTACCTGCAGGCGGTCGGTTCGAGCGCGGTTGATGCCAAGCGATTGCTGGCCCAACTGGATGAGGCTATGCGCGAGGTTTTGGCTTAGGCCTTCGGCTTGGCGATCCACGCCTGAATGCTTGGCGGAATAGGTAGCCCGGCCGCTTCGGCGTCCATCGGAATCGGTTCACCGGCAACCGTTCGCAGCGGAATAACGCCAGCCCAAACGCCCTTGCCAAGGTCTTCGGGAGCGTCTTCGCCGAGGCCCGTGCGCACCTTCACCGAGGTCTCATCGAGCGGGAGAGACAAAATCATGGTCGCCGCTAGTTCTTTGCGTGTCGATGGGCGAACCTCGGCAACGCGACCCGGAATTAGACCGTCGCTGATGGCATCGGCTGCGGCAGTCTTCTCGTCGCCCTCGAGGAGGCGCGGGTTGCCCATGATGACCACCGAGCGATAGTTCATGCTCGATTCGAAGGTGCTGCGAGCCACAACTAGTCCGTCGAGCATCGTCACCGAAACGCACACCGGAGCACCGGCCGCCATCTCGCGCATGAATCGCGCACCGGTCGAACCGTGAATCAGAATCTCATCGCCCACGCGAGCAAAACCCATCGGCAGCACAAACGGCTGGTGGTCGAAAACCATGGCCA
>JACCDQ010691981.1_pt1 | contig 15851 bp, 12 predicted proteins | sample 7446031 | NCBI WGS metagenome assembly JACCDQ01 (sample SAMN15323442, study PRJNA562643) | freshwater metagenome | isolation source: river surface water | place: USA:Blue River Watershed | collected 2017-08-17
CAATGACATCTTTAGCCTGACGAAGCGGCATTAAATAGTAATCTCCAGCACCTTCTTTATCGTAATCAACAAGAGGTTCAACTTTAATTTCACCGTTTGCTTTTCTTGTCATGTAAGGAATCATTCTACCTGTTTTATCAAATGGAAACTGATTGACGAATTGACTATCATTTCCGTCAAAGGCATTCGGCTCCCAACAAGTATTCAATCCAAAAATTGAAGGATTTTCTTTAAACTGAATTTCCATCAATTTAATAACTTCATTTCGAGAAATTTTAAGCGGATGTGCTTTATCTTTTATTTGACTCAAAGATTTAGCCAAGGCTCGCGTCGTTTCAAATGCTTTTTCAATCTTAACCTGAATTTCATTTGCGATCTTGTATGAAGACTCTTTTGATTTAAGCTTTGCATTTGTAGATAATTCATCAAAAAGAATCTTTGAACTATATACAGTCAATGCCCCAGCCACTACAAAAATACTTAAAGTAGTCCACGCTAATAATCTAAAATTTAATGATTTTTTCAAAATCTACCCCACAGTCAAAATTCGATATATTTGATTCGGAGAAAAAACTTAAAAAGTTTAGAACTTAAGTTATAAATGTGTTTTTACCCTTGATAATTCGAATCAAAAAAAGTTGATGCGACACGGTAGGACTATCACTCTGTCTCAATTCGAAAATTGGACTCGATAATACTTTATAAAAACTAGCTTTATACTGAATGCTAGATCTAAATCTAGTTAAACCATTTTCAATATCATGAAACAAAGTATCTTTTCCGATACAAATACATGAAACACATTTTTATACATTTTTTATTCGCCTATTCATCTTTGGCAATCACAAGTTGCACTCCAAAATCTCAAGACGTTACGCCACAGTCGACTTGCACTTCTTTGCTTTGCAGATCCGCAAAATACAGCCTATTTATTGCAAATCTTGATGGAACCAACGTCGAAATTCTTAAAACCAGCAGTTACCAAGATATGACTCACCCTCGAGTCTCAAATGACAAGAATTGGGTTACATACACCACCTACCACGATCTCAATTCTGAAAAATGTGCTACCTTTGATCAGGGTTATTTAAATACAGAAATAAGAGCCATAAAGATATCTTCCCTTGCGGACAAATCTATTGTTAGCAATGTTTCGGGGCAATTAAATTCAAATAATTATTGGATTGGAAATACAAATGAAATGACCTATCTTTCCGGCCCGCCAACTAATCTAAAATTTTTTCGTTTAAGTCTGAGTTCAAATTTAGATTCACTGGCCGCTCCAACTCAAATTTCTGTGCCGAGTACAATTATACCAATGGACCCTGTAACAAACTTGGGATCAAATAAAATAGTCTACGCAGGCCTTTATGATTCTGGTGGAGGCTCTTACGTTAAAAGTATTTTTATGATGAATCTTTCTGACAGTAGCAATGTTGTTGGATTATCTCTAGGGCGCAACCATGCTGGCGGAACAATAGCATGCGATAGCGCAGAGTGCTTAAACATTATGGAAAATGATCCGAAAATTTCACCTGATGGAACAAAAGTCGCATTTATGAGACGAGCACTAATCTCTGGAGCTAACGGTTTCGGATGGCACATTTTCGTTGTGCCTGTAGCTAGCCCACTTAACGAAGTTAACATTTCTTATTCTGCGTTAGGTTCTGACACTTCTAAAAACGATGCTCTTCCAGAATGGATCGACAACAATAAACTAATTTTTTCAACTATCGAAATTACTTCTTCAACTAACGTTTCAAAAAATGTTTATACGATGAACGCAAATGGATCTAACCGTACAAAAATTAGTCTACCTGAAGGCTTTCGATACGCCGATGTTTTTCCATTCACCGACTCTCAAGGAAATTCTAAAATAATTCTTTCGGCAGAAAAAATAGCTGCTACATGCAGCCAATAAGTAATTAATAAAAATGAATAAAAATGAATAAAAAAATTTAAAGACTTTAAAAAAGTAGGCAATCTGAAAAAATAGGAAAAAATTGGTCGGGGAGATAGGATTCGAACCTACGACCCTCTGGTCCCAAACCAGATGCGCTACCAGACTGCGCTACTCCCCGACAACAGAGCTGGTAACATATAAATAACCCAGAAAAATGTCAAAGATAAAGGACATTTAGAATCTTAAGCCTATATTTTGGGCGACATTTATGAGGTAGTCTTGATTTCAGGTCGTTTAGATCTTACCTGATCCTTCTGAAGCCTCTGATCTGCTAAAATTTGAAACTCTTTCGCCAAGTAAATATTTTTAGCTAGCAGGCTATAAAACTCGGGGCGTCCTATCTTTAATAGCTTAGTATTGCGCTGAGCTACGGCCGTGGCCGATCTTTTTCCATTATTCATCATTAGAGCAACCTCTCCTAAAAAAGAGCCCTGCGGTAATGTATTGATTAGTTTTCCATCTTGCAGAATTGCTAATGATCCCTGAATGACTACAAAAGCCGAATCCCCTATTTGGCCTTGTTGAAAAACCACCTGTTGATCCAAATAGTCTTCAATTTTTCCAGAGAAGGTTAACGCGTCCAAACAGTCAGATGGTGTACTTTTAAAAAAATCTGACTTTAGCAAAGCATGTTGAACCCAAAATCTCTGCTGAAGAGCTTGCGCCTTTTCTCGGTTTAAAAAGCGGTCCAAAACCTCAGCCTGATAGGGAACAACTAACACTTCACTAGCTTTTAAAGCGATAACATCGGCCGTTCGCTTTTCACCTAAAAGAAAACCAGCCTCGCCAAAAACACTCGACTCGGAAAGAATCGAAATGAACTGTTTAAATGTTGGAGCTTGGGTATATATTCCAAGCTCTCCTTTAAGTAATACATAAAGATCTCTCGAGGCCTCTCCTGTCTGACATACATAAGATTCAGCAGAGTACGTATTGATATAAGCCTGAGACATTAAAAAGTCGGACAACTCTTTTTGCAAAGAGCGAAAAAAAGGAAGTTGATAAATATTTTCTGCTGCTACTCTAGAACTCGATTTTATCGGAGCAACCAAAAACTTTGCTGACTGAGACTTAAAATCCTGAACTTGAAGATTCTGAAAATAATCCTTAATACTTGGATTTATGATCCAATGATGAGTAGCAAGCATCGCGACTAGATCATATAACAAATGAAAATTGACTAACCAACCATTTGACAAATATCTTTGGGTCATCGCTTGTATTGAATTCTGCGAACGTAAATCCGCCAGATATTGTTTTTGTAAGTCAGAAAGCTGAAGTTTCTCAAAAGGACAGTTCGGATGAAACTGAAAAACTTCGCTTTCTATTCTCATGGAGAGATCTCACGATAGGTCAACTCATTATAACTATTGACCTGATCAAGCAGTTTTAATAATCGCGGAGAAACTTCTTTTTGCTTATTCAAGTAAAGAGTATTTAATATTTTAGAAAGTTTTTTATAAGACATAAAAGTTTCAAGCTCAGCCGGATTATTTTTACGGTAATAAATAATTATTCGACAGGCGCAGTAGACACCCGTCGCAGACTCTAGGGCATTTGCTGACTGAATCATTTTAATTACCTTGTCTAAAACTGGATTTGACAAGGTATGAATAGCTTGATTAATCAAAAGATTTCCTCGAGTTCTAAATGACTGATCAGAATCAATGATAAATGATTTTTCTTGTTCGATTGCAATCAAATTAAGATCTTTTTCAATCAATACATCTACCACCGAAGCATTAATACGGCCTTCGATGTATCTAGAAATTGACACAATTGCATCTGTACAGCTGGCGTTCCATTGCTGAATTGGCACCAATCGTGAGCCCTCTACGATAAGGCGAGAGAATGAAAAAGAAAGTCCAGGATCTTGGTACACTCGCTTTTCAAAAATCTTCAATGAATCAATCCAAGATGCAATGAGTGCAGGTGAGGCTACTCGAACAGCAGCATTGTTAAAGTTTACAAAAATATAGTTCAACTTTTCAAAATCTGTCTCGGTCTTCACCTTTTCAAGTAAAAAAAGAAGATCATCATTTGATCTGAAATACTTAATTAGTTCTGGCTTTGACTCATAGACCTCTTGAATTTTTACAAAATCTTGAACTAGGTAACCCTCGTGCGGCGCCATATTTTTGAATTCAAAATTTTTGACTTCTTGAGGAATATTAACCAACGGAGTGATTTCTAAAGCCTGAGATCGAAGGCAACTTAAAACGTTACGATCTTTGATGTTAACGACTTCTAGCAATCGAGTGGCATAGGTCAAAGCATCTCCAAAAAAACCATAACCAGGAAGCCTTTTGCTAAATGTAAGTTCCGAACTGCTAATAGAGCTTTTTAATGTGAACTGGCGCTTCTCTTCTCCAAAGCTAAAGTTGATCTGTGAAAACTCGCGCATTAAATCACGCGCAAAGGCAACAGCCAACAAAGCTGAATTTTCAGTTTTAAAAACGACTACTATTTCGTCCCCAACTGTTTTTTCAAATAGTCCTTCGTAACGCTGTAAAAGCTCGCAGCCATATTCTTCTAAGTATTTTGTCAAACTCTGAGCTTCTTTAGACTGGCCAGCAGAAACAACTTTAGAAAACCCATTGATGTCGACTTTGGCAACAGTGCCATGAAAGTTATAAGGAATTTTATGATTGTTTTTTTTGATCTCACTCAAAATACTAAATTCCAAGGATGTTTCCAAAAGATCCTGGTCTTTTTGCAAATTTTCGTTTCGACGAATCATGGCAGTTGTTGCAGATTGAATGATCTGCATATCTTGTAAATGCAACCAACCGAAAGATTTCGAAAGAATCCTAAACCAAAATGGATCTTTCCCATCTTTGCGAAATTGAGATTGAATTGAACGAGCTAAGACCAATACACCTAAAAACGAAAAAGCCGCTACTATATAGATGATGCTTACAAAAGTTTGCACGATATCATCTATAAATATTTTCGAAAATTTTCCCGAAAGAAAATCTAGCAACGAAGCTCTATATTTATTTGTAGCGACTGTCCACTCGACATCTTTAGTGGCGTCTTTTAGAAAGACCATCTCTTTGCCATTTAATTTATATCCTTGAATTGTCCCAAGAGCTAATGTAGGAGGCGTTTGCATTTGCTCTGGAAATTCGCAATTGCCTTCGATCGAAGTAAGTGTGTATGCACTTATAGTTCCGGCAGATTGTTCAGCTGCTAGACGCTGACAAACTTCTAGGACGCGGTCCTCTTGTAGCATGGATTGGACCGTACTTCGAAATTGAATAAGATCCTCTTGTCGTGATTGATTGATTTGGGTTTCAATACTAGAAAAGGCTTTATAAGTTGAAAGTAAATAAATCGGCAAATAAATTATAAAGACAAAGATGGTAATTTTTAAAAGGTCTTTTCCTAGATTTTTCATTTAATTATACTTTGCGGAAAATGTTTATAATTCATACTCCAAGAATTCACCAGAGAACCATCAGAAAAGCGGCAAAAATTATATTGATTGTTCTTATTATCGAGAGCCAATAAGTTTCGACCACCGACAGCTTCGCAGTGAATGGCAGATTTATTATTCATTCCAGGAACTTTGATGGAAAGATCTTTAGGTTTTATTTGCGCAAACTCATAGGCTTCGCACTTAGGTTTAGAAGATTTAAAACAGATTTCGCTAAGCTCAAGAGCCTCAAATTTCTTCGTTTTAAAGATCAAATAGGAATCTTCTATAAAGATTGCATATTCATCATCTTTAATTTTAGGAGGCACAGGAAAACTAGTTTGCGAGTTTGCACGATTTGTAGAAGCAGTTTGTTTAGTAGACTCAGATTTATTTTCAATTTTATTAGAGGCCAATAGGAGTTTTGATCGAATCTGTGATGCTTGGCTTTGAATAACAAAGAAAAATAAAACAATTATTGAAAAGATTTTCATAAATAGTTTCATTTGCACGATACGACCTCTAGAACTTTGGTGTTTTTATTATCTCGAAAACAACGTTGTGGCTGAACAGAAGATACCCAAAGTGGCTTATTATTTTCCCCAACAATTCGAATTTTACGCGCATCAAGCTGCTGCCTAAAAGTTTCATCATTGAATCGTTCAGTTACCCGTGTATAGGCCGGCTCATTAACTTTACTGAATGCAGTTAAACGTTGAATAATAGCATTATCTAGTTTGATGTTAGGTTTCACAGTGGTAGGTGGAGGCTGGCTACTCGCCTCAGATTGCGCGTTTTCTTCAGAAGGCTTTTTTACTGCTTCTTCATTTTCGATAGCTGCATTGTTTTGAGCAGGAAGACTTGCAACAGAGCGAGCACCAGCGATAGAGCCGACAGCAACCTGGGTCTTAGAAGAATCAGCTTTAGCTCCACTCAAGCTTCCAGCAGCCACAACGCCAGCTTTGACATCGGAACCACTCGCCCCGGAAGCAGAATCAGAAGCCAACTGAACCGAAAAATTTTTCTCTCCACCACCACTAAGAGATCTATAATAAGCCTCTTTTTGATCATAGGTCATCGTATCAAGTTTAGGATTACTCATCGCCGCTTGGATATTCGGAGAATCTGAATAATAATGATTTGCAAACGCCTCGGTCGTGGTTAACGGCGCATAGCTTAAAGAAGAACCAGAGTTAGTTTTTGCACCGGCTTGCGTACCAACTGCGGCAGCAGCAGCTACTAAACCAACGTTTCCTAAAGTTGATGTAATTAAATGATCCGCATTATCTAAACTTTTACTTAAGCTTTGGCCAAGTTGTTGAATACTTGAAGAAAAACTTGACTCCTCTGCTACCTGATGAAATTCGCCATCTCCCTCATAAGAGCTAATTGGATTTCCATTGACGGTTGTAAGCGGAGCACTTGCGGCAAGCTGAATCGTGGAGTCCGGAACAGGTACAAATGCCGGAGTATTTGAGTTAACAGCTGCAACTATTGCTTGTGTCGTCTCTTTAGCTTGCGTTTTATCCTCTAACGCAGCTGCAGCTATCGTACCTGCAGTAAGTGGAGGAACGCCATCAAAAATAAACTCAGTTCCTGTTGTAGAATCAATTTTAACATCAAGCTTCCCCTTGGCCACGCATTGATCAACAATCTTAGAACTCTCTGGAGGAACTTTTATTTCTTTCCCAGGAATATACTTACAAACCGCTTGAAATAGCTGCACAAAACCTTCTTCGATACAAGAGGAGTTCGGCTTATCTTTAAACTGGGACATTCCATAGTGAATAAGCTCATGTTCAATTGTAGATGAAACATTTTTGATATTTAAATTAAACTTCTTATTCACAATATTTAAGGCAATTTCCAGTGGGTTTTGAGAAAATGATGCAACTTTATTTAATTCTCCATTTTTTAATCCACATTTAAACTTAATTCCGGAAGCCTGAAGGCCTTCGACTAAAGAAAAATACTTACCGAAAACTTCAAGAGCATTCCGCTTTAGAGTTGTATCCTTTGAAAAAATTTTTTGAGCCTCGGTCGATTCTGCACACGTTTTCAAATCACTCGTCTTCGCAGAAAATGATTCGATAAGAGCATCTCTCAACTCATCTTGCGCGTCCTGGGGAATGCCCCCACAACTTTCCTTATCAAATAAGTTCGTTACCTCTAAGCTCTGAATCTTTTTTATTAAGGTTGGATCTATAATCTTTTTCAAACTATCGCTGTAGGCATGTTCATCGATGCAAATCGCATCTTGATACTGCATCATATGATTGGTCGCATAATATCCTATTTTGGGTCTCATTTTTGGAAAATAATTTGCAACTAAATAATGAGTTTGATTTTTATCTGATGAAGAAAAAGTAATAGTTTTTGAAAATTTATTCTGTAGCAATTTAATAGTTTTTCTGTCTTTAGTTAGAATTACATCTAAAGACTTTTTATCTAAAAAAATTGTCTGTCCAGCATACTTTATTTCTCTATAGTATTTAAACTCTCTTACCTTAATCACGGACTTCTCAGCCATTAACGTTGGAGAAACTAGAAGAACTATGATTCCGACTATATATCTCGGTTCTATCAAAGTCGCGAAATTAAAATTTTTTATCTTTTTTATGGAGAACATTCGCTATTAATGCTATCAAATTATTATGAATTTACTAAGCTCAGTTACAATACTTATTCTTTGGTCTAGCACTAATGTAAGTTACCCTGCTGTAACCGATGCTCCACTAAGTAGCGTGGCTATACCTTCATCAGCACTAGTCTATTCAGCAAATTTAAAATTTATAGACCCAAATACCAATGTAGAAATCAAAGACGAAAGCATGCCCCCTGTGCAATCACAGGATACAGTGGGCTCTTGCTTCGGTTGCGCTGCCTCCACTATAGTACAAAAATTTCTTTGTGATTCCGACCCGGACTACAAAGGTCTGAAATGCAATGACCTTCCTAAAGAAAAAATGGTTTCTCAATTTAGCATGGTGGCTTGGGCTGATACAAATTTACTGAGAAGAGATAACGACCTGGAAGGTTCTAACCAAAATCCTGGGGAATCAAAAAATCACGCCAATATTAAACTATATGACGATGTGACAAAGTTTTCATCGGGCGCAAACGCCCTTAAAAATTCTGTAAAAGCATTTAAGTTTATGCCTGAGTCTTGTTATCCATTCGATCAGTTAGTTTCTAAATATGGCAATAAAGATTCTCAACTTTTTAAACACGTTTATGAAAAAACAAAATCTCTATATGAACAGATGAAGAGCACCGAAGGTTCCACAAACTGTGAAGAATGCTTAAAAGAATTAGATTCTGACTTCAATACAACGTTCTCTAAAGAATCCATAGCTTCTGCACTTCAAAAGGATACTTTTGGCGAATTTCTGTTCGCATTACTCTTCAAGAATTGCAAACCACTCCTTTCGAGTGAAAGGCCCAAATTTTTTGGACTTCCAGAGAAACCAGGGCAAAAACTAGCAAAAACAGAAGTATTAGGTGCAATGAAAGGCATCCTGAATAAAAAAAAGCCCCTTCTAATTAATTCGCTCTGTCTAGAAAAAAATTCTCAAAAATGTCTCTCAAATCATAGTACAGTAATTAGTGGATATAGAAAAGTTTGCCCAACTGCAAACTTCAATGATTCTAAGTGTAAATTTCAGCTAAAAATTCACAATTGTTGGGGTAAAGATTGGCAAGCATCAAATAACAATGGCTGGCTAGACGCTGGGCCACTAATTGACAATATCAATTACGGCCAAGAAGAAGATGGTAAATTAAAAGATTATATTTTAGGTGGCGAAATCAGCTGGCTAGAATAGCTCTATCTTTTAAAGCTAAGTGTAAAAACAATATACACCCAATATAAAAAATTCTTCAATTTTTTTACTTTAATCACAGATTTATAATTGCCTTTAAAATACACAGAATTTATGAGATAACAACAAACCTATTGATAACGCAAAAATCGTAACTGTAGGGAGGGGAAAAGTGAAGACGATATCTCGTATTATTTATGCATCTCTTTATGCAATTTCAGCTAAGGCCACGGACTTTAACCAAACCGAAAGTGGCTTTTACTTAAGAGAAAAAATTGTATTGCCAGGTGAAAGAGTTTCCCTCAGACATAGCACCCTCGATTATTCAGACATAGTTTCAATATTTAAAAGACTCGGAATCCCAAATGCTAAAAAACAAAAAGTCACAATTCAGGATGAAAATAATATCATTGATCTTAGTTTCCTTGATGACATTAGCATTTTGGTTTCGGAACGTTCTACAGATGGTGCTCCTCCCAATGCAGACGGCATTTTCTAAAGAAACTCTTAGTATATACTTCTTGACCGGCTCTCAAAGCAAATCTGTCTCTGTTTTTGATTCAGACGCTATTGGAAATCTGCTTCACATGGAGGCTTTGGTTGCAACTTTAGTAAAGTATGGAAATTCCGGAGAATATGTTCCATCCCTAGCTTCTAGTTGGATAGAAAATGAGAAAAAAACAATATTCAGGTTTAACTTCAAATCACAATATTTCGACGAATCTGGAGATCAAATTACTCCTCTTAAATTTAGTAAATGCCTGCATCTACTATTAAAAGAATATAGTAAAAAATCTGATCCACCGGTATTTTCTAATCTCATTGGATGGGATGATTTCAAAAATGGAAAAAGATCAATTATATCTGGAGTAATTGCTGACGAGAAGTTTATTGAGTTTAGATTCAGCTCCTCAATTTCTGGACTCTTGGAATTCCTATCAATGCCGTATTATGGCTATTATAATCAAGCAAATTTTAATTCCGATGGCACATGGAAAGACAATAAAAAAATTATTTCAAGTGGAGAATATTACCTTAATAATTTTAGCAACGATTCAATTTCCCTTTCATTACGAAATCAATCGTCAGCGCCTGAAAATTCGCAATTCACAAATATTACAATTTACTCAAAATCTGAAAACCAGAAAAATTTTTCTGAGGATATAATAGGACCAAATTTAATTATATTAGATAGCAAAACTGAAGTTTCCGTAAATGAAGGAGAAACAATAAAACCAACTCCTACTATTCTTGCCATGGTCGAAATAAATAGTAGATCAGCGACTTTTCAAAAAAACAAATACTTAAAAGAACAGTTATATCAACATCTTACCGGGATTAGAAAAAAATATATTTTAGAAAGTGACTTCATTACTCCGACTGAGGGCTTTTTTAAGAAAATATCTGCGTCCAATTACTCACAAAGCAATAGCATATTAGAAAAAACTAAGATCAGAATCCACAAGATAAGCTCAGCAAAAAGCTCAGCTTATCTTTATTTATTAGAATTAATTAAAACACATTTAGAAAAAGGGCTCAATATAGAAACGGAGTTTTACTCAGCACCTCCGAAGCAAACCATTATGGAAAGGAATGCACCAGATCAAAACTACGAGATAAGAATTAAAATTGTTGATATAGGCTATCGCGCAGAAAACTGGGTCCTTAAAATGATGTTTTGTTCTAACTTAGGAGTTACATTAGAAGATCCATCTGGAGACATTTGCAAGCTCACCAAAGATTTTGAAAATGGGAACTACTTAAATCATTCTGATTTTGAAGATGAATTCGAGAAGATCATTTTAAAGGATAAATCTATAGTGCCATTTTTTAAAACTGGCTTTAAATTTATATATTCAAAGTCTGTCGACCCCCTAAGTCTGTCTCAAACTACTAATGTGCCTCGAATAGATATGCTAAGAAAAAAATGAAATATATTAAAGAAGAAATAAAAAATATTAAATATTACGAACTAAAAGAGGCTGAACAACCTATTGGTTGGGATTGTTATTTATATAACAAAGAAAACAGGATCGTCGCAGGCGGAACTCATGAATCAAGGGAAATGTCCCTAAGAATTGGATTTGCAGAATTTGCTGAAAGACTCCTATCGAAGAGAATCGCCAATAGCAATTCTCTATCTACTAAGTTCAGAACTAAAGAATTCCCAACAAGTTGCGGTTTTGCCGCCGGTTTTGATAGAACTTCAACGGAAAATAGAGCTTTGCTAGAAGGAATTGAGCGATGGGCATGGTCTAAGTGGATTGACGAAAAAATTAAAATTAATAAAATTTCTATTTTAAAATCTTCTTTAGAGAGATTTGCAAACTATCAGCTCGCTCCTTTTTCAAAAGTAGATTTTTACTTTCAGGAAATTGACTGCTCTAAGTTTGCAAATTTAAATAAATTTAGAAGAATTGTTTTTGGCGCTCTACTATGCTACACAGAAAATGGAGTATTTCTCGGATCGCGAGTTTCAAATGATTTTACTGATATTTTAAACCATAGTTCAATAGAAGCAAATCGAGCTTTAAAAATACATTGTGATCTTTCTAAAAAGTGTTTTGATGAAAAGAAAAATTTTTTTTATTCTCGTCTCAATTTTTTTGCATCGAATAAAAATTCAATCCCAAACTTAGATGAATTCAATTCAATAGCATTTCCTTGTCCGACATTAAATTTCCAGGAAACTCTTTCCGAAGAAAATTCTAGGGTTTTCATTTCTAGAGCCATATTAAGTGATTTTATTCCGTGGAATTTAGGCGATGAAAAAAGATTTATTTATTAAAATTTTCACAATCATTCAAATAAATCTAATTACTTATGTATTATGGTCTTCTATCGTATACTACTATTCTATTCAAAAAAGCACTGACCTAAACAAAGTCTTCGAGTCAAACTCGATGGATTTATATAAATTAAGCCAGCAGGTTGAATCTTTGACAGAAATGGGAAAAATCGATTGCGTTTCAATTAAAGAAAAAAAGTATTTCTTTTTTGACTCAACAGAGAAGTTCAATTGTAGTAATCAATTTTTTATCGCCGGTTTTTTTCATTCAAACAATCTTAAGCGTGATAATATCGAAATTAAATATCGGGTAAAAAATGACACCACTGTTCGAGTTTTATTATTATTTTTATTGCTTATTTTTAACTTTTTATTCTTTGCTTTAGAAAAATATCAAAATTTTTTAAAACAAAAAGAACAAGTTCGCATAAAAGAATTTGAGGAAAAATCGAAACTTTCTCAAAGGTTAGCACATGACATTCGTTCCCCTCTATCGACTTTGTCGTTACTTTCGAATAAAATTCAAGATCCTAATATTAAAAAATTACAAGTTGCCGTGATTTCTCAAATTAATCAAATTGCTTCAACTATTTTGAGAGCAGAAAAGTCTACTCTCAAGCAACAAGCCGCCCCATCAGTTCGACCGATTGCTATGGAAGAATCTTTAAGCTATTATCAACTACTAAATAATCTTAAAAACGAATATACAATAAAGTCAGAGTCTTTTAACCAAAGTGTCAGTTTTCAAATAGATTCTGCTGTGAGAGAAATAGCAATACATCCTCCGAAGTTTCTATATTCTATTATAAATAATCTAATTCAAAACTCTATTGAAGCAACAAGCGCGGTAGATAACGGGAAAGTCGACATAAACACTACCTTATTGTTGAGCTCCAAAATTGAGATTAAAATTATAGATAATGGAAAAGGAATCCCAAAGCATATACTGTCGGTTTTAGGCAAAATGAATATTTCGCACGGAAAAGAAGATAGCTCTTTTTCTGGTTCTGGAATTGGTATTTACAACGCGAGAAAGGATTTAGAAAATGCAGGAGGATCCATAGAGTACCACTCTATTGAAAGCAAGGAAACTACTGCCATTATTACTCTGCCTGTTACCCTTTTCTAGACACTTAAGCAATCTTCTTAATCTTATCCAATTTATCTTTAAGAATAAGATTCTCTTGCTTCAACGTTTGGAACTCCTTCGATAGCAATGTCAGCTTCTTCTGAAGTTTCTCCACCTCAGCGACAGTAGCCGAAGAGCTCGCCGTCGCATTGTGACTCAATGCAGCCGCAACTATTTCATTAACTACTGCTGAGCCTCCAGATTCTCCTCCAGTACTAGATAGAGAAGATCCACCTTTTTGCAAAGTCGACTCAAACTCGTGAGGAATAACAAGATTAGAATCAATCTTTTCCGCCTTTAAACCACCAGTAACTAGCAAATTTCTAGTGTCTGTAATCACTTTCATTTGACTCGCAGAAATCTCAGGTGCCCCTGGATTTATATCGGCCATCGCTTTTTCAATTTTTCCTTTGTCTTGATGCGCAAACTTACCAAGAAATTTTGCCAATTGATCCGGTGGCAAGCCTTTCAAAGCAGTCGCAAAAGACAACATATTAACAGTTACGACTTCGAGAAGATGCTCAGGTCCCCAACTTAATATTTTCTCGTAATTTAGGCTTTTTTGATTAATGGCTTCCGCCCATTGTGGGCTTTCTTGCGAAATAATTCCCATAAATTGCTCCCGCTTTTTAGGGCCGCAAGTTTCGATAACTTGAAGAAGTTGTACAAATCCACCTGATTTTTTATAACGATCTACCATTGCCATATAATTACAATCGGCATTGCTAGACCCGAAATTTAATCAAAACACCAGGATCCTTCAGAATAAAATTTCATATTGAAACAAATTAAGAAAATAACCTATGCTGGTATTACTGAACCCCAGCATAGCATTCATACTGAATTTTTGTTTGCTGACCTTCAGAGCCTTTTTTAAAAGTAATCTTATCAGAACTCCAAGTATATAAATCATTCGGAAATGTCGTACCATTTTGATATGTAACCGTAGGGGCTTGAGAAGGAGAACATTTCAAAGTAATCATCCTTGATTCTGAAGAAATTTGCGTTGCCATATTGGCAAAGTGCTGAGCATAACTTCCCTCACAAATATTTAAAATCTCCCCACGAGGGCGTGGATTATTATCAATATCTTTAGCCGCAGAATTAGAAATTTTTGAATACTCATACCCAACACCACCGGTAACAGATGGCCCCATTTGGTTTGAGACAACTTGTCCTTGAGCATTTTTCAAAGTTTGCTGCGACTTACATGACTCGTCTTTGACGATAATTGAATTATAATCCCAATATTTACTTGGGTATTTCTGCTGCATCATAGCAATAAAATTTTCAGCCTTATCATTGGCCTCAAGAGTCTGTTTGCCTTGTCTAACTTCATCATTAGAAATAAGAATTACATTAAGATTAGCATCTGCCCTCATAAATGAATCTGCATTTTCAGAAACAACTAAATAAGACGTATAAATACCTCTCGTGTCTGGAGAAGGGCACTTTACCGAATATTGAGTTGCATATTCAGATTGAGACTGAAAGTTAACTCCAAAAGAATTAAACATTCCAATAATAAAATTCTCGCAAACTAAAGTTTCATTTCTAATAATTGCAGAATAAAACAAAGAAGTTCTGTCGGAATCAGAGCTCGAAAGATAAGTTTTTCCATTCCCTAAAGTGATCAACTTCTTAGAATTTACAGAAGTCAAATCGGTAGTCGTAACTGCAATTCTATAATTTATTTTTTTAGAATCTAAATTTTGAATAAAACCTGAAAAATTATCTTTAAGCTTAGCTTGAATGGGAGACATAGACGCCGAGTTATCACTTACAAACAAGATATCAACTTTTCCAGAACCAACTTCAAAACTATCAGTATATTGACGATAAAAAGGAGAAACTACAACGCAGCCATCTGATGACTCACAAGAACCTCCCCCAACAGCCGAATCAGTCGGTTTAAACTTCGTAGGCGAACAAGCGATGACAACACCGAAAACTAGTCCGAGAGCAAACTGATATTTAGTTAGGTTCCAATTCATAGATCACCGCCTAAATGAACAATGATCAATCAAAATGCCAATCTGATATCGAATAGGACAGATATAGATTACAATAGTGTCAAATACTTAGACACGTAATGACAAAAAAAACCCACTTAGGAAAACCTAAGTGGGTTTAAGAAAAAAGAGCTGGCATCGTGCTACTCTCTCACACACTTACGCGTGCAATACCATCGCCGCAAGAGAGCTTAACTTCTGAGTTCGGAATGGGATCAGGTGTGACCTCTCTGCTAAAGACACCAGCAAAATTGTATAAATTTTTGCAATGCAAATTGTTTTAATTGATTTTTAGCGATTATTGGTTAGTAACCATTCGAAAAATTATTTTTAAAAAAGCCTCACGATCTATTAGTAAATATAAGCTGAATACATTGCTGTATGAACACTTTATTCCTATCAACCTCGTAGTCTCCGAGGGATCTTTAGGGGGCCGAAGCCCCAGAGAAATCTTATCTTGCAGTTGGCTTCCCGCTTAGATGCTTTCAGCGGTTATCCATTCCGAACATAGCTACTCTGCATTGCTCTTGGCAGAACAACAGAAACACCAGAGGTTCGTCCATCCCGGTCCTCTCGTACTAAGGACAGGTCTGCTCAAATTTCTTACGCCCACAGAAGATAAGGACCAAACTGTCTCACGACGTTCTGAACCCAGCTCGCGTACCACTTTAATTAGCGAACAGCTAAACCCTTGGGACCTGCTCCAGCCCCAGGATGTGA
>JACCDQ010971552.1_pt1 | contig 15851 bp, 23 predicted proteins | sample 7446031 | NCBI WGS metagenome assembly JACCDQ01 (sample SAMN15323442, study PRJNA562643) | freshwater metagenome | isolation source: river surface water | place: USA:Blue River Watershed | collected 2017-08-17
ACTTGACCACCATGATGAAGGCCCATCGCGGCACCATAGTCTGCTACTTGACCACCATGATGAAGGCCCATCGCGGCACCATAGTCTGCTACTTGACCACCATGATGAAGACCCATCGCGGCACCATAGTCTGCTACTTGACCACCATGATGAAGGCCCATCGCGGCACCATAGTCTGCTACTTAGATCATGTTATGTACTCACCCAAGTACATTTGCGGGGCGCTCCGATCTTACAACGTCTATAACCGAGAGAGGTGATCAACTCAGTTAACACTTGGGTTTTTACATGGTTCCTTATCTCGCCCTTGTATTGGTTGTAATACTCCTTAGGGAATTTACCCTCCGGAGGATGATCATGCACCCACTCGCGCGCAGTAGTCAGTCTGTCATCGACTACGGGCGTGTTAATAACGTTATTAACAGGATGTGCATGATGTGCATGATGAACAATCGGAGCAGTAGCTGGTAGAGCAGGTGGTTCATTGATAGTGATTTGAGGCGCGCGCTCTGAAGGCTGAGCTTGTAGTTCGAGTCTCAACCTCTCTAAGTCTATCCGTTTGAGTTCCACCTCCAGTCGCTTGCTCTCCAACTCTAGTTGCATCATCTGAATCTTCATAGGGGAGTCGTGCGCAGCGTTCCGTTTGGTGACGTACTTATCGATAGTCAGTACTACTGGGCCGATGTCAGCCGTAGTCAGTATCTCTGTATATCCGTACTTCTCAGCGGCTATTCCACGTTGTCGAGCATACCCCTTTATCATCCTCTCCACCTTGTTCATTATCCCCATGGAAGAGCAGCTCCACAGCTTGACTAATTGAATGACACAGCCGTGCTTCCTGAAATCTCGTTCATGAGTCCCACTGCGGACATCTATCTCACCTGATTTGCCATACTTGTAGTCGTTGTCCTTCAGGTAAAAGAGATATATACAAGGGTCGTCAATGTAGTCGTTGATGTCACATGGATGATATGGTATCACTGGCTTGGGTTCCTTGGGGTGTTCCACTTGCTGATGCAGTGCCAACAGTTCATCTACCTCTTGTAACGTTAATTGGGCGACTGGCGGGGCTATTGGGCCAATCATCTGTGGCGCTGGTTGTGCGGGACGTAGAGCCTCCACTGGCACCTCGTACCTGCCATCTCTGCGGAGTGATGGTATGACCTCAGAATAGATCCATCTCTTGAACTCCTTTGCAATAGGCTTCCTGGACTTAAAGATGACCTCGCAGAGACCCGATTCAGTTAGAACGGTTGTTAACTGCAGTCTGCCATGGGGGTCACTAATAGTTAACCCCGATTTTTGATAGTCCTCAAGGTCAGAGATGACCTTATGAATGTTCTTCATGTCCAATAACTTCCCTATATCATTCGCTACGAACAGTGGGTCCTTGATGGTCCCGAATATGCGAACCTCCTCGTTCTGGAAGATCTGTCTCGCTAGTTGAGCTGCTGCCTGTGCCATGATGTTGGTGTGTAGTGTTGTGTATGATTACAATCATATACCCATCTTCAATTAAAAATATCATTAAGGTATAGTAGGACATCATGACTACAAGAGAGTATGATAGCTTTGTATTGTATACGACGGCTAAAGGTGAAGTGCGTAGATATCCGGTCAAGCGCCGATATGTGTCCACCGTGACATACGTTATACCCGACGATAAGCGCGCCGAGATACTCCGCAAGCATGCTGACGGTGTACCTTCCACGAGAATCGCGCAGGACATAGGGATCACTGTTCAACGGGTCAGACGTGTGATCAAGAAGGCTTGCCAAACTGATAATTGAGGGCCTTTATGGCGGACTATACAGCCTACTATATGGTGCGTTGAGTCGTCGGCCCCATAGTCCGCCCCCAATCACGACCAAGACGCACCACTCAACACCATGTTCAACGTCGGGTAGTATGCCCCATAGAGGGTATTGATGCAGGCCACAAGACCAGCCGCATGGTGCACTCGTGGCCCACTCAACCAGCATACCATGGGGCCACTTCATGTAACTCGCATGGTAAACGTTATAACTGGCCACCATAGCCGACAAAAAGCGGCCGCCATAGTCCGCCACCATAACATGCTATCGTTCATCATAACATCCTGCCACAAGACCACAAGTGGTGAACAGTGATTCCATGGAATGGTCCACGGGACTATCTGATTCGTCCTCTGTGTCCGATATCAAATGCTCAACCGCCGAATCATCGATGGCGTATGGCCGGCACGCACGACCCCACCTTGTTTGAAACCCCCGGAATACGTAGACCATGCTGTCGCCATCATGAGGTGGCATGATAGTCCTACAGTTCACGTATATACGACCATCCACTTCGAAGGCCGCGAGCTCGGTTTGTCGCCCCCATGGTAGAAGGTATACGTGAACTGTAGTGCCCCACTGAAGGCCCGATATAACCTTTTTGATTCTACAGAATGAGATAGCAGCAGTCCAGACTTCGATCATCTTGCATAGCTCTGGTAGCACACCAAGCGGCCCCATGATCGGCCATAGAGACACGACAGGGATGAACACTGGAACAATGTACTCATGTGACATGCGCGCGACTGTGTGGACTGGTAATTGGTTTAAGTGAGGGACTGTTGATTCAATTTTAGTGAGTGATGAGGGCTGCTGTGTGGTGTACTATGGGGCTGACTAGGGGCCCGCTCAAGTGACCACTGTATAGCGCACCATGGGGCCGGCTATGTGGGCCTCGAGTGGTATACTCAGTGGCGGGCCCCATAGTGGACAAAAAGAGGGCCAACAGGCCTGTTGTCAGTACCCTATGGCGCGACACATCACGACGCCACATCGATTACCCATGGTATATTCATCTGTGTTTGGACGGGTAGCAGGTAGGTCGACATCAGTATACCAATCATCTGATGTCTTAGATGATCTGATGATGTTCACTCCGAACTCGATCTCACGTACTCTGCCTATCGTTCTCAGCAAACACGTGATACCATGTCGTGGTGACATCAGTACTTGGCAATTGACCCAAGGACGGCTTGTTTTTTCATCCCAGAACACAGCTTGCTTCATCCGTTCGTCCCATGAGATCACGAACGTCCTATAGTATAGATAGCATGCGTATGTCTGCATCTCCTTATATAGTCTCACCACAGAGATATACATGGCCTTGTGTTCAATCATCTCGCATAGCTCTGGTAGCACACCGAGCGGCCCCATGATCGGCCATAGGGGCACAACCGGGACAGCCACTATTGTGTTTGGATAGCTCGATGCGCGCGCCATGGATGATTACTATTCGGGCCTGATTCATCTTTGAAGTGGCCTGAGTGGCGGGCTACGTAGTGGGCCTAACAGCGCGTTATGGGGCTTATATTCACGCGGGCGATGAGTCGGCCCCATAGTGCGCCACCAGGCCGGCTATTTGAAAATTGAAGCGCCGGCCTAACACGTATACATGTCGAACATAGTTAACGTGATTAGGGAACTAACAGATCAAATAAGAGTATACGGTGATGAGGATCACCCACTGTTCGTTGCAGCCGATGTGGGTAATTGGCTAGGTAATCATAACATCCGCACAACGTTGTCTTCATTCGGTGGAGGTGAAATAGATAAGGTTAGGGTTCCTACCAAGGGCGGAAGACAATTGATGGTTGTTCTAACACTATGTGGACTAAATAAGATGATATCCATCTCGCGCTCACCTGTTGCGGAGGACCTTCGTAAGAGAATGAACTATGAGTTTGGATACTATCAATCAGTGCCAGAGCCTGACTTCATCAACAAGATAAGGACGATATTCTCGATTGAAACGTTCGAGTCGCAGAAGCGAGTGCTTAACTACTACATAGATCTATACATGCCAAGATATAATCTAGCTATAGAGTTCGATGAGTCACACCATCGTTGGGAACAAGATCAAGACAGGATACGTGAGGAGCGGATAGCCGAGCAATTAGGATGCGCCTTCATAAGAGTTAAAGAGACTGATGATATATGTATCGCGGCAAGCCGGATATATGCCCACATACGTAGGGCATGTTGATTATTTTTGCCCCCCGCTTGATGCTACATGTAGCCAAGAAGGCTAAATAGCGGGCTATTGATCATTAACTTAAGACTGCTTGGCGGCATACTCATCATGGTTGCCCGCAGCTCTTTATTTGATACACCCGTCGGTGGACTATGGCGGCCGGCCCTGCGGTGTGTAGAGTAGTGGGCCCCGAGTGCGCCCCATGGCCCTCTATGCGGCCGACTCATGGCGCGCCACCATAGTCCGCTGCTCAGTGCACTGCTAGTGGACTATGTAGTGTGTTCATGATATGGACATGGGGTGTCACATTAATGATGTTAATATGACCTTAATAGACACTGTCCATTTAACCAAGTGACATACGTAGGCAGTCAATCACATCGTGCCCACCAGTCCTACTGTTAAGAGACTGTATTGTCCCTTAATATTAATAGACAATGAGACATAATTGAGGTAAGGTAATGGTATGCCTATCATTACATACTTCTGAAGTATGTATGTATGTATGTATGTATGTATGTATGTATGTATGTAATGATAAACAACATAGATATACAAAAAAATACAGTGATTGCACACGTGTATAAATGTAAGAGCAATTACATAGATGTATGGAGACACTCAGCCACTTTCACTTGGTCCACGTGCAAAAGGTTCCAGTGCGGCGTTGTCGATAACCCATCGAGGTAATGAGCTTGGCGAACGCATGTATTGAGAGATGGTCATCTATACTATCCTTATATTGAGCAAAGTAGTCTCCCGTCTTCTCGCCCCCAGGCGGATGATCCTCTATCCATCGTCTAGCAACAGCTGCTTTATTGGGCCCTGTGTTGATCCTGTTGTTGTCCCCATTGATAGCATTAACCACGTTATTGTCCCCTATGACGATGACGGCTGATCTCAACAGGCCAACCAGTCTGTCCATAGTCAAGGCTGACAGAGTGTCATTGCATGAGTAACGTCTATGTTGATAGGATATATCTCTCATCAATTGTATGGGCTTCATAGCGTCACAGCATGGGAGATCGTTACGACTCCTGATGAAGTCATATAGCTTGTTATAACTATCGAATATCTCCTTCTCGTCGTTGGTGACGATGTCCACCATTACCTCGTTAGCTGAGGCACTTGTCGGCTTGTTGAAGCAGTCACAGGCATACCTCTGGAGCTTATCGAAGTACTCGGGGTCAGTGCACGCAAAGACCAGCTTCTGTCTCTTACCAGATAGAACTACTTGATAGATGTTCACGCCATACAATTGATCCTCAACGTCCCCTTGAATGTTAGTGGCAAGATCAAGGTAGTCATCATTAGTGAACACGCAGTATAGATCAATATCAGTGAAGTGTATCAGTATCATACTCTCTGCCTCATCAACAGCACACAAGGCGCGCACTAGCTCCGTATATATGGTGCATTTAGCTCGTTTGACCCTGTTGAAGAGCTTGATGTTCTTATATATCTTCACTAAAGTAGACATGTTCTGAGTGATGGAGCATGCGTCATTGAACTGCCTCGGCAGCTTCTCGCTGAACTCGGTGATCGTCTTGATGGACTCCATTGTATATAATGGACTTCATTAATTCAAATGTAAGTGTACTAACGGCAGACCATTGGCTCGCAAGAACGCACTGAATGGAAGACTATGGGGCCGACTACTCAGCACACCATATAGAGGGCCCCGAATCCGCCCCATGATCCTCTATATAGCGCGTTACATAGCCGGCCCCATAGTGCGCTACAGGCGTTCGCCGAACATCGAGCAGTCACTGACGAGTTCATGTCTATTATGTCACTATGTCTGTTTTAGGTCATATTATAATTAGACATAGTGACACTAGGGTATATACGCATGACGAGGTTCTGCAAGAAGTGTCAAACCGACAAATCGGACGTCGAGTTCTCTCCTACGGCCAACTACTGTCGTGCTTGCATGGCCGCCACTAAGGCACAATCGCGTGCCAATAAGAAGGCTGGGATACAAACACCACGTGGGCGACCAGGTAAACCAGCCACGCCTACTCCAATCGCTGCAGTTGGGCCCGAGCCGGCCATAGAAGCAGCGCCTGACGCATACTCCAGGTTGACCGAGTTGATTGATAAAGCGCTCCAAGGGATAGATAGGTCTGCGAGTCTGGGCGACATGATAGCATATATAACACGCGTACTGTCAGTGAGGGATCCCCATCCCGAACCAGAGAAGCCTCCCGTGGCCAAGCCCACGACAACGTTTAAACTCGATGACAACGACTACTACATCTGCATCAACAACGAGAAGAGGATCGCCGCAGAGGCCGTGCAAGGCAACAAGATGAAGGCCTATCTGTCGTCACTTGAGCCGGCCGAGGCAGCCGAGTGGGAAATGCAACTGCAGGGCGCTGATGTATATCATATCATGGATAAGCTGATACGACAACGGGGCTACAACATCCCACATCCGTTCCCACCTAAGCCACCTACTGCGGCTCCCATATCAGTGCCTGTGATGGATCCCTATCCCGGACCACGCAGACGGTTCGACGATGATGAGGTGGTGATCATGACATGCAAGGGTAGGTTGATGTATTCAGTCCAAGAGTACTCTAAAGTCAAGTCACTTGGCTACGACAAGTGCCCATTGGTCCGCATCGGTGGTTATCAACGAGGGTTGATTGAGACGCTGAAGTCGCACGGATGTACACGAGAGCAGCCTGATGTGGTGATTGGGGGGCACTGTGGACCATTCAATGACGATGATATGGTGATCATATGTTACGATGAGAAGTGGATGTATGTCCTACAGAAGTACTCTATGGCCAAGTCACTCGGCTTCGACAAGTGCCCGCTGTATCGAATACACAGATACACTGAGGAGACTGTCGAGGCATTAAAGGAGAACCATTATGAAGAGGTTCACGAGGACATACTGTCGTTGCTGATGGTGGAAGTATAGTGAAGGAGAGATGGAGATGGGCTTGTTTTTTGTGTTAGGAGGTAGTGCGAGTGAGGGGGCCGGGTAGTGTGTTGAGTAGCGTACTATGGGCCGACTATGCGGCGAACGAGGTAGCGAGTCGCAGGAGTGCTGTGGGGCCGACTATGTGGAAGGCCGGGTAGCGGGCAAGGAGAGGACAAAAAGAGGGCCATGGGGCGTTGGGTAGTGTGTTGAGTAGTGGGCCGGGTAGCGGGCCCCATAGTGTGCTATGCGGTGAACGAGGTAAGTAGTTGCACGACCTCTGGTGCGAATATATGTTGAAGGCCACCATAGTGAGTGTCCCATATGTCTGTGACGACTTGGAGCATGTTCGAATCACTGGCAGTCGAGCGCAACTGAGAGTAACAACCAGTCCTGTGCTTCATCCACTCATCAAGATACTCTTGTACCCTTAGTGGCCTACCAGGACTTACAATTACAGCACCACTATGCTTATCGCTTCGTGTAATGAATAGCATGTACTTAGCGGCACCATTGATGATGTATAGATACCTATGGTGCGGATAATTGAGAATACTCATCACCATACGTGGCATACAGGATGTATAGTTGGTCACCACACTACAAGAAAGACCGGACTGCTCTATTATATCTAATCGTTCGATACCCATTTGAGGCCAACACATTACGTAGAATATGCATGATGGTCGGCCTACATTTCGCTGTTCGACGACACACTCACGCGCCCCCAAGCGGTCTAATTGGGCCCTCAGGGTGGTGCAGACCAGCCGCAGATGGGTAAGATCAATGTGGATCAAGCGGGAGAGGATGAGGACTAGTGGTTCTGTGGGGAGAGAGCTGAGAGAGTACAGTGGGGCGGACATAAGTGGATGCAGGAGAGAGTGATGGGGAATGTATATGGAGAGTGATCGGATTCAATTGTGGGCGGGCTATGGGGCCGTTCATTGGTGTACATGATAGAGGGTTATGGTGGGCCAAGATGCGCCTGATAGAGGGCTCATGGCCGACGATGCGGTGTGCATGATAGGGGCTGAGCGGCCGGCCCCATAGCCGACAAAAAGAGGGCCGCATAGTGCACTGAATAGCGGCTAACGATAGACCTCGAACTACCAACTGGTCAGTAGTTGCACGACCTCTGGTGCAAACATGTATTGATAGCCACCATAGTAAGCATCCCATATGTCTGTGATTGACCGACATATACTCGGGGTGTTTCCTATAGTAATGAATAGATGTGAACCGCTATACCTATGCTTCAACCACTCCTTGAGATACTCTTGTACTCTTAGTGGTTTAACAGAGCGTAGGATCCAGATATCGAGGCGGTTACTCACGCACGTGGACAACAAGTACTTGGCCATTCCACTGTCGATGTATAGATACCTGCAGTATGTCTCGTCAAGTATACTCATTATCATACATGATCCTCCTGCGTAGTTGGTCGCGATCTTATGTAAACCATAGGGATGTTCCACCATGTCGAGTCTCTCCATACCCAATTGAGGCCAACATCTCACGCGGAATGTACACTGTATTACGTCGGTGTTCCGCTTCTCGTCTACACTCTTGCGTGCCCCTAAGTGGTCTAATTGGGCCCGAAGAGCACTGCACGTAAGCCTCAAATGGGCCAAATCAACGGGGATCAGATAGGAGAGAATGAGGATGAGCGGCTCAGTTGGGAGAGCGCATAAGGTGGGAGTGGCGAGTGCCATGAGTTGTGTATATAGACAATACGTGGATTCAATTGTAAGCGGGCTATGGGCCGACCGCATGGCATACCAATGAACGGGCCCCATGGCATACTACTGGTGGGCCCGTACATGCTTAAAAAACACTGTTAGTCCAGTAGATCCAGTAGCCGTTGGGAGCATAGATCCGCTGGTATATCTATATGTCCTGCAGCCGCCATTACCTCATGATCATGGCGCAGGATGCTACCGTCGTAGCCCACTGTCTTGTTGAGGTAATTGGCCAAGAATCGCCATGGGCTAACATATGAATGACTACATAAGGCACTAATGAGGATACTTCCCGCGGGCAAATCATCGCGTATGCTGATCATATGCTTCATCCTCGAATCCTTTATGTATAGGTACCTAGTGATCATACTGAGTGCGAGCACATCGGCCTGCTGTATCTTCATTATAGTATACTGTCCAACCACACTGTACCCCGCGTACTCGTCAACGAACACGCTACCGTCAGAATACCTGACCGCGACCTTACTCACGGTCATATCGATCACTGTTGGACCTATCAAGAACGTCACGTAAACACGATTATCTCCTTCATCATATAGTCTCTCAATCTCACCGGCGTACTCCATGGAGTTCACACCGCGACGCCATGCGCGGCATACCAGCCTTAACTCTAGCAGAGTCCGCCATGGTAGTCTCAACAGTATACCATGTAGTATGTCCTTGTGGAGCGTAAATACGTCGAATCCTTCCATTATAGAGTATACAACACTCGGATTCAATTGTAACGCGGGATACCACTTCCCGTGCACCACTGCATAAAAACATGGTTAACCGAACAAGTCCAATAGCCATTGGGAGTACGGATCCACTGTCGTATCCAACCAGTTTGTAGTATGTCCTAACACACGATCATAATCCAGGATACTGCCTTCATCGCCTATGACGTGGTCATAGTAGTTGACCAAGAACTCCCACGGGCTCATATACGAGCCACTGCGTACTATACGACGAAATGAACTGTCCACAACCGCCATGTACTTCATCTTAGTACCCCTCACGTATAGATATCTGCGGACCCCCCATTTGGAACGCATCTCTACAATAGCGTACTGCCCTACCATCTTAGTGCTCATGTATTGGTTCTCGGATGAGCAAACTAGAGGATACCTGCGGCTAACAACGATACCACTGAGTGACAACTGAGTGATAGTAGGGCTCACTGTATACGTCACATCGACGGCAAACTCAACACCGATGAAGCTCTTCTTGTACTCCCCATCGTATCTCATGGTGTCGGCTATATAGCACACCGCGCGGCACACTAACCGGGCCGATAGTATGCTCGACCATGGTAGTCTCAGCAGTACACTGCGCGCGATGTCATCGTTGATCTCTCGCCCGTCCACCCATAAACGCCCCAACTCTCTGGTATGTTGCCCCAGCATCGTATTGACTAGTCAACCGTGATTCAATTGTGGATACATACAAAAAGAGATCACTCCGTCATCATCTCAACCACCTCTGTCGAGTACATCCACTGCTTGTCTCGACGCTTATCAATCGCTGAAGGCAAGCACCACGTGATGTGTAATTTACCCTTCCTCGCTCCGACGAAGCTCAACCACTCCCAGATCAGCACATATACGTCTATCCATTGATCAACATTGAGCCCCCATTTAGCATTTGACCCATTGGTAGTCGTCACTATCATATGCTTGGCCAGCCCACGAACACTGTATATGTATCTCTCATAATCGGCCCCAAGTATACCAATGACCGTGCACCACTGCACGCTTCTCGTTACAACTCTATAGGTAGCGTTACTATGCGCGATGCTCTCGAGCTGTTTAATGCCCAGCTGATCCCAATACCTCGCATAGCACACGTATTGCAGGCCTTGGTGGTCGTCTCGGCGGACCACACTGGAGCATGCGCCGAGGCCATCCAGACGCCACATGAGGGCCCTACAAGTAAGCCTCATAGCGGCCAAGTCGCGGCCCCATAGCCGGCCACAGATCTGCCCTATCAGTTCGCCCGGCATACTCGTTATGATCACCATAATTCCCATAGTGCCGCCTTCTATCCATACAGGCATCTCCTATTCAATTTCAACCACCTGGGACAAAAGCTAAGCATGGCCGAACGTGTTCTCGGACATGACTGCATAGTTCCACCTTATGCGCGGGTGATTAATCACAAACTCCCAAGTGAGGTTAGGGTTAAGGGACATAGATGGTATGTACCATGGCCTATCTGAATAGTCAATGAACATCATCTCAAACGTTATGTTGGGGTTGCGTGTTAGCCCTATATATTCCCACGGGAGGTCGGGGTATGCAACCACTATGGACATCGTGACACACTTATGCGCGGATATACACTCCCAGTCCCAGGGCTGCCATAGGTTACTGACGACATCCCCCCACGTCAGGTTAGGATTAACGGATAGCCCTGTATAGTTCCATGGCAGATGTGGATGCGATCTCACCATTGTCATCGTTACAACTGGATTGCAAGACAGCGCCCACCAATCCCACCTCTCTTGCAGGTTGTCCAATATAAATTGCTGTGTAAGCCCACGAGAGTCCGATAACAAACCGTAGTACCAGTCTACATTAGGGTAATCTCTGATTATCGTGGGGGTGATGTTACAACACAACGAGAGTTCAGTGTTATAAACACCTATAAACCCCTGGATTAGTCCCCATGATGCATTCGCGTTCCATAGTGCCATCAGGGCATTGTGCCCCCAGAAGTCGTTAGAAGAGGCAGTGATGCTTGATACATTAGGATTAATCATCACACCGCCTGTATCCCACTCGATATCCGGGTCGCCCTCTATGTCCCGCCACAAGATACATGGGTTGGAAGACACCGTTCGCATGTCCCAGTTCTCATCTGGTAGCCTCTTTAGCAACGTGAGTAGATGATTGGCAAACTGACTGCTGGCCTTGGGGTACATCAAGTGGAGAGTATCCCTCCATCGTTTACATACTAGTCTCGCCGTCTTGTACGCAGACCCATAATCAAACCACGAGAGTATATGACATAGGATGTCGTCATGAAGGTCCATGTGGCCGAACGGTCTTGTATACCTGTGGGGGTATCCGATTCACTTTTACTCGCCGTCTGGGCCCCTATCTAGGCCAAAAAACAACAGGCCTTATAGCTCTCTACAGTCCATCCATGAGACCAGCCTGTCCCCAACCGGCGTACGACAACAGCCCGCTATATAGCGAACTAGGGGCGGCACCAAGACATATATCATGACGCCCAGTATGATGACTGTGAATACGACGAGGAAACCTATTAATGCACCCAGTGAGTCCATAGTATATCGCCCTAGTAGAGATACTTATATGCTCCGTCAATTCAATTTTAGAAGGCCCTATGGCCCTATACACAATTGAATGCAGTATCCCCTATATTATAGCACAATAAAGGGAATACACATGACATCATTGCCCGTAGAGCTCTGGATCAAGATCTCGTTGAGTTCGCCGCATAACGAGTCCGAATACACATTCAACTACCTTGTGCGGGCAGTGCCGTCCTTGGGTAGGTGGGCCATCAGTGGCCATAGTGGAGAGATTATAGGCCGGCGACTGGACCTGATGGAGGCATTCGGGTACGACGTGCGGTTCGGGGGTATTGATATTGGAAATAGGTATGTTTGGACTGATGATGCACGTTACATCATATGGCGCAAGAACGGAGTACCACACCGCAATGATGGGCCCGCCATAATGAACACTGAAGAGTATCATTACTTCCATTCCATATCCGTATGTCAAGTCGCATGGATGCGCCATGGTCGACTACACAGGGGCCCACTGAACGTGGATGGTCCGGCCCTCGAGGGAACCGATGGGGCTCTAGACTGGTTCATCAATGGTAAAAGTCACAGAGACGACGGGCCTGCGGCCATGTGGCCTCAATATTACATCACATGGAAAGAGAATGGATATCGACACAGGGACGATGGGCCCGCTAAAATACTGGCCAATGGAGGGATAGAGTGGTATATCCGCGGGGAGCTTCACCACGCTAATGGGCCATTAGTCATATATTCACGCTATCCATACGTGTAAAAACAAGTGCCGAGCATCACTCTTTTGTCCCCTAGAACTGCTTCCAGTAGTCCTCCATGGGCCGGCTTATCTTGCACTTACGAAGACGGGCGCCAGGCATCACTATCACCGATATATACGTTCGCCCGGTGAGTATGCACTTGATCAGCCTGTGGTGTCCATCTAAGATCCCCCGACCTCCCCATCTCATTATTATAGGGAAGCTCAGATCAGCCCCCATGATCCTCTTATAGTCATCATCGTTGTCGGCCCGTAGTTCTCTTATAGTCTTCCCTCCCCACGGCGCTAGGTCCTCTACCGATGTGTCGCCATAGACCGCCAGGGCCAGCTTCCTAACGCTCTTCTTGACGGCCTCCAGGTGCCTCGCCTCTCTCCATATTTGATACACATCATAGTAGGTGACGTTGTCCTCCGACGTGGTTCTCGTGCTGTAGTCGTTGAGTATTCCATATATTGTGTTATCGAGCCCCCAATGTGCAACCTCTGTGGCCGACAAGTATACGCGTGAATCCACCGGCAGGTCCCCCTCCGCGAACTCACCAAAGATGACCAGCTTACCTTCATAGGGCTTAAATATGGCCCGTATGACGCCCTCTATAGTCATCCCTTTGTCGGCCCTTAGTATGCGCACAGGATGGCCTTTGAGGGCCTGTTCTAGTTCCTTATTGTATGGAGTTATCAGCTTTACAGTAGACATCGTATACTATACCGCCCACTGTTTCATCTATAAAAAACACACTTAGAAGCTCTCCTTGATGCGGGCTCTGTCGCGTTTGCAATCGTCTATCCCACTGCTCGCCTTATTCCACAGAGCACGAAGCTCTCTTATCTCCTCCATACGTCGCTTGCCCTGCTTCTCGAGCACTCTGTTACGATACAGCAAGTCATCCATCTGCCTCATGATGTACAACTTACGGTAGCACATAGCATACACTACTACGCACATCAGCGTCTTCGGGTATAACTTGTGGCCCTTAGTCGGGGTCAAGTACCTCCACGTTGTATACATGTACCCACCAATGGTGCACCTCTGCATACGTATAAGAGCCCTAGGTGATGCACAGTACTCCCATGACCATGTGTCTTTACATATGATGTTCTGGATCTTAGATAGATACTCGTTGATCATCTCTTGGGCCATAGTGGTATACACTTGAGGTCCTCTGATTCAATTTTGAAAGTTGAAAGCCAACTGGCCTTGAATCATATGAGTATCAACGTCCCTCCTGAGATATACATCAAGATCGCTCTGAGTTCACCACATAACGATTTACGCGACGAACGCGACGAGTACGTCTTCAATGCCCTTGCAAGGGCTATACCGTCCCTCGGCAGGTGGACCATAGCAGGCCCCATAGTAAGCCGACGTCTCGACCTGATGATCATGTTCGGATACACGGCGGTGTATATACGTATATATGAACGTTTGCGCGGCATAGAATGGAAGAAGAACAACGTTTCCCATCGTAATGATGGCCCTGCCTGCATGTGGGATAATGGAGATGCAAGCTGGTGGAAGCACGGTGAAAGACACAGAGTTGACGGTCCGGCCGTCATGTGTTCTGACGGTAGTTACAATTGGTGTCGCGATGGGAAGTCGTGCAGAGACGACAACTTACCTGCTGTATTCGCCGACGCGGGCACCGCGTGGAAGCAGTATGGTAAATTGCATAGGACAGATGGTCCAGCTCAAATACTGAGCAATGGTACGATAGCATGGTATAGGAACGATGAGCTCTATCGCGCTGATGGACTGTGCGTTATATACCCAAGTCGTATCCTTATCAATGGCTAGGCCGACCTATCGTTTTCCCACGTCCTGAGCCCACCATAGTCCATTCATCGGGACCTTAGGCCGCCCCATAGGCCGTTTAAAATTGAATCGTGGAACTACCTATATATAGATTGAGGACTGCCATGCGCCTACATAAGTTCTACCTGTATGACTACCGTGCGGCGACCCATCAGGGCGGCGTCAATAAGCGACTACTGCGTCATATAGGCAACGCAGACATAGATACGGGGGCCAATGACTACCCCAACAACGTATCTCCAGAGGTCAACTGGAGGCTCCCTGCGGCCCTAAAGAAGTACCATATAGTCCACTTCATACCCCTCAAGAAGCCCTCATTTGAGGACGAGGGCGACCATGTTTCAATCTACTTCTATCACAACGGGGACATGTACGACATCGTCTACAACACTGATCCTAAGTACATAATGATGCCCAACGGAGTGATATTGGCGGACCTTGATGTCCTCTATGCAGCCCACTTGCTGGAAGGGTGGTACGACAGGCGCACGTATGCAGAGTAGCCTCCCACTATGTTTTTTCCATGAAAATTGAATAGAGAACAGCTCAATCACTATATACACTGCTATGGACATCCCCCTAGAGATCGCCGTTAAGATCGCCAAGAGCCTGCCCTGGAGGGAAGCAGAGTACCTATTCAATGCCCTAGTGAGGGCCATACCATCTGTCGGGCGGCGGACCATCGGCACCCCCAGCTTGGTCATTAACACGAGGCTCAACCTAATGATTGAGTTAGAGTACACCGTATACCTCGGCATCGATGTTGAGGGTTATCAGCACTTAACATGGTTGAAAAACAATGAGAGGCACCGCAACGATGTCCCTGCTCGCACATGGTGTGGCGGAGATATAAGCTGGTGGAAGCATGGGGGGAGACATAGGCGCAACGGCCCAGCAGTCATATGTAACGCTGGCAATTGTCAATGGTGGCAACATGATTGTCTGCATAGGGATGACGGCCTACCAGCAGATATGCAATGCTCAAGTTCATGTATATCATGGCGCGTACATTGGGATAACCATAGAGAAGAAGGACCCGCCAGGATATGTGGCGACGGATATCTAGACTGGAGGCAACGCGGCCATCTATACCGTGTCAACGGGCCTTATATTATACATCCTGATGGAATTACTGGGAGATAAGCCACACTAACTGTTTTATGGTCTTTCATTATAGATCCACACTCTCATCTTACCACAGCATGAATACACTGCCCATAGAGATACTGCTCGAGATCGCGTTGTCCTTGCGCACCAGCTCTAACAACGACGCAGAGCACCTATTCACGGCCCTATCGCAGGCCATACCG